>Ga0272442_10012995_pt1 | contig 10005 bp, 9 predicted proteins | sample SSMForm2O_FD_200262 | JGI IMG/M metagenome (GOLD analysis project Ga0272442, IMG submission 200262) | Marine sediment archaeal communities from Little Sippewissett salt marsh, Falmouth, MA, United States - SSM-Form-2O | ecosystem: Environmental > Aquatic > Marine > Wetlands > Sediment ... | reverse complement strand
AAATTGTACCGCCGCAGTATCTCCATATTTTCCTGAAAGATGGGGTTATCGAACATGTGGCAGTTCATCGCAGGAGCAACGAGGATGGGGCATCTGACAGTCAGTGCAGTGGTGGAGAGCATATCATCCGCAACGCCGTGAGCCAGCTTTGCTATTATGTTCGCCGTAGCCGGGGCTATTACAAGAATATCCGCCCTGTCAGCAAGGGATATATGTTTGGGTTGCCAGTCTGCAACCTCAGCGAACATATCCGTCACAACCGGGTTCCGGGAGATGGATTGGAAGGTCAAGGGGCTTACCAGACGGGTAGCATTCTGGGTCATGATCACGTTGACAGACGCATCAAGCTTGATAAGACGGCTGACCAGATCAACCGCTTTGTATGCTGCGATGCTGCCAGTTACACCCAGAAGCACCTCTTTGCCATGCAGGGATAAGCCTTCTTGCTTATCCATTACTCTTCCTCTTCTTCCTCTTCTTTTTCGTCTTCGCCTTCGTCCTCTTCGACCTCTTCGTCTTCCTCGTCGGCCTCCGGGGTATCGGATGGCGGCGGCAGTTGTTTCGCCTCTTCCTCTTCTTCCGTCTCCGATTCGAGGACATCAGCTTCCTCTACCGCTTCTATCTCCAGCGATTCCGGTTCAGGAACGACAACTCCCTCAGCGATCTCCGCCAGAGCTATTGTAGTAGGTTTTGAGGTTCCGGTTTTAACCAGTGGCCTCTTTCCATCGTTAATAGCTCTTGCCCGCTTTGAGGCAACTATCACTGCCATGTACTTATTGGGTATTCTATCCATAACTTCGCTTATCAAAGTCGTGTTATCTTTCATGTAATGATCATTCCCTTCCACTTACAATTGTTAATCTGACCTGCTCCGGCGCCTCTCAGCAGTCAGAATAGATTGTACTTTCTTAACGGTCTCGCTTATCTCACGGTTTACCACTTTATATTTGAAGTCATCAGCATATTTCATCTCTTGCATAGCAGCATCCAGACGCTTTTTTACTGATGCGTCATCTTCCGTTTTACGCCCTCTGAGCTGCGCTTCCAAAGCCGCCTTCGATTTCGGCAGCATGAAGATGAAAACGCCTTCGGGGTATTTATCTTTAAGTTTTAATGCTCCCTGAACATCAATTCCGATCACTGCATCGCTGTTGAGCATTAGCTCATTCAGATCTTTCTCCAGTCTTCCGTAATATTTCCCATAAACTTCCGACCACTCAACGAATTTCCCTTCAGCTATTGCTTTTCGGAAATCCGCCTCACTCACAAAGAAGTAGTCAACTCCGTCCACTTCGTCCGAACGTTTCTTTCGCGTGGTCAGGGATGTGGAATATTTCAATCGCGAATCTGCATTCAGCAGCCGCTTTATAATAGTTGTCTTTCCAACACCTGATGGGCCTGTAATAACCAATAACATTTACAGTGCGTGCCTTTACTCTATATTCTGAACCTGTTCTCTCATTTTCTCCGTTTCGCCTTTGAGACTGATACAGTTAGCGGAGATCTGGGCGTCGCTGGCCTTTGATGCGATGGTATTAACCTCTCGGTTTACCTCTTGAAAGATAAAGTCCAGATGCCGACCTACAGGGCCTTCTGCGTCTTTCAGGGTATCGCTTATCTGGCGGGCATGGCTTCGCAGCCTGACGATCTCTTCGGTTATATCACATCTTTCAGCCATGACAGCCACTTCCATCGCAATTCTGGACTCATCTATTGTGATCTGCTCCTGCAAAAGCTCGCTGATACGCTGATGGATACGCTGACGATATTCTTCCACCACCTCCGGCGCGCGGACGCTGATCTGCTCTGTGAGTTGCGAAATATTTTCTAAACGGCTTGAGAGGTCTTCCAGCATTGCCTCGCCTTCATTTGTTCTCACTTCGATCAGTTGATCGACGGCCATTGCCAGAGCGCGGTTCACAACTGGCCAGGCTTTATCAATATTTTCCTCTGGTTCCTCGACGCTCATCACGCCCGGCAGGATAGCTATAGTGTTTATACTTATGGAGTCGACAAGTTTGAGAGAAGCCTTTACCTCTGCCAGCCGTTCCCAGTATTCTTTAGCCAGTTTCCGGTCAACGATAGCGCGTTTCCCTGCGGCGGATTCGTTTCTGATGAAATTCACGGTGACGTTGATCTGTCCGCGACTTGCTCTGCTCTTTATATAGACGATGAACCGGCTTTCCAGGGCTGAAAAAGCTTCAGGGAGCCTGACAATTATAGTGCAGGTTTTACTATTTACCGATTTAATCTCGACCGTGAAATGTCCCATTTCGCTATGTGACTCACCTCGGCCAAAGCCTGTCATGCTTTTTATCATAAACTAAAATCCTATGATTGGTTATTGGTTGTCAGTTATCGGTTATCAGTTCTATGCTCTTAGTTTTAGACTTATTGACCCATAGACCTTTGATAGAGGCATGTTAATTATAGCTGATATAACGCTGATTGTCAACAGTAGAAAGCGCCAGCCAAGCATAAATTTCTGCCCCATAATCTGGTGGATTTGTCATTTCAGCGAAGGCTGGAATGACAAGTATATGGCCGGAAATCCGCGAAAATCCGCCTAATCCGCGCTATCCGCGTTCTATTCCCCCTCTTTAGGTACGGAAACTTTATACATTGAACCAGAGATTGAAATAAAATTTGCGAAATATAGCAGTTACGCGGTATAATAATCTATATTGATGGTTGTCAGTTGCCGGTTATCAGTTACATAGTCCAGGGCTTTATGCCCGTTACTGATAACCGACAACTGATAACCAATAACCGACAACCGATAACTTAAAAGCTCTACACCCCAGGGGGTATTGGCATGAGTAAAGTAAGAGTGGGATTGATCGGCTCGCAGTTTGTCAGCACTATACATGCAGAATCTCTGAAACGGATAGCAGATGCTGAGGCATTTGCCGTTGCTTCGCCCACTGAGGAGCATGTCAGGGCTTTTGCTCAACAGCACAACATACCAAACCACTTTACCGACTACAGGAAAATGCTGGAAATGGACGAGATAGACATGGTGGTGCTGGGATTGCCCAACGATCTACACGCGCAGGCCGCTGTGGACGCCGCCAGAGCAGGCAAGCACATTGTGTGTGAAAAGCCGCTGTGCATGAATCTCAAGGAAGCCGACCTGATGATCGAGACGTGCAGAAAAGCAGGCGTGAAGCTGATGTACGCTGAGGAATTGTGCTTCTCTCCCAAATACGTCCGGCTGAAGCAGTTGGTGGACGAAGGCGCATTGGGCAACGTCTACATGGTGAAGCAGAGCGAAAAGCACGACGGGCCTCATATGCCCTGGTTCTGGGACGTCCAGAGGTCTGGCGGCGGAGTAGCTCTGGACATGGGTTGTCATGCCTTTGAGTTCTTCCGGTGGATGCTGGGAAAGCCCGAAGTGGAGAGCGTTTACGCTGATATGAGCACTTATGTCCACAAGGACAAAACCAAAGGCGATGATAACAGCATCCTCATCGTGAAATTCGCTGGCGGAGCCACAGGTCTGGCGGAGGAAAGCTGGGTGAAAAAGGGCGGCATGGACGACCGGGCGGAGGTGTACGGCTCTGAGGGCGTGGCCTATGCCAACCTCCTGATGGGGAATTCAATATTGACTTACAGCGACAGCGGATATGGCTACGCGGTGGAGAAGGCCGCCAGCACAAAGGGCTGGTCGTTCACTATGTATGAGGAAGCTTGGAATTACGGCTTCCCGCAGGAGATGGAGCATTTCGTTGATTGCGTCAAAAACGACAAACAGCCATTGGAAACTGGCGAGGATGGAAAAATGGTTCTGGAGATGGTCTTCGCTGCTTATGAGTCCGCGAGAACAGGGAAAAAGGTGGCAATGCCCTTTAAAACGGACGCCGCCAAGCCCATAGACCTATATCTCAAATAAAAGCACCTATTGACCCATAGACTCATAGACTAATTGACCCACAAACAGAGGAGAATTTTAATGTTCCTGAAGATTTGCCTTATATTTGGTATTGCTCTCACGTTATTATTGACCACGCGGCTTGGAGTATCCATCACGCTTGCAGATGAGATAAAGTCCGTATGGACGACGGATCTCCCGCACGAAAGCTGGATGAACGCCACGCTCATGGGCGTGAAGATAGGCCGCCTGCATATCTACGCCGATCGAGCGGAATATAAGGGCGAGAGCGTATACAGGATCAACTCGGAGTTATTCGCTGAGATCAAGCGGTTCGGACTGTCGATGAAAAACACAAAGACCAAGCTCTGCTACCTTCGCGATGATCTTTCGCCCTGCTATTTCCTGTCCAGATCTGATGAGACCGGCCAGGAGAAGATCGTGGAGGGAACAGTCGAGAACGGCGTCGCTACCATCAGAACCACACTGGACGGCAAAACAACGGAGAAGCAGCAGACACTTCCGCCGGATGTCATTTTTGCTGAAGCGATGGAGGAAGTGACCATCAGGAAGGGGATGAAGGTAGGCGCTGAATATTCTCTGAAAGTTTTCAGCCTGGATTTTTTCGACACTCTGGACATCACCATCCATGTGATTGAAAAGGACAGTATAGAATACAAGGGCCAGCAGATGGAGGTCTTCGTCGTTGATTACACCATGGACATCATGGGCGGCATCACCACCCGGCAGTGGATGACGTCGGACGGGGAAGTGTACCAGATGGAAATGGCAAATATGGGCATGAAATTCGTCAAAGTCGATAAGGAAGAGGCGATGGGCGCTGTGGGGCGTCTTGATCTCATCACCGGAACCCGGATCGACATCGACGGTGAGCGACCCGAAACCGGTATAAGCAGCTTTAAGGTCAAAGCCACTTTATCAGAGGGCGATGTATCTTCCACTTTTGTAAACGACCATCGGCAGAAGGTACTGGCTGGCGACGAACCTAATGTGGGAATTATTGAAGTGAAAGTGAAAAAAGTTGACGCCAGAAGCGCCCCTCGGCTACCGGTTAGAAAACCTGAATTCCTGCCGTATCTGTCCCCCACCATCTACGTCCAATCGGACGATCCCGACATTATGCGTAAGGCACAGGAGATCGCGGGAGCGGAGAAAAACACGTGGAAAGCCTCTGAGAAAATCTGCAAGTGGGTTCATGAGAGCATAAAGGACAAAAATTATAAGGTGGGATTTGGAACGGCAAAACAGACGCTAAAAGACCTTCAAGGCGATTGCAGTGAGCACACAGTTCTCTTCGTCGGTCTGGCGCGCTCTCTGGGGATACCATCGCGCATCTGCACAGGTCTGGTGTACCACAAAGACGCTTTCTACTATCACTTCTGGCCGGAGGTCTACGCCGGACGATGGGTCAGCATGGAACCCACGCTGGGACAGATTCAGGCGGACGCCACGCACCTGAAATTCATCACCAGTCCGGTGGAAACAGAATCGGCTCTGGAGTTGGGGGAAGGTGTACTGAAAACCATGAATAGATTGAAGATCGAGCGAGTAGATGATTAATTTGACTTTGTCACATTAGCCGTAGGTTGGGTCATATTGGCAAAATACAGTTCGCTAGATACCAATATGTTCAGTTTCGCAGCATCATATCCAAATAATTGTATAGCTTAGACCCAACATATTGAGCGATCCTGCTATGCCCTCAGGATCGCCTGAATTTTCTCCGAGACCTCAAGCGGCGAAGTCGCGACGAAGCCCTTGATTCCGACAGCGATCGCTCCGCGGACATTCTCCGGATTATCGTCGAAAAAGGCTACTTTTCCGGGATCGATATCCAGATAATCAAGTACCGCCTGAAACGATTCAGGCTCAGGTTTTCTGGCTCCTATTTCGTGGGACGCGAACACTCTCTCAAAGTAGGTCATTATGTCCGCGTAGCGCACACGCCAGTCCCGGGCGTGGATGGAGTTGGTATTGGTCAGCGCGACCAACCGCAAGCTCTGCTGAAGGCGCTTCAGCAGTGGCTCTATGCCGGGCAGGAGACCCAGGTATATGCTGTTCCAGCCCCGGTCAAATTCCTCGTCGGAAAGGCGCGCGCCGAATGTCTTATATACGTGCTCGCGATACTGCTTTGGAGAGATGTCATTCGTCTCGAAGCACTCGTAATGAGAATCAGCCCCGAACTTCGGCGCCATCTCCTGCGGCGGAATATTCATAGATTTCGCCCAGGATTTGAGGATATTCTCAACAGATATGCCAAAGACAACACCACCCAGGTCAAATATCGCAGCTTCTAACGGCTTAGTCATAATCATTGGTGGACGAGGTATTAAAACTCGCCTTTGATTTTCCCCCAGGTTGCGGTAAGCTTGTCCGAAGGTTTTACCGACTTTGGCTTGATTACTATCTCTTGGGCTTCTATATAATCAATATCGGCGGGGGTATAATCCGAATTATTAGTCCACACAAAGACGTCACGCAGAGCGCTGGTATTGCCCTGTCTATACCAGATCATCATGGTATTCTCGCCTTCCTGAAGTTCCTTCCTTTCACCCTCGCGGTTTCCTCTATCCCACATCCAGGGAGGCCCTGTATCGGCGTCGAAGATTCTATCGTCATCTATCTCGAACGTGGGCTTCACCGTAGGTATCTCGTCGCCATCGTCGCCCATCACCCAGAGAAACTCGGACGCGTTTGTGGGATTGATCTCCCTGCTCCAGATATACCAAGTACCGGCTTGACCGTCAACTTCACTCAGGTCGAAGTTATACAGCAGCCAGATGCTATCGTTACCGTTGACGTTCACTATAGCGTCGCCAAACGCACCCTCCGGGAGTTCGATATTTGACTCCGCATCCACCAGCTTAAAGCCTACGTTAGGAGTGGTTTCGCTAGCAGTATCACGAGCATCGAACGCCTCAGCCTCGAACCATACTTGCTTGCCGCCGCGAAGCTCTGAAATCTTATAAACGTCCACTGCATATGCTGAAGTCAATAGCAGTGTTATATATAGAGGGACGCAAAAGAAGATAGCTATACGCAATTTCATTACTCTCTCCTTCCTATGATTGAATCGGCACTACTGCATTCTTCACCACAGAGACACAGAGGTAACAGAGAAAGCCCAGAAGAAGATGATGAATTTATATCTCTCTATTCCTTTCTCTGGGCTGCTCTGTTTTCTTCGCGGCGAATTCAATTTTCGCAGTGCCATTAGGCCAGCATCAGCGCGTATCTTTGATGGCTCCCCAACTTCCAGTGAGCTTTCCTGAAGGTTTCACGGAACTCGCCGTTAACGTGGTGGCGTTCATATAGTCATCATCAGTAGGAGTATAGTCTGGATTATCAGTCCACACGAAGACATCTCGCAGAGCACTCGCATCGCCCTGTCTGTACCAGATCATCATGGTATTCATACCATCCTGGAGTTCCTTTTCTTCACCTTCACGATTGCCTCTATCCCATGCCCAGGGAGGTCCCGTATCGGCATCGAATATCCTGTCATCGTCATTATCAAACTCTGGCTTCACAGTAGGTATCTCGTTGCCATCATCACCCAGCACCCAGAGGTATTCAGACTGGTTGCTTGGGTTGATCTCCCTGCTCCAGATATACCATGTCCCGGCGCCACCGCCAGTAGCGCTGATGTCGAAGTTATACAGCACCCAGACGGAATCGTTGCCACTGACATTGACTACGGCGTCGCCGTAGGCGCCAGCAGGTAGTTCGATAGCTGTCTCGGATGCCACGAGCTTGAAGCCCACGCCATCCGTGTTCGCGCTGTCGGGGTCACGATCATCGAACGCTTCGGCCTGGAACCATATTTGATGTGCGCCACCAAATTCGGAGACCTTAAACTCGTCCACTGCATATACAGAAAATGCTAATAGCAGCATAAATAAAGAAACCATAGGAACAACATATTTACGCGACATTTTTTCTCTCCCTCTTTAAATTTTGCGCCAGGGGCACTGATTAAAATTTGACGACTTCTGCTGATCATCCTATGAGTGAGACACTCATATTTTACCAAATTTCCAACAATCAGTCAACAGTTTTTCAATACTTTAACTCAAGTAAATTTGGCTCCAAAAAAGACAGTTTTCGGACAGGCTTTTTTAGTCCTCCACCTCGACTACGATCTCGATTTCCACGGGAATGTTTCCGGGAAGCTGATACATCCCCACCGCCGCGCGGGCGTGTTTCCCGCGATCGCCGAAAACTTCCACAAACAGGTCTGATGCGCCGTTGATCACTTTCGGCTGATCCGTGAAGTCCCCTGAACAATTTACGAAGCCGACCAATTTCACAATGCGCTTGACTTTATCCAGATCGCCGATGGTATTTTTTATGGTGCTTATGAGGCATAGGGCCGTACCTTTTGCGGCCTCATATCCCACCTCCAGCGTCAAATCCTTCCCAACTTTACCGGGAGGAGTGCCTTTCATAGGGCCGTGACCTGAGAGAAATAGCAGGTTTCCGGTTCTCACTGCTGGAACGTAATTAGCCATAGGCTTCGGTATTTCCGGCAGTTCCAGCCCCATTTCTTCAAGTTTTTTCTCGATCTTCATCTTTTCCTCCAATTCTGATGAAAAACTGCAATTATAGAACCTCATTAACGCTTCTCAACCGACTATTATAGCTACAGATAACACAAAGCTATAATACCATCGAGAGCAATTTTATGCAAGAATTAAATTGCTCAGGCGGAGGAGGCGATAAGGACAGCAAAATATCCAAAAAAACATGGAATTGCATGGCTTATTTCTTCGGTCGGTCGAAAAAATGTTGACATAATAGTAAAATATTTGTAAAATATAGGCTAGAGGGTTTGCTTTAAATTCACTCGATAAGAGGGTAGCAAAGCAAGTGCCATGCCTATATTAAGGAAAATATTTACTATTGCAGTGCTTTTGGCTGCCATAATTGGCGTCTGCAATCGCACAGCGTTGGGGAAAAGCCCTCCACCAGTACCAGAACGATATTATACACTCTGGGGAACAGCATACGTGGATGGCGTTGCCCTGACGATCGGCAATATCGGTTATACAGTATCGTTGCGAGTAAACGGCGAAGAGCTTGTTTCCTGCACAATGGGCATATTATCAACAGATTGTTATGTGTTGATGGTTCCAATGAGCATTGGCGAGCGGCAGCCGGGCACAGCGCAAGCAGGCGACACTGCATACATATATATCAACGGTGTCCTTATTACTGAAGCGTATCTGGAGCCGGGACACCAGCCAATCGCACTTCCCGCCAGCATTGGAAATCCCGCTGAAACCGTTAAAATGAGCATATATACTCAGATCGCGCCGTCCGCGATAGGCGATCTGTCCGCGTCATCCGGCGCGAGCGACGGCGAAGTCGCTCTCACGTGGACAGCGCCGGGGAACAATGGCAATCTGGGCACAGCTAATAGCTATGTTATGAAATATTCCCAGAGTCCCATTACCAATCAGACGGAATTTGATAACGCCAGCGCATTTCCGCAAAGCTGGACTCCTAAGCCATCCGGCGAAACCGAGAGCTATGCAGTAACAGGCCTGACGTCAGGGCAAATTTACTATTTCGCGGTTGCGGCTGTTGACAGCGTGCCGCTTCAGGGAGCTATGTCCAACAGCCCTGTCAGCGCGATGGCGGCGGATAGATCGCCTCCCTATGTGACAGGTCATAATCCCCCGCCGGGTTCAACTGCGCCTATTGATACGAATGTCAGCCTGGAGATCAAAGATGACGGCGTTGGCGTGGATCAGGGAACGATACAGATGACGGTGGAAGGCGCGCCTGTAGCTCCAGTTATAACGCCTATCTCCGGTGGTTATTCACTGGTCTACGATCCGCCCGGAGATTTTGCATACAGCCAGGAGGTGAACGTCACCGTATATGCGGATGATCTTCTGAATCCGCCGAATCAGATGGGTACACCGCATTCATACAGCTTTAATGTAGGTGATAACACCTCGCCAGAAGCGAGCGATCTCAGCTTATCCCCCTCATCGCCGGTTACGGGAGATGATCTGACAGGGGACTACACTTACAGCGACACGGAAAACGATCCGGAGGGCACGACTGAGATAAAATGGTACAGGGACGGCGATGAGCAGGCAGCG
>Ga0272442_10012994_pt1 | contig 10005 bp, 4 predicted proteins | sample SSMForm2O_FD_200262 | JGI IMG/M metagenome (GOLD analysis project Ga0272442, IMG submission 200262) | Marine sediment archaeal communities from Little Sippewissett salt marsh, Falmouth, MA, United States - SSM-Form-2O | ecosystem: Environmental > Aquatic > Marine > Wetlands > Sediment ... | reverse complement strand
GATTTAAGCTGAAGCAGGTCCCTGAGCTGGCTGTCTATTTCCGATACCCTTTTTACCGTTTCCCTTACTTCAAGCACCTCTTTCGCAAACTGCTTGTTTTTATTTTTCAGGTACTTGTTGTATTCGATGGTTGCCCTGTAATTGATATGCTTGGAAATAACGTAAGCTGAAACGCCTACGCTTGCGGCCCAGATAAAAAGAAGAGAAAAAAACAGAACGCCTTTCATTTTTACGCTGAAAACTTTCGAGCTGTCATCAGGAACCAGAAGCAGTGTTATGCTTCTCTTCCTTTTATTTTTCATGTTATACGCGCTCCCTTAATATTAATCATAGTACAGATGCAGGCATACCAACCCCTCTGTTAAAACCTGTGCTTTCTGTACTATTTTCCCTTATTTCTTATCAGTCATTCCCCTGCTCGGCTGTAAGCCTTTCTTTGAGCTCGGGGTTCATATTTTCCATGTCTTCCATGAATATTCTTACTTTATCTCCGTCAACTTTTGTATTCTTTAAGAAACCCATTTTTGCGGCTTTAAGCTTTGAAAGCAGCATATCAGAATACTTTTTAGGAGCATATATGTAAATATCCGCGCCGTCGTCATTCGGATACGCCTCAAGAGATACCCTCATTAACGCCCCTCCATAGAGCCTTTTCGCTTCCTGTTTAAGCCTTTCCGCTATTGCTTCTGCCTGTGTCATTCCCATTTCTGCCTGTCCTCCTTGTATGTGATGTGTAGTTTTTAAAACTTTGTTTTATTATATACAAAAAACAATAATTTTGTCAAGTTTAAAGCATAAATTGGAGGCTAATAAAATTTAATTTAATTTATTATATTCTGATATTTTGCCTTTATTTCTTTGCTTTTCCCTGGTTTGCAACCGCTTCCATTGCCTTTTTTACCTCTTCAGGGTCGCCCAGATAGTAGCTTTTAATGGGTTTTAAGCTGTCATCAAGCTCATAAACAAGGGGCATTCCTGTGGGTATATTCAGGTTCACGATATCCTCATCAGCCACATTATCCAGGTATTTAACAAGAGCGCGGAGCGAATTGCCGTGCGCGGCAATCAGGACTTTTTTACCCGCCTTAACGGCAGGCGCTATTTCTTTTTCCCAGAAAGGAAGAACGCGAGCAACCGTATCTTTCAGGCACTCTGTCAGCGGAAGTTCTTCTTCCTTTAAATCTTTGTACTTCGGGTCATTGCCTACATACCTCTCGTCTGTCTTTTCCTGCGCAGGCGGGGGTATATCATACGCCCTTCTCCATATTTTAACCTGGTCATCCCCGTGCTTTGCCGCTGTCTCTGCCTTATCCAGGCCCTGCAGGGCGCCGTAATGGCGCTCGTTAAGGCGCCACGTCCGGACTACAGGTATCCACATAAGATCCATTTCATCAAGAACTATCCATAATGTCCTTATCGCGCGTTTTAAAACAGAGGTAAAGGCTATATCAAATATATAGCCTTCTTTTTTCAGGTAATGGCCGCCCTTTTTCGCCTCTTCCCGGCCTTTATCTGAAAGGTCCACATCTTTCCATCCTGTGAACCGGTTTTCCTTGTTCCATTGGGATTCCCCGTGGCGCACCATTACAAGTTTATACATTTTTTTACCTCCGGATAATGTTCTTCCAACATCTTTCCTCCCCCTTGAGGGGGGAGGATACAGGTGGGGGTGTTTATTTTTTTACGTTATAAAATACTTCTTTCCCTCCGTACTGCGCCAGTTCCCCGAGCTCCTCTTCAATCCTGAGAAGCTGATTGTATTTCGCTATCCTGTCGGTCCTGGAAAAAGAACCCGTCTTTATCTGGCCCGCGTTTGTCGCGACCGCGATGTCCGCTATGGTTGAATCTTCGGTCTCGCCGGAGCGGTGCGAAATAACACAGGTATATCCCGCCCTCTTTGCCATTTCAATGGCGTCCAGGGTTTCGGTTAAAGAGCCTATCTGGTTTACCTTAATAAGTATTGAGTTGCAGGTACCTTTTTCAATTCCTTTTTTCAGTATCTCAGGGTTTGTAACAAAAAGGTCGTCGCCTACAAGCTGTATTTTTTTGCCGAGCCTGTCGGTCATAAGCTTGTGGCCTTCCCAGTCGTGCTCTGACATTCCGTCCTCTATTGAAACTATCGGGTACTTGTCAACAAGCTTTTCCCAGAAGTCAACCATCTGTTCCGAGGTGAGCTCTTCCCCCGAGCTTTTCTTAAACACATACTTTTTCTTTTCCTTGTCATAAAACTCGGATGAAGCAGGATCCATTGCTATTGCTATCTGGTCTCCCGGCTTGTACCCCGCCTGTTTTATCGCCTCAACCAGAAGTTCAAGAGGCTCTTCGTTCGTCTTGCAGTTAGGCGCGAACCCTCCTTCGTCTCCTACAGCTGTATTATATCCTTTTTCCTTTAATACTTTCTTGAGCGCGTGGAATGTTTCAGAACCCCATCTCATCGCCTCTGAAAAGGTCGGCGCTCCGACCGGCATAATCATGAATTCCTGAATATCCACGTTTGAATCCGCGTGAGCCCCGCCGTTTATTACGTTAGCCATGGGAACCGGGAGCTGTTTTGCGTTTACCCCGCCGATATAGCGGTAAAGGGGCAGGCCGTGAAAAACAGCAGCTGCTTTTGCTGAGGCCAAAGATACGCCTAAAATGGCGTTTGCGCCCAGCTTGCCCTTGTTGTTTGTACCGTCTATTTCTATCATTTTCTTATCCAGGCCGGCCTGGTTCGTTACATCCATGCCCTTAAGCTGTTTTGCCAGGATGTCATTTACGTTTTCAACTGCCTTTATAACGGATTTTCCGAGCCATCTTTTTTTGTCCCCGTCCCTTAGCTCAACAGCCTCTAAATCTCCTGTTGACGCGCCTGACGGAACAGCCGCCCTTCCCATAACACCGTCGCATGTAATAACATCAACTTCCACTGTCGGGTTTCCCCTTGAATCAATGATTTGCCTTCCCTTAATCTGTTCAATAATACTCATGCCCATCCTCCTTGTGAATTCTCGATTATCGATTCTCGATTATCGATTTGATTTTGAAATGATATAATACTATATAAAAATGGTTTAGTAAAGGGGATTTTCCCGCCTGTTTTACGCCCTTTTCCTGTAATATAAACAAGTTATCGTATTATTACCATCTTTTCCGGCGGGCTGTGTTTTTTCTCCCCTGAATCGCTCCGCGCCTCCACAACATAAAAATACACTCCGCTTGAAAGGTTCGAGAGGTATACATACGGTATCAGCCCAAGCCTTCCCTGGCCTGCTGTAAATGAGCCGGGAACAGGCACTTTTCTTACAAGGCGCCAGGAAGAGGTAAATATCTTAATTGAAACTTCACTCGCGTTCTGCGTTATATCAAACATTATGGTTATATCAGAGCCGGGTATTGCCGGGTTCGGAAAAGGCCGTGAGTCAGGTATTGCAAATTCCGTATTAGTCGGAGCCGCTACCGGTGTCAGCGTTATTGTCGGCGTGGGTGTATAAGTGCCCGCAACTACAACTGATGGGGTATGGGTTGCTGTAAAAGTACTCGTAATAACAACTGACGGGGTATGGGTTGCTGTAAAAGTACTCGTAATAACAACTGACGGGGTATGGGTTGCTGTAAAAGTACTCGTAATAACTACTGACGGGGTACGGGATACGGTGTACGTACTCGTAATAACTACTGACGGGGTACGGGTTGCGGTGTACGTGGCTGTCGCCGAATAAGTATAAGTACTCGTAATAACAACTGACGGGGTATGGGTTGCTGTAAAAGTACTCGTAACTACTACTGACGGGGTACGGGTTACGGTGTTCGTTAAAGAAGGAATCTCAGTAAAGCTCTGAGTAGCGGTAATTGTAGGTGTATGAGTCGGGGAGCCTGCCCACGGTGTGAATGTGGGCGTAACCGTAGCCGAATAATCAGGAGTTTCTGTAAGCGTTTCGGTTAAGGTATACGTGGGTGTATTCGACTCTGTATGGGTAGGCGTATGCGTCGGGGTTTCAGTATCTGTCGGCGTATCAGTTGAAGTATCTGTAGGCGTTGCTGTTAAAGTACCCGTTGATGTGGGTGTATTGGTTGGAGTTTCCGTATCCGTTCCTGTCGGAGTATCTGATACTGTATAAGTTTCCGTTACTGTCGGCGTGTCAGTAGGCGAGCCTGCCCACGGCGTAAATGTCGGCGACACAGAGTGCGTCTGTGTAATCGTCACCGTAGGAGTATAAGTACTCGTAATAGTAACTGATGATGTATAAGACGGTGTTGCTGTAGGTGTAAATGTATAACTTGGTACTTGGGACATGGTACTTGTAACTGTAGGCGTATAAGTACTCGTAATGACAACTGACGGGGTACGGGTTGCGGTGTACGTGGCTGTCGCCGAAGGAGAAGGAGTAAGGGTTAAGGATAAGGTAACTGACAACGTAGGAGTAAACGTTATTGTAATTGTAGGTGTAGGGCTCTCTGCCGGCCCGGAATAAGAAGCTTTAAAAGCAATATCGTTTGTCACGGAAGGAACACTTATATCCATGTTCCCGCCGCTGCAGGTTTCAGACGCAGTACTTAAAACTATCCCGTTCACAGTATCCCACCACTCAATATCCCAAAGCCCGTCGCTTGAAACACCTGTCATGTGCACCACGCCGTCGCTTACCATTGGCAGAGGCGCGCTGTTATATACCTGCCAGTATGTATGATTCCTGCTCTGCACCCAGCCGAGTATTTTATCGCTTCCGCTTAAGGCATAACACCTGAGCATGCCTGTATAATCCGTAAATTCGTAGCTTATCTCAAGCCAGTCATTGTCAGGATTGTAAACATGTATTGTATGCGGGCCCGCGGGAACCGGTATGGAATGGGTTGAGCCCATTGTAACCGCGGACTGGCTGTAAACAGGAGAACCGTCAAGCTCTATCGCTATGCCGTTGCTTCCGGGCGATCCCTCGCTTACGGCGGTCACAATAAACTGCCCTGCAAAAGGATAATTGACTGTAAATGTCGGAGGATTCATTGCTGACGCCCTCCAGGAGCCGTAAAGAAAAGCGCTTAAATTCCCTTCTGCCGGCACCATTGTCCCGTTTGTATTTACGGTAAAACTGTTTTCAGGCGCGGGCGAGTTCCACGACGTATATCCCGGCGACACAAGATAGCTTGCCGTTACTGAAGATGATGTATCCGGCTTAACCGGGGAGTAATTCCTCGCGTCAAGGTCCTCGCCGTTTACAAAAGCCGAAATGCCCGCGTACCTGTAATACAGGTTATTAGGATGTATGTAATTATCCCACCACCACGACATGCCTGTTCCCGCGGCATTTGCCATGAGGTTCGCCCAGTTGGCGTTATGTATATAAATTCCGGTCGGATCATATGTTCCCTCATTATCGCCGCCTATTCCCACTTCCCCGAGAATGTACGGCTTATCAGGATTCAGCGCGAGCATGTATTCCGCAAGGTTTACGGAAGTTGAAGCCATGTCTATACCGCCGTAATGATGGTCCTGCGTAATTTCCATTCCCGCGTCCCAAATGCTGTTGGGCCAGCCCTGCGAGTGGGCATAGCTTGTCGTTATAATATGGTTATGCGGGTCAGCCGCCCTCACGTAATCCTTTGAGTTCTGGTGCCACGCGGCCGCGTTAGCCACCTGGTTTGAATAATCGTCTGTCCATTCCTGCTCGTTCCAGAATTCCCATGCCATAAGAGCGGTTGAATAAGCGTACCTTGATATATAATACCTCCACAGCCTCTGCAGGTAGACCTGCGCCGTAGCGTTTGTCCATACTTCCTGCGGGTTTGTAAGAAAACCGTCAGGGTTGGATGTTGCCGCGTTTATGTTGTAAGGGTTATCGTCCCAGTTGCTGTTTGTGGTGGTTGAAAACTTGCCGTGGTTTAAAAGACAAAGCATCATTTTGACGCTGTTCGCGTCGCACATATCCAGGATATAATCAAGGGCCCACGCCTCCCTCTGCCTTGAAGAATAATTACCAGGCAAGCCGGTTGCAGGATAATCCCATGCCCATTCAACTTCAGTATGCCATGGCGCGTTCCACATCCTTATGAAATTCGCGCCTTCGCCGGCAAGCCCGCCTACCCACTGGTCAAATTCATAAGTATTAATGTGATTTGTCGGCCAGCACGTATTGTCTCCTATGGCAAAATATACATCACCGTCGTCATAAGAAAGATATTTTGAGTCGTTTGAAGAAACCCTGACAAATCCTTTTTTAGATGAAATATTTACATTAAACGGAATAGCCGGGCCGTTGTATGTTCCCGCGCCTGAGTCATTAATATCAATAGCATACGTCCAGGAACCTGACTGGGGCGGGGCAAAACGCGCTTTCCACACAAGCCCGCCGACAGGCGTTAATGTCTGGGCGCCCGTGTCGCCGCTCCTTGTATATTCCTGGTAAATAAATCCTTTATTTGTGAACGTGCCTGCCGGCCCCGTAAATGTTACTGTTATATCAATATCAGCCGGGTCATACGGATTTGTGTAATTTCCGCTCTGCACATCAAAGGTAATTTCAAATTTTTCATATTCGCCTACAGGGCCGTTGTCGGTTACATTAATAGCTGCCAGCCCTAAAACAGCTGTCCACGTCGGGGTTATTGTATTCGTAATTACAACTGACGGGGTAAAGGTTACGGTGTACGTAAAAGTACTCGTAACAACAGGAGACGGGGTGCGGGTTGCGGTGTATGTAAAAGTACTCGTAACAACAGGAGACGGGGTGCGGGTTGCGGTGTATGTAAAAGTACTCGCAACAACAGGAGACGGGGTGCGGGTTGCGGTGTATGTTGCTGTCGCCGAATAAGTATAAGTACTCGTAATAACAACTGACGGGGTACGGGATACGGTGTACGTGGAAGACGGCGTAACCGTAGGTGTGTCTGTCGGCGTGTCGGTCAGAGTATCGGTCGGTGTGTCTGTCGGCGTATCTGTCACCGTGTCTGTAGGTGTATCTGTGGGTGTGTCTGTGGGTGTGTCTGTGGGTGTGTCTGTCGGGGTATCCGTGGGTGTGTCTGTCGGGGTATCCGTGGGTGTGTCTGTAGGCGTGTCTGTAGGCGTGTCCGTATCAGTAGGAGTATCAGAAAAAGTAAATGTCGGCGTTTCTGTGGGAGTAGGCATTCCCAGAAAAATAATATCATCAATATATATGGGACCCGTGGTTCCGCCGCTAAACTGGAACCCGACCCTTTCTATCCCGGACAGGTTCAGAATTCCGTTGCCCCCCTGCCTTCCGGAATACCCGTACTGAGAGAAGTCTGTAAGGTCGATTGTATACTGCTGCCAGCCGGATATTATTTGTGTATAATTCCCGGTCGCGAAATCCTCGCCGTCAGGGTTTGCCCCTCCGATTCCCGAATCCCACTCCTCTATTTTTACAAAAAATTCCGTTCCCGCAGGAGCGTTCATCCAGAAAGTTATCTGAGTCGCGCCTGTAAAATCCCTCCAGAAATCAGGATCAATTGCGGCGTTGTACGGCGACCCGACAGCGACATACGATCCCCATGCCCCGCCGCCCGGCGCGCATATGTCAAACGGTATTAAAAGCGACCTCAGTCCCGAATGCTGGTCTGCCGCGCTGTTGCTGTACGTGGGCTGGCACCCGTCGCCGTTCTGGTCCGGGCTCTCCAGCACGCCTGTTTCAAAATCATCAAAAACTCCCGGTGATATACTCGGGGTTACGGTATATGTAGGGGTTATGGTATGCGTCATTGTTATAGTCGGGCTGTAATACGGCGTGTTTGTAAGGGTACGTGTCGGCGAGTAATAAGGCGTATTGGTTGAGGTGCGCGTAGAAGTCACGGTAACTGTCGGCGAGTAATAAGGCGTGTTTGTGGCGGTGCCTGCCTGCGTGTTTGTCGGGCTTATTGTACTTGACGGCGTGTAAGTCGGAAGGTTGCCGGTAAATTCAATGTTATCAATATAAAATGTCGTGGTTCCCGGGTTTTCAAACTGCAGGAGGAATGACTTTATGGCCTGCAAATCAAGCACATTATCGCCGTAAGCCGGCGTGTAGCTGTCCCTGGGAAACGCTCCCGCGTTCAGGCTTATTGAAATATGCTGCCACCCTGACCCTGATTTTGTTGTGGGATTATCCCTGTTGGAGAACCTTTCTCCTTCACCCCCGTTTGCCGAGGATTCTCCGATTTCAATAAAAAACACCCTTCCTGAAGGCGCGTAAATATCAAACTCAACATTTGTTGCCCCCGTATAATCCCTGTAGCCCAGCCCCCCGTCATTCGGAGAGTCAATTGAAAATATCGCCCACCCTCCTGAACCTGTTATTTCTCCTTTCAGCGACCGCGCGCCTGCCTCGGGATTTTCAGTAGAATTTGTAAGGTTAAAAGTATATCCGGTGTCTGATTCTGAAGTTGAGGGATTTTTAAGCACGCCTCCCTCAAAATTATCAAACAGGCCCGGCGGCGGAATAGGCGTGGGCGTGTTTGTGGGGGTCAGGACATTCCATGTATTTGTAGGCGTGGGCGTCGGGTAATTGCCAAGGGGGTTAGGCATGTTGCCCGTAAGTATGAGAAGGTACTGCATTTTTAAAAGGTCACAGAAATAATCAGTGCCCCACATAACTCCCGTCTCTGTCAGCTCGCCCGGGCCGTTGCCCGCGTCCATGGTGACAAGATGGTCATAAAGCGCGTTGAGCCACGCCTGGTCAGAACCTGCCATTGCCGCTACCGCAACGGCCCCTACCGGGCCGGGAAGGCTGAGAACATCCTCGTCGCACAGGTCAGGCGTCCTGTCCAGCCTGCAATAGGATGTTTCCGTCCCGTCAAGCTCGTAATGTGAAAGTATGCGCGTAGGGTCTCCAGAATACTTAAGCTTGAAATATTCCGATATTCTTTCAGGCGCGTCTTTCGCGTACTGGTGGTTCATTGTTCCGTATAAAACATAATCATATCCCTGTCTCCACGGGTGGCGTATCGCGTCCCACCACCACGTATCATTTCTCATGCACCAGGCACCCGGAGACCACGGTGTGCCGCTGTAATCACACCAGTTGGGCATCATGCCCGTGTAAACACCGAGCCCCGAATCATATGTATCCGTACTGTTCATGTAATAATTTACTATTGTTTCATAGGTGTGGGTTGCAACGTCATACCATCTTGTAACGCCGGTAAAATCCCCGAACTGCCTGTAGGCATACGGTGCAAAGTATGAAATATTTCCACCGTCCCAGCTGTCACCGGGACGCACGTCATTTGACCCTGTTATTTCATGCTGCAGGACTTTTGCTATTAATGATATTGCTTCTGCCTGGTAATTTATTGTGCCGCCCGAGCCCCACTGGTAATGAGCAGCCATAAGAGCGGCCGCAACGTCTTCATCCGCGTCAGTAGCCGCGCCGCCGGAGTCACAGTAAGGAACCTGCCAGTTCATGAGCCCGTTGCCGTCAAGATGGTTCTGATAATAATACCACAGCCCGTCAAATTCATCCTTCAGGTCATTTGCCGCGTTTTCCATCGTGACAAGCACGACCATGCCGTAACCAATGCCTTCGCTGACAGTGTCATTTTCAGAGCATCCCTTGTGAATGGAATTTCCTGTTTCAGTCCTCTGCACCCTCCACTCAGACCCCGTGCATCCGTCCTGCGTAAGGTACTTTGCCCTCCACTTGTCAAACCAGTCCTGCACATGCTGGTTCATCTGGGCCTGGGTATAATTGTCCGGCCGGATTCCGTAAGGATAATCCTGTTCCTGGGGAAAGGGCACAAGGGCTGTTGCTGAATATAGAGGTATTATTATCGCGGTAAATAGAAGTATGAAAAATAGCCTGTTGCCTGTTTTCAGCATTTAGTAGTTCTCCTATTTTTAACGATTAAACTAAAGGAATTATAGCATATTTTAAATTTTTAGACAATTATTATATTTAAACGTTTCGGAGAATATCTTTTAAATATAAGGTTTTTAAAGTATTATAACTAGTGAATACTGAATGGTGAATGGTGAATAGATTTACGCGCTTCCCCTTTTTATAAGCTCTGACTTGAACACAACTTCCATGGGAACCT
>Ga0272442_10012992_pt1 | contig 10006 bp, 11 predicted proteins | sample SSMForm2O_FD_200262 | JGI IMG/M metagenome (GOLD analysis project Ga0272442, IMG submission 200262) | Marine sediment archaeal communities from Little Sippewissett salt marsh, Falmouth, MA, United States - SSM-Form-2O | ecosystem: Environmental > Aquatic > Marine > Wetlands > Sediment ... | reverse complement strand
TAAGAAAGCACAGGCAATATAATAAAAACTAACAAAGTGATTATGACCATAATAAGTGCAAAAAGGTGTGTGGGTTTCTTAATGTTAAAATCCATAGGGCAGTGTAATGGGTATTGTTTCATAAAAGTTTTTAAATATGGGAGTATGTTACCGAAAGAGCATAGGGGCCCGTAGGGTAGCTTGGTCGATCCTTTTAGCTTTGGGAGCTAGAGACTCCAGTTCAAATCTGGGCGGGCCCATACTCGCTTTTTCATTACCTACCTCTTCAGATTGAGCATTGTAATGCATAATATCCACAAATATCTTCTATGACAAGTTTTTTTAATTATTATTTGCTCTTCGATGATATTGATTAATCTTATAACCTCATTGAATAGGCATAAATGGTTTCTAATATTTGGTTTCTTAGCATCAATTATATTTTACTCTGCAACTGCAACATTTCGTAGCAGTCAATTAATATCAAGTAATCCTGTTATAAGATTTTTAATTCTATATTTAACAATATTACCTTTTGGTGTGTTGATAGGGTTGATGTCTAACTTAGATAGCTCAAAGCCAATATTCTGGTATGGATTTTTATTTGGAGTATATCAATTTTTAACAATATTAATAATAGTAAAAATTTCAATTATCTATTTTGATATCTATGCAGATTTTTCTTTTGCTATAGGGGCAAACTTGTTTTTTTTAATTTTCTGTTTTTTCCCAATGAATAGCATAGGAATTTTTATTGGTAATAAGATAAGGAATAACTTTTCATCATAACTTTAACTTGTTTGATTTCAAAATACCCATCACCTTGTCATATATCCTCTTTAAATCCTCTTCCGATTGACAATTATAATGCATCAAATCCACCCACTCCTTATAAAATATATATAAAAATGTATTTACAAATATACCTTTAACATTCAGACGAGGAGTTTGTGCCTTTAAGGGGTGTTTCTGGTAATCCTCAGGCAAATACAGGAGGTATATCAACCTTTATTTCGTGTGGAAAATGACGTATTTGAGGGTGTCTTGCCTACTTTATATCTCTACCAAATAATTCTTTATAGATTATTACATAGATTCCAGCACTATATTTTATGTCAATTATCTTTTTAAAATAATTTTATTTTAACCATGTGTCTGTTTTTTTTAAGATGAAAAATATTTTACTTGTTTCATTATTTATTACAACACCAATCATAATAAAAATCTATCTTAAAACCATATTGTCTCAAAAACGTAGTTTATTCTACATCTGCTTTCAATATCTACAACCCCAAACCGCCTTTTCAAGAGGTGGTTATTCAATACTTGCGCTTCTTAGTCGTATGTAATTTAGATTTAGACATCCTTTCATGCAGTTCTTTTATTCTTTTTTCTAAATGTTTTGCATAGGCATCTGATATGGTTCATCCTCCTCAAACTACAATTTCATAACAGTTATTTCTTTTTTCTTTTTCTGAATTCAAGCAATCTCTCATGCATTTCTCTTGTTCTTCGGTCTACATGATTTTGATAAATGTCTGTCATTTTACCTCCCTTTTCCCAATTGTATCCATTTACTAAATGTTAAATGTTATGATTTCACCCTATTAGTTGCATTTGCATCATATAAATCCAGACATGCAATAATATATTTATACCAGAAATCACTAATATAACTTTAACTCAGTATTAGAAATATTCTAGACAATATGCTATAGAGATTTATGTCGCTTTGCATATAGGGTAACTAATTTCTAATTATATCTAGAATTTAGTTACATTCCAAACATACAAATAAATCAAAGGGAGGAGTAGGCAGGAAGTCAATAAGAATTAAGAGAGGTTTTGAGTATTTAATTAAAACTGCCTACCCTTAAATAATTCAAAGAAAATATGACATAATAAAGATTTCGTCATAATAGGTTTAATATAGGTATATAATAAGATTACTCTAATTTATCTATAACTCTTGTGATATGTGATTTCAAGTGATAGTTATTCATTTTTCTACCTCCCCTCATATCTACAATTCCAAACCGTCCTTCCAAGCTATAGAAAAGAATGTAATTACACTCATCAGCACTCCTATCAATCCCAAAATAAACCATATCAAAACAATAGTTGAGATTGTATGAATATCTCTTTTTATATTAATCATCTCATTTTTAAGTTGTATTGATTCTTGTAATTGTAATTCTGGTATTGATAAGTCGCTTTTGGTTGCCTAGTTTTAAGCAACAGATGAAAAGCCAGGGAATATCACACCCTATATCAGAAGTAATATGTCTAATATAAAACAAATTAGTAATATCAAACCAATTGTTATACCCATAAAACGTATTATTGCACCTATCACACTGACCGTTAAACCTAATACTCCACCTACTACCTTAGCTATTAAACCTGACACTCCAATTATCGTACTAAATATGAAACCCAGTATCTTACCAACGAAACCTTGCACCGCACCTATTGCTCCAATTACTGCACTTGCTATCGCGCCTACTACACCAGCTATAACACCAACTACTTCACGAATTAATGTTATAAGTAGTAGTATCAAGGCAATTAACGTATAGAAAATAATATCATTTTTTGGAAAACACAGTGGTACTGCAGGATTATCCTTAAGCTCTTCGTTCAAACTTTTAATATCAATGCTTTGTATTTTTACATTCAATTCCTCAAGATCTATGTTTTGTAATTCATCAAGAATACGTGCTTCATTTGTTTCTACAGCCGCATTGTATTCCACTGCCGGTACTGACGGCAACATCATCATAAGAAATACTGCCAACAAACTTCCAAATATAATTTTCTTCTTCATTTTTCCACCATAAATATAATTTTTATACAATATATAGTACAATATATTAATTTAAATGTTTCGTTCTATATAATACTTTCCGTGAAACATACATCACAAACTATGTTGATTAGTCCCTTACCCATTTTACCTCCCGTTCAAATCTACAATCAATCCGTTGTAATTGGAAAATTTAACTCGGTGGGCTGAATCTAATTTGCATTTAAAATAAAAAAGACGACACATTTATCTAAACACATGACATTGTTTGAATCATGAAGATTCATTGCATTTACGGCCACAACTCTGATTCAAATATATATGTAATCATCGGAGATAATCCAACGGTTATTGATTGCGGTACAGGATTACATAATGAAGAAGTTGTTAGATATATTAAAAAATTTGTTGATCCAAAGTTGATAAAACAAATAATTCTTACTCACGAACATTTTGATCATTGTGGTGGGGTCAAAAAATTGTATGATCTAACAGGTGGTAACGCCAAAATAATATCTTACAAAAATGCGGCCGATAAGATAGAGCGGGGAGAAAGCATTTTTGCAAGATTGCTAGGTGGAGTTATGCCTAAGATGCCAGTCGACGTCAGGTTAACTGATGGCGATATCATAAATATAGGGGATGAAACATTTGAAGTAATTCATACTCCGGGACATACGCCAGGGAGCATGTGCTTATATAGTAAAACTAGTAAGTCGTTGATCTCGGGCGATACAATCTTCGCATATGGCTCATTTGGTAGATACGATTTTCCAGGCGGAGATCTAGTTCTTTTGAAAAAGTCGATTAAAAAATTAGCAGAACTTGATGTAGAAAATCTTTATCCTGGCCATGAGCTATATGTTGAAAATGAAGGTAAAAAACATATGGCTATGGTTCTGGAAAGTATTAGATATTTGAGTTGATCATGCCCAGTATTAAAGATATTCTAAATGAGTTTAAATGGAAGCAAGATTCAGATTTAGAAAAGGCAGAGATATGGTACATTCATAGAGGAGCAAGAAATGATACCAAGATTATCTCTGGCAAAGAAATCATATCTCTTGAAAAATCATTCATGCAAACCACAACTGCAATGATCCCGTATCACCGAATCTTTAAGATAATCTATGCCGGCGAGGTTATTTTTAAAAGATGATCTGATAGTGTTTTAAAAGTGCAAGAACACCTAATTTTAATTCTAAAATTTATGTCGTATTGAATTATAGTTAAATATATATATTATAAAAAGTAAATATAATACTGAAAAGAAAATGGATCAATACAAAAGATGCCCTAGATGTGGAAAACCAATAAAACAGATACCGATAAGAAGACTCGATTCAGTTTTTATCATAGAACTTTATTGTGAAAGATGTGATGAATCCATAACGATATATCCTAAGAGCGGTAAAATAAAATTCCAACAAGCTCAGTTTTTCTAATATGTATTTTTTTTCTACCACGTTTTTAACAATGATATGTTTTTATCTTGTTAAAATGTTTACAAGCACGATAAAATTATGAAAGTAGTACCAATGGCATCTGATTCACTTGGCGTACGTTCGATGGCAACATATGTAGAAACCAAAGATTGTAAAATTCTAATTGATCCATCTGCAGCTCTTGGTCCAAAAAGATACAGATTGCCACCTGCGGAACAGGAAATAGTGGCACTGGAAAAAACAAAACATGAAATAGCAAGAACTGCAAAACAGTGCGACATACTTACTATATCACACTATCATTACGATCACTACGACCCATCCGCAGATTTTTACAAAGACAAAACGATATTTGCAAAAGACATAGACAAAAACATCAACAAATCTCAACAGAAAAGGGGAAAAGATTTTAAAAAAATCGTGGAAGGATCATGTGATCTGATTTATTGTGATGATTCAAAACACGATGTTGGCAATACAGAGCTTATATTTTCCCCACCGTTTTTCCATGGACCTGAAAACGTACCGCTTGGTTATGTTATAATGACAACCATTGATGATGGTGAAAAAAGATTATTACATGCATCTGATGTTCAGGGTCCTGTAACAAAGAGCGCAAAGGATTATATTATTTCTCAAAGTCCCGATCTACTCATTATGGATGGCCCACCAACCATCTTTTTGGGTTGGAAATTTAGTATGCAAAACCTGCAGGACGCAGCAGATAATCTGGTCGAAATAAAAGAAAAAGTGAATTGTGATATTATTCTTGATCACCACTTAATAAGAGATTTAAATTATAAAAAAACCTTTCCTCAACCCTATCTAGCCAATGGGGAAAAAGTTAAAACTTTCGCAGAATATATAGGTAAGGAGAATAATGCCCTTGAGGCACATAGAAAAGAATTGTGGGGTAAATAAAATGGGATTCATACAAAGATTGGAGAGAAACATCGCAAAAAAAGAAAAGGCTATTGAGGTGGAAAAAAGGAAAATAGAGGAGTTAAAGGATAAATGTGACTCTCACGGCATTACACGGGCTGAGTATAAAATCAAAAAGAATCACATTGAAGAAAAAATTAGATCCATGAACTCCAGGATGAGAGTATTGAAGGGTGGGATAACAAAAGAAAAAAAACATATAGAAGAAAAAGAAAAGAAAAAAATGAAGAAAAAGGAAGAAAAAGGCAAAAAATAGTCTTTATGCCAATCATTGTTAAAATAGGAGAAATCACTAAGATTAATTGTGATGCTATTGTAAATCCTGCAAATTCTTTTGGTTACCTGGGTAGTGGAGTAGCCGGTGCCATAAAATGTGTTGGTGGGATGGAAATTGAAAAAGAAGCTGTTAATAGGGCACCCATTGTTGTTGGAAAAGCTTTTTCAACAACAGCCGGTAGTTTACCTTGTAAATATGTCATCCATGCTCCCACGATGAAACGACCTGCAATGAGAATTGGTATGGAAAACATAAATCTTGCAACTCAGGCTGCATTAAGGCTTGCTAAGGAAGTGGGACTTAGTAGTGTTGCCATTCCTGGAATGGGTACTGGTGTTGGCGCAGTATCTTATCAAAAAGCAGCAGAAACGTTTGTAAAAATAGCAAAAAAATTTGAAGATAGTTTTGAAACAATATTTCTTGTCGATAGAAATAAAGAGGTGGTAGATTCGTTTAATGGTTATCTCTAGTATCTAAAGGAAAATTGATCAAATTCATCAGATACGGGCTGCTTTTCAACTTCTACAGCATCAACCTTTGCCAGTGGTGGACCATGATTGCACCATTCAATCATTACTTTTATGATTTTTTCATCTCCTTCAAATACTGCTTCAACATTTCCATCAGATGTATTTCTTACCCATCCAGTTATGCCAAGTTGTTCTGCCTTACCTTTCGTGCTAGATCGGAACCATACCCCCTGGACTCTACCAGATATAATAACGTGTACCTTTGACTTCATGGTGATTTCACCCTAGGGCCTAAAACGTAATATTGTTCGTGGAAACGGGATAGCATCTTTTATGTTGTCAATGCCGCAGATCCATGCAACAACACGCTCAACACCAAGACCATAACCAGAATGAGGAACAGAACCATATCTTCTTAGGTCAAAATACCATTCATAGTTCTCAATGTTTTCCCCAGATTCCTTTAGTTTTTTCTTCATGTCTTCAACATCAAGGCTCCGTTGGGATCCGCCAACTATTTCTCCATATCCCCCTGGCGCAATCATATCAAAACAAAGTGCCGTTTTCGGATCTTCTGGATCTTTTGGTTTATAAAATGCCATTATTTCCAATGGGTAATTTGTTACAACAACCGGATTTTCGAAATGATTCATAAGCTTATTTTCTTCAATTGTTCTAAGATCTTTGCCCCACTGAACACTCATGTTTTCATTTTCATTTAGTATCTCAAGGGCTTTGGTATATGTTATCGTTGAAAACTCTGACTCTGCAATATGCTTTAATTTATTGATGTCCCGTTTCAGAACGTTTAGTTCACGCCTGTTATGTCTAAGAACCTCACTTAGAATAAATTTTACCTCTTCTTTGGCAACCTTGGTAACGTCATGCAGATCCATCCAAGCTGCTTCCATCTCAGCCATCCAAAATTCAGATAAATGTCGCGAAGTTTTGGATCTTTCCGCTCTAAAAGTTGGTCCCATGTTGTAGATTTTTTCAAGTGAAAACACTGCCGCCTCAGCATAAAGTTGCCATGTCTGGGAAAGATACGTCTTATTATCATAATATTTGACTTCAAAAAGAGTAGAACCACCTTCACATTGATTTGACTGTAAGATCGGAGCATCGAATTCAAAATAACCTCTATCTCTGAAAAACTTATGTATTGCCCCTACAGCAGTAGACCTTATTTTTAATATTGAAGTGAGTTTTTGAGATCGGATCCAAAGATGTCTTTGATCGAGGAGGAACTCGGGGCTTTGATCCTTTACTATGGGAAAAGGTTCTGCAAAATCAACAACATTAAACTCATTAACCTGAAGTTCGTATCCCTCAGGTGCTCGTTTATCTTCTTTAACAATGCCTTTTAACTCTACAGAGGATTCAATCAATGCTTTTTTCGCATCTTCAAATTCATCATCTAGAAGATTGCCTTTTTTGACAGTTGCCTGTATTGTACCAGTAGCATCCCGTATTACAGTGAAAACAATGTTTCCACTACTGCGTGTTCTATATATCCACCCACGAAGATGGACAGGTTCATCTGTCCTTTTCTCGTCAAGAATTTCCCCTATCCGATTCCATCTGATTTCTGACATAGTAAAACCAACCACTACAGGATGAGATTATATTCTAATTGCTGAAAATGAGAATATATTACAAGTTTGCTTTTTCTTTTAAAATATTGGTGAATCATGTTATCAGCATCCTAAATGGTGGCAGCAAGTATGGTAGCAGGATGTTAAAAAAGTTTTGTAATAAGCGGGTTTGCATTTTTATTCACTAAAATGATGTAATAAAAGTGCAAAATCAACAATAAAAATGCAAATCTAAATAAACGTGAAAAGATGGTTCCGCTCATCCAATCAGATAAAAAAAAGTTGATACCGAAATTAAAGTGATTTCCCCATAAGAAATTTATGAGCATCGTTAGCGGTTTGTTTCGGGATTTCCTCCATCGGCGTATGGCCAACACCCACATAATCAACAAATGTACCATTTTTTAAATCTTTTCTCCATTTTTGAAAATAATGATAGGGAATCCATTTATCCTTAGTTCCCCACATAACCATTGTCTGAGTTTTTATTTCGTTAATGCCTTTAGATAGATCTTTTGATTGGCAAAGTTTTCTCATGACGGTAAAAAACTCCACATATGCAATCTTGTTTCTACCATACATAGCCAATTCGAAATATCGTTCTTTTATTTCATTTGTTAATTTTGATTGGTCGCCAAAAATCTGTGTTACTGCCATATCAAAAAAAAAGCGCGGCATCACACGCCTTGCTAATGGACTAATAAGAGGATTACTTGCAAATTTTACTATCCATGGAACAGGCTGGTTATAACCAACAGAATCAATTAAAATGAGTTTGTCTACCTTTTGTGGATATTTCAGCGCATATCTCCAAGATATAAATCCGCCAATAGAATTTCCGACCAGAAAAAATTTGTCAAGACCCAAAGCCTCGATTAATTTGTCCATAAATTCAACACCTTTAACATGGTCATATATATCACTATAATCACGACCCGAAGAAAAACCAAATCCTGGAAGATCAATGCGAATAATGCGATAGTAGGAAACCAACTCTTTTACCCACATATCCCATGTATGCAAAGATGAACATACACCATGAAGCAGTAATAATACTGGACCGATTCCCTCATCACGATAATGGATTTTTATATCTTCAACTGTAATAAATTTTGAATTCTTATCGAGATATTTTGCTTTTAGCTTATTTGCAGTTGTTGTTCGTGTTCCTAGCATTAGGCATCTAACAGATTTTATTTGATTAATATTAGAATTACATTACTATATAGCTTTTTATGTGTGTGACTTTATACTTTTATTATACCATCCATGTTAATAAAAATCACGAATAAAAGTGCAAAAACATGGATAAAAATGCAAAGCCGTAGTAAGCAACATAGTTAAGAAGCTGAAAAATATTTTTTTATCCGAGAGAGAATAGACAAGATAAAAATAAATACAAAGGTAAATACGATCCAAGCTCTTCTATCATTTGAAATGTTTATATAGATTAAGAATACTGTTATGGCAGTATTGCAGTTGATCCAGATAATAATCCTGTTTATATATACATTGATTGTTGTTAGTTAAAAGAGAGGTTGTTTGACCCCATTATATTCCTTTGAAAACATGCATTGCAATTTATTAAGACCATGTAAATTAGATATCAAAGGGTAAAAATATAACGAATGCAGATGGCTGATGTTAAATGAGTGAGAACAAAAGTAAAAACAAAATAATTAAACACGCAAGATTCGAAGACGGGAAACTTGTTTTTCCTACAAAAGAAAATGATGATAATACAGAAAAAAATGAGGGTGTTGTTGGAAAATATCTAGATTATCTATTTGTACTGAAGGCGTTAAATGAGATACCTTTTGGCGTTGGAAAGAAATTATTAATAGATTTTCTACAAGGTGACAGAAAGAACAAATCTATCGTAAGAAACAAACTACATCTCAGGAAAAATTTTGGAAGTCTGGCTTATGAGAAGGGCGAGTTAACCAGCATGATAAATAATCTTATTCTGAATGACATGATTAAAGTCAATTCTATAAATAAAAACAAGCGTTGGAAAATGATGGAATTGAGTACAAAAGGAAAAAAAGAGATAGAGAACCCTTCACTATACAAAAGAAAGTTATCATTTAACTTTAGATATACAGAAACGGAAATAACAAAAGAAGATAAAAAAAAATTTGAGAACTATTCTGATTTTCTTTCGAAGTTTAACAATGAACAAAAGAAATCAATAATTAGCAGCAAAACCCACACACTATGCATAGCAGGAGCAGGATCGGGGAAAACAACGGTTCTTACAAAGAGAATAGGGTTTATGGTAAAGTACCGTTCTGTTGATCCGGAGAAGATACTAGCAATAACATTTACCAGAAAAGCAAGACAGGAAATGATGGCAAGACTGTCTAAATCAGGACATCTAAATCAAGTAATGATTGAAACATTTAATTCATTCTGTGAAAAGATATTGAGGCAATATAACCATCTGATCTATGATAAACCAGTTAGAGTTATTAACTATAAAGATAAGGTAG
>Ga0272442_10012991_pt1 | contig 10006 bp, 8 predicted proteins | sample SSMForm2O_FD_200262 | JGI IMG/M metagenome (GOLD analysis project Ga0272442, IMG submission 200262) | Marine sediment archaeal communities from Little Sippewissett salt marsh, Falmouth, MA, United States - SSM-Form-2O | ecosystem: Environmental > Aquatic > Marine > Wetlands > Sediment ... | reverse complement strand
GCCGTCTTCCCCTTGGACGACGCGGCCGCGGCCGCCGAACACTGGATCCTGTCGGGTCTGGGCGAGGACCGCCTGGCCGGCGAGCTGGCGGATTTCCCCGGCCGCGAGGCCCTCGGCTTCTACCCGAGCCTGGCCGAGGGGCACCGCCTGCGCGTGCCCGTGGCGGGCGTGGACCGCGAGGCCCTGGCGGCGCGCCTGGCGCCGTGGCTGGTGTCGCGGCGCGGGGAGTCCCTGGCGGCGGAGGTCCTGGACCGCCTGCGCGCGCGGGAAGAGACCCTGGCCGTGGCCGAGAGCTGCACGGGCGGCCTGCTCGGCGCGCGGCTCACCGCCATCGCCGGGGCCAGCGACGTCTTCCTGGGCGGCATCGTCAGCTACGCCGACGCCGTCAAGACGGGGCTGCTGGACGTGTCGCCCGAAGCCGTCGCCGCCGAGGGCGCCGTGAGCGAGGCGGTGGCCCGGGCCATGGCCCGCGGCGCGCGGGATCGCCTGGGCGCCGACTGGGCCCTGGCCGTCACCGGCATCGCCGGACCCGGAGGCGCCCGCCCCGGCAAGCCCGTGGGCACCCTGCACCTGGCCCTGGCCGGACCCGGCGGCGAGGCCCACGAGCGCCACCAGGCCGGCTGGGACCGCGAGGGCAACCGCCACTACGCCGTACGCCAGGCCCTGACGCTGCTCTGGCGCGGCCTGCGGGAGGAAGCATGAGGCTCTTCATCGGGATTCCGCTGAGCGACGGACTGCGCGCCAAGGTGGCGGCCGCCGCGCGCGACTGGCGGGAGCTGGCGCCGGACCTCAAGTGGGTCGAGCCCGACCTCTACCACCTGACGTTGCAGTTCCTCGGCGAGGTGGACGAGGCGGACCGCGCGGCGCTGGCCCATGGCCTGGCCGAGCTGGCGGGACGCCCCGGGTTCACGCTGCGCCTGGGCGGTGCCATGACCCTGCCGCGGGGGCGCCGGGCGCGCGTTCTGGCCCTCGGCGTCACGCGGGGCTGGGAGGAGCTGGCGGCCCTGGCCGGCGCCGTGACCGAGGCCACCGGGCGCCTGGACTTTCCCCGCGAAGAGCGGGCCTTCAAGTCCCACCTGACCCTGGCCCGCGCCCGGCGCGGCCAGAGCCTGCCCCGTGCCCTGGATCCGCGCCGCCTGGCGGCGCCGGAGCTGCCGCCCCTGGACGTGCGGGAGTTCCATCTCTTCGAGAGCCAGTTGCGGCCCGACGGTCCCCTCTACGCATCCCTTGCCCGCGTGGAGCTGGTCGCGCCTCCCCCCGAGCTCGGATCGCTCTGAGCCGGCGCCCGCCGCGCCTGGTCCGACTGGACTCCACACACGCCGCCCGCGGACTGCCGGCCGCCGCCGGCGGCGACGCCGCGCCCATCCGGACGGCGTCGGCGTTGGCAGCCGCTCCGCCCCGCCGGGCGGGGAGGGCCCCCGCCGGCCGCGCGGGCCCCGGCGGCGGCGGTACGCTTCTGGCATGGCTCCGGCGCGCCTCCCCGCGCCCTCCCGGCGCGCCCCGACTCCGGAACTGACGGCTTGATGAAGCCTTGCACGCCCGCGGCGGCGGATGATACCTTGGCGTCCGGAAGATGGGCCGCCCGAGCCAGGGGCCGAAGTGCCCCGCACCAAGGAGTGCATCCACGATGACGCGCGAAGCGGACCAGAACGGCAAGCGGAAGGCCCTGGACCTGGCCTTCACCCAGATCGAGAAGCAGTTCGGCAAGGGTTCCATCATGCGCCTGGGGGACAACCCGGTGCTGCCGGGCATCGACCGCATCTCCACCGGCAGCCTGACCCTGGACGCGGCCCTGGGAATCGGGGGCATCCCCCGCGGCCGGGTCGTGGAGATCTACGGCCCCGAGGGCTCGGGCAAGACCACCCTGGCCCTGAGCGCCCTGGCCAACGCCCAGCGGGCTGGCGGCACGGCGGCCTTCGTGGACGCCGAGCACGCCATGGATCCCGTCTACGCCCGCAAGCTGGGCGTGGACGTGGACAACCTCCTCGTCAGCCAGCCCGACACGGGCGAGCAGGCCCTGGAGATCACCGAGGTGCTCGTGCGCTCGGGGGCCCTGGACATGGTCGTGGTGGACTCGGTGGCCGCCCTGGTGCCCGCCGCCGAGATCGAGGGGGAGATGGGCGACGCCCACATGGGCCTGCAGGCGCGGCTCATGAGCCAGGCCCTGCGCAAGCTCACCGGCATCGTTTCCAAGAGCAACACCTGCCTCGTCTTCATCAACCAGATCCGCATGAAGATCGGCGTCATGTTCGGCAACCCCGAGACGACCACCGGCGGCAACGCCCTCAAGTTCTACTCGTCGGTGCGCATGGACATCCGCCGCATCCAGGCCATCAAGCGCGGCGAGGACGTCGTCGGCAGCCGCTGCAAGGTGAAGGTGGTCAAGAACAAGGTGGCGCCCCCGTTCAAGGTGGCCGAGTTCGACCTCTACTTCGGCGAGGGGTTCTGCTACGAGAGCGACCTCATGGAGCTGGGCGTGAAGGCGGGTATCGTGGACAAGAGCGGCACCTGGTTCAGCTACGGCGACATCCGCATGGGGCAGGGCAAGGAGAACACCCGCCAGTTCCTCAAGCAGAACCCCGACATCCGCGACGAGCTGGACAGCAAGCTGCGCATCCACCTGGGCCTGGCCGACGCGCCGGAAGGCGCCGAGGCGGACGCCGAAGCGGCGGCGGGCTCGGACGCGAAGGCGGACGGCGCCGCGGCCGAGGCGGCAACCGTCCGCGAGGCCCCGGCCCGCGGCGGGCACGCCCGGCGCGCCGGCGGCCACAAGGACTGATGCCGGTTCGCGCCGCCGGTTCCGACCCCCGCGCCCGCGTCCTGCGATGGCTGGCCCGGCGCGATCGCAGCGAACGCGAGTTGCGCGAACGCCTGGCCGCCTGGGGCGTGCCGGCGGGCGAGGGCGAGGCCATCCTCGACGAGCTGCGCGGGCGCGGCCTGATGGACGACGCCGCCCTCGCGGAGCGCATTCGCGACTGGCACTGCCGCCACGATCCGGTGGGGCCGCGGGGTCTGCGCGAGCGCCTGCGGCGGCGGGGCCTGCCGGACGACCTTGCAGCGGCGGCCTGCGCGCCGCTGCGCGACGGGGAGTTCCAGCGCGAGCTGGCGGATGCCGTCCTGCGCCGGCGCTTGCCCGCCCTGCGCGGCCTGGACCCGTTGCGCCGGCGGCGGCGCCTGGCGGCCCATCTCGAGCGCCGCGGCTTCGACGGCGCGGTGATCCACGACGCCCTCGCGGGCCTGGACGATGGCGGCGCCGGAGCGGAGGACGAGACAGCATGCTGAGCCACGACGAGATCCGCCGGACGCTGATCGACTACTTCGTCGAGCGCGGCCATCGCCACGTGCCCAGCGCGAGCCTGGTGCCGCGCGACGATCCCAGCCTGCTGTTCACCACGGCGGGCATGGTCCAGTTCAAGTCCCTCTACTCGACGACGGGCGCCCTGCCCTACCGGCGCGCCGTCACCGTGCAGAAGTGCCTGCGCGCCGGCGGCAAGGACAGCGATCTCGAGAGCGTGGGCCGCAGCCCGCGCCACCTCACCTTCTTCGAGATGCTCGGCCACTTCAGCTTCGGCGACTACTTCAAGGCCGAGGCCATCGAGTGGGCCTGGGACTTCTTCACGCGCGTCCTCCAGGTGGACACCGAGCGCCTGTGGGTGAGCGTCTTCGAGGACGACGTCGAGGCCGAGGCGCTGTGGAAGAAGGTGGGCTTCCCCACCGGCCGCATCGTGCGCCTGGGCGCTGACGACAACTTCTGGGGGCCGGCCGGCGACACGGGGGCCTGCGGCCCCAACAGCGAGATCTACTGGGACCTGGGCCCCGAGGCGGCCGAGGGCGAGGTGGGGGGCGGCCCCGGCAAGGACGACCGATACGTCGAGGTCTGGAACGCCGTCTTCCCCCAGTTCGACCAGCAGCCCGACGGCTCGCGCCCGCCGCTGCCCAACCGGGGCATCGACATGGGAGCCGGCCTCGAGCGCATGGCCGTCATGATCCAGGGCGTGGAGAACGTCTTCCAGACGGACCTCTTCGCGCCCCTCATGGCCGGCGTGCGCGAGGCGACCGGCTACGGCGGCCCCGCCGAGGGGGACGCGCTGGTGGCCCTGCGCCGGGCGGCCGACCACGCGCGCGCCCTGGCCTTCACCCTGGCCGAGGGCCTGGTGCCCAGCAACGTGGGGCGCGGCTACGTCCTGCGCCGCATCCTGAGGCGGGCCATGATGGCGCTGCGCACGCTGTCCCCCGGCGGCCTGCGCGAGCCGGCCCTCTACCGCGTGGTGGGCCAGGTCTGCGCGCACATGGGCGCCGCCTATCCCGAGCTGACGGAGAAGGCCGAGCACGCGGCCCTGGTGGTGCGCTCCGAGGAAGAGCGCTTCCTGCGGACCCTCGACCAGGGCATCGCCCGCTACCACGAGGTGGTGGCCGAGGCCAAGGCCGCCGTGGCGGCCGGACACGATGGCGCGGCGCCCGCGGTCGTCCTGCCGGGCGACGAGGTGTTCAGGCTCTACAGCACCTACGGCATTCCCATGGAGCTGACCCGCGAGATGGCCGAGGAGCAGGGCCTCGGCGTGGACGAGGACGGCTACCGCGCCGCCCTGGAGGCCGACCGGCGCCTGAGCCAGGCGGCGGCCAGCTTCAACGGCGAGGCGGATCCCGGCACGGCCGAGGGGCGCTTCGAGGCCCTGGTGGACGCTCCGCCCGAGTCGGCCTTCACGGGCTACGACGTCACGGGCGGCACGGCCGGCGAGGCGACGGCGGACGCCACGGCCACCGAGTGGCGCGTCCGCGAGGACGGCGACCTTGAGGTGGTCCTGGACGAGACGCCCTTCTATCCCACCAGCGGCGGGCAGGTCGCCGACACGGGCTTGCTGGAGGCGGGGGACCTGGTCCTCGCGGTGAAGGACGTCCAGAAGCGGGGCAGCCGTATCGTGCACCGCGTGTCGCCGCCCGCGGGCGAGACGGCGGCGAGCGTCGGCGAGCGGCTGGCCGCCGGTCCCGTGCGGGCCCGCGTGGACGCGGACCGGCGGCGCGCCGTCGCCCGCGCCCACACGGCCACCCACCTGCTGCACGCCGCCCTGCACGAGGCGATCGGCAAGGAGGCCACCCAGGCCGGATCCTGGGTGGGGCCCGATCGCCTGCGCTTCGACTTCAACCACTTCCGCGCCCTGGAGCGGGGCGAGCTGGCCGCCGTCGAGCGGCGCGTCACCGAGTGGATCCTGGCCGACATCGCCGTGGCCGACGAGGAGCTGCCCCTGGACGAGGCCATGGCGCGCGGCGCCATGGCCCTCTTCGGCGAGAAGTACGGCGAGCGCGTGCGCGTGATCAGCATGGGCGGCGTCTCCCTGGAGCTGTGCGGCGGCACGCACCTGGACTCCAGCGGCGGCGTCGGCCCCTTCGCCATCCTCGCCGAGAGCAGCGTGGCGTCCGGCGTGCGGCGCATCGAGGCCGTCACCGGCCTCGAGGCCCAGCGCCTGGCCGCCGAGCGCGCCGAGAGCCTGGCCGCGCTGGTCAAGCAGCTGCGCGTGCCCGAGAGCGAGCTGGCCGAAAAGGTGGCGGAGCTGATCGCCGAGCGCCAGCGGCTGCGCAAGGACCTGGAGGACCTGCGGGCCAGCCAGGCGGCGTCGCGCAGTTCGGAGCTGCTGCGTCCCGCCGGCGTGCACGGCGGCGTGGAGCTCCTGCGCGGCGAGCTCGAGGCCGAGAGCCCCAAGGAGGTGCGCGGCATGGCCGACTCCCTGCGCGGCCGCCTGGAGGGCCGCGTGGGGGCCCTGCTGGCCCGCGCCGGCGGGAAGCTCTCCTTCCTGGTCCTGGTGCCCGACGCCCTGGCCGAACGCCTGCCTGCCGGCCGCCTGGTGGGCGAGGCGGCGAAGGCCGTGGGCGGCCGCGGCGGCGGCAGCGCCACCCTGGCCCAGGCGGGCCTGGGCGACGCCGATCAGTTCGAGACGGTCCTCGAAGTCCTCGGCCGGCTCCTGGCCGAGGCGGGAGGTGAGTCGTGAGAAGGATCCTGACCCGCGCCGCGGCGCTGCTCCTGGCGTGCGCGACGGCGGCGGCGGCCGCGGAGGCGCCTCCCGCGCCGGCCATGGCGCCGGCGGACGCGGCGGCCGCGCTGGCCGCGCCGGACTGGTCCCTGGACCGGCCCGTGGACCGCGAGCGCTACCGACTGGGCCCCGGGGACCGCCTGATGCTGATCCTCGAGGGCCGCAGCCTGCGGCGCGTGCCCCTGACCGTCCTGCCCGAGGGCCTCCTGGACTGGGAGGGCGGCCTGCAGCTGCCCGTCGGCGGCCTCAGCCTCGCCGAGGCCGAGGCGAGCGCGGCCGAGGCACTCTCCGATTGGATGCCCGACGTGACGGTGCGCCTGCTCCTGCTGGAGCCGCGGCGCCTGGAGGTCTACGTCATGGGCGAGGTGCACCGGCCGGGGCCCGTGGAACTGCGCGCCAGCGCCCGCGTCGCCGAGGCCCTGCGCGCGGCCGGCGGGCCGGGACCGCGGGGCAGCCGCCGCTTCGTGGAACTGCTGGACGCCGCGGGCTCGCGCCGGCTCCTGGACCTCTACCCCTTCACCATGGCCGGCGACTGGGCCGCGAATCCCTACGTGCCGCCGGGCCAGGTGGTCTCCGTGCCCGTGCGGCGCGACAGCGTGCGGGTCATCGGCGAGGTGAACCGCCCCGGCACCTACGAGTGGATCGAGGGCGAGACGATCGGCACCTTCCTCGACTACGCCCAGGGCTTCACCCAGGACGCCATGCACGCCTCCATCCTCCTCGAGCGCGACGAGTGCGAGGTGGAGATCAGGCTCGTGACCGAGGCGGACCGCCGGCTCCCCGCGCGCCCCGGGGACGTCATCGTGGTGGGGAGCCGCAAGCCGCTCCTCAACCGCGTCTTCCTGGAGGGCGCCGGCGAGCGGACGGGCGAGATCTACCTGAGCCCCGGCGAGACCCTCGGCGACCTGGTGCGGCGCCTGGGGGACACGCGGGGCCGGGCCCTGCCGGAGCAGGCCATCCTCGAGCGGCGCGGCGCCGAGCGCGACCGGTTCCAGCGCGTGAACCTGCGCGAGCTGCTGCAGGGACACGGTCCCGTGGACCTGCCCATCGAGAACGACGACGTCCTGTACGTGCCCATTCGCGGCACCCAGGTCTTCGTCCTGGGCGAGGTGGAGTCGCCCGGCGCCCTGGCCTACAATCCCTCGTGGAACGTGGCCAAGTACCTGGCCCTGGCCGGCGGCACCACCGCGCGGGGCAGCAGCGGCAAGCTGCGCGTCATCGACGTGGACGGGAACGAGCGGCGGGTCCGCACCACGGACCACCTGCACCGCGGCGACATCCTCCTCGTGGGGCGCTCGATGCTCAGCATCTTCACGGACGTCCTGCTGGCCGCGGTCTCGGTGAGCAGCCTCATCCTGGCCGTCAACGCCCTGTCCAAAGACTGATGCGGCTCCTGGTCACGGGCTCGGGCGGGATGCTGGGCTTGCGCCTCTGCGAGAGCGCGGTCGCACGGGGGCACGACCTCGTCGCCGTCGACCGCCCCGAGCTGGAGCTGGACCGTCCCGACGAGGCGGCGGCCCTCCTGCGGGCGGCGCGGCCGGAGGCCGTGCTGCACGCGGCGGCCATGACCGACGTCGACGGCGCCGAGGACCGCGAGGCCGACGCCATGCGGCGCAACGGGGACGCCAGCGCCGCCCTGGCGGCCGCCGCCGCCGGGCTGGGCGCGGCCTTCCTGATGGTGAGCACCGACTACGTCTTCGACGGCCGCGGCGGCGCGCCCTACGGCGAGGACGATCCGCCCTCGCCCCGGGGCGTCTACGCGCGCAGCAAGCGGCGCGGCGAGGAGGGGGCCCTGGCGGCCGGCGGCGCCGTGGCGCGCCTGAGCTGGTCCTTCGGGCCCGGCGGGAAGAACTTCGTGGCGACCATCGCCGGCCGCCTGCGCGCGGGCGATCCGCTGCGCGTGGTGGACGACCAGCGCGGCCGCCCGACCTTCACGCGGGACGCGGCGCCGGTCCTGCTGGACCTCGTCGAGGCGCGCGCCGGGGGCGTCTGGCACGTCTGCAACGACGGCGACGCCACCTGGTTCGAGCTGGCCCGGGCCGTGGCCCGGGGCCTCGGCCTGCCCGACGGGCGCGTGTCGCCCTGCGCCACCGAGGACTTCCCCCGGCCGGCGCCCCGCCCGCCCGACAGCCGCCTGGCCACGGGCCGGCTGGCGGCATGGCGCGGTGCCCTGCCGCACTGGACCGACGCCCTGCGTCGCTACCTGGAGGAGGAGGGATGGCTGGCGACCTGAGCGGCGCCATCCGCGAGCACCTCGCGGGCCACCGCGAGTTGATGGCGGAGCTTGACGCCATGGCGGGCGAGCTGGCGGCGGCGGCCCGCCGGATCGCCGGCGTCCTGGGGGACGGGGGCAGCGTCTGGCTGGCCGGCAACGGCGGCAGCGCCGCCGACGCCCAGCACATCGCCGCCGAGATGGAGGGCCGCCTGGAGACCGAGCGCCCGGCGCGGGCCGTCCACAGCCTCGTGGTCAACAGCTCCACCCTCAGCTCCGTGGGCAACGACTACGGCTTCGAGCGCGTCTTCGCCCGCCAGGTGGCGGGTTTCGCCCGGCCGGGGGACCTGCTCTGGCTCATCAGCACCAGCGGCCGCAGCCCCAACCTGCGGGCCGCCGCCGAGGCGGCCCGCGCCAAGGGCGTGGGCGTGCTGGGCTTCCTGGGCAAGGGCGGCGGGCCCCTGGCGCCCCTGTGCGACCTCGCCCTGGTGGTGCCCGGCGTCAACACCCAGTGGATCCAGGAGGCGCACATCGTCATGGGCCACATCGTGTGCCGGCTGGTGGACCGGCTCCTGCCGGCGGAGGCCTGAGGCCGTGCGCGTCGCCCTCGTGCACGACTGGCTCACGGGGATGCGCGGCGGCGAGAAGGTCCTCGAGGTGCTCTGCGAACTCTTCCCGGACGCTCCGCTCCACACTCTCCTGCACCTGCCCGGCAGCGTGAGCCCCGTCATCGAGGACCGCCCCATCCGCACCTCCTTCCTCCAGCGCCTGCCCCTGGCGGCGCGGCGCTACCGCCACTACCTGCCGCTGTTCCCGCGGGCCATCGAGTCCTTCGACCTCGGCGGCTTCGACGCCGTGCTGTCCACGAGCCACTGCGTGGCCAAGGGCGCGCGCCCGGCGCCAGGCGCGCGGCACCTGTGCTACTGCCATTCGCCCATGCGCTACGCCTGGGACCAGTACGATGCCTACTTCGGCGGCGTCCGCCCGCCCGCGCGGTGGATCCTGCCGGCCGTCATGCGGCGCCTGCGGGCCTGGGACCGGCGCACGGCCGGCCGGGTCGGGCGCTACGTGGCCAACAGCGAGAACGTCGCCGCCAAGATCCGCCGCTTCTGGGACGTGCCGGCAGACCGCGTCGGCGTCCTGCACGCGCCCGTGGACGCGGACTTCTTCACGCCGTCGGCCGATCCGCCGCCGCGCGACTACTACCTGGCCGCCGGCGCCATGGTGCCCTACAAGCGCCTGGACCTGTGCATCGCGGCCTTCCGCGGCGGTCCGCGCCGCCTCGTCCTGGCCGGCGGCGGCCCCGAGGAGGCGCGCCTGCGCGCGCTGGCGGCGGACGACCCGGCCGTGCGCTTCACCGGCCGGCCCGGCGACGAGGCGCTGCGCGACCTCTACCGCGGCGCGCGGGCCCTGATCATGCCGGGCGAGGAGGACTTCGGCATCATGCCCCTGGAGGCCCAGGCCTGCGGGACGCCGGTGATCGCCCTCGCCCGCGGCGGCGCCCTGGAGACGGTGGTCGCGGGCGAGACGGGCGTCTTCTTCGACCGGCCCGAGGCCGAAGCCCTGCGCGCTGCCCTGGACGAGTGCGAGGCCGCCCGCTTCGATCCCGCGCGCCTGCGCGCCCACGCCGAGACCTTTGCCCGCGGCCGCTTCAAGGCCCGCCTGGCGGCCGAGGTGGCGGCCTTCCTGGGAGGCGCGCCGTGAACCTGGTGCGCACGCGCAAGCAGGACATGCTCCTGCCGGGCCTGTTCTTCCTCGGCGACACGAT
>Ga0272442_10012989_pt1 | contig 10008 bp, 8 predicted proteins | sample SSMForm2O_FD_200262 | JGI IMG/M metagenome (GOLD analysis project Ga0272442, IMG submission 200262) | Marine sediment archaeal communities from Little Sippewissett salt marsh, Falmouth, MA, United States - SSM-Form-2O | ecosystem: Environmental > Aquatic > Marine > Wetlands > Sediment ... | reverse complement strand
AGATTATCTCGTCCTTTGAAAAATGGCGATTTAGTAGAAATAATAACAAGTAAAAATGAAGCTGTTTCTGCTGATTGGCTTAAATTTGTAAAAACTAAATCTGCCGAAGAAAAGATCAGAAAAATAAAAAATATTCTACCTAAAAACAATTTACCTTTTAAAAAGAAGCTGTCTATTTTTAAAAAATTGATACCTTTTAAAAAGAAAAAGGAAGAAATAAAAATTAATAAAATATATCTAGGAAAAGAAACCGGATTTTCAATAAATATGGCTAAGGGTTGCTCTCCAAAACCAGGTGATAAAATAAAGGCTTTTATTTTAATGGGGAAAGGAGTATCAATACATAAGGCTAATTGTGAAAATTTAAAAAAACTTCAAAAAAAATGGCCTCAAAAAGTGATTGATGCCAGTTGGGGCTCTCCTAAAGATTGAAACAATATAAATTTGATGTTAAAGTGATCAAGTAAGCCGCGGTGGCGGAATTGGCTTACGCGCACGACTCAAAATCGTGTGGATTTTATCCATGTGGGTTCGACTCCCACCCGCGGCACAAATTAATCTTTGATTAAATACTTTTCAAAGATTTTTTTAATTAATAAAGCAGAAAATACTCCTATCAAAGCACCTACTAAAATGTCAAATGGCCAATGAACTCCACAAAAGACTCGACTTACTGAAATTAAAAAGCTGGCTATTAAAAATAATATGCCTGTTTTTTTATTATACAAATAGATTAAAGTAGATAAAGCAAAAAAGAATGAAGCATGACCAGAAGGGAAAGATCCCGAAGAAGAATGATTTATTAAAATATTCACAGAGTTTAAGATAAAGGGTCTAGGTCTATACCAAATAAAACGAATAATTTCTACAATTATAAATCTAGCAAAAATACCTGAAATTAAAGCTTGAATTATTATTTTATAATACTTTTTAAAATTTTTAATTAAAAGAATAAATAAAGACCCTATTAAAATATAAGGTAAAAATTTAGCGCAAAAAATAGCAATTTTGTCTAACCAGAAAAATCTTAAAGCAAAATTATTTATTTGTTGAAAGATTAGATGATCCATTTTTTAAAAAATTAGAAACTCTAAGGATGTCACTTGGATTACCAAAATCAAGCCAGTAATCTTGAATCTTTTTAATTTTTACTTTTCTATCTTTAGCCAAAAGTGTAATTGCATCTGTAAGCTCATATTCTCCCCGAGGAGAAAGTTTTATCATGGAAATTTTATCAAATATTTCAGGGGTAAACTTATAAAGACCAGTATTAACTAAATTACCAACATATTCTTTAGGTTTTTCAACAATTTTTTTAAGAAAACCATTGTCAGAAACAAGAACTCCATATTTTTCTGGATATTCATGACAAAATCCAGCTACATAATTATAATTATCATCAATATTAAAAGACTTAAGATCCCTTGGCGAATAAAGATTATCCCCACAGACCATTAAGAAATTTTCCTTAACCATGTCTTTTATGCATTGTAATGGGCATAATGTTCCATATTCATCTTTATCTAAAATATCAAACTGGTTAACAACTTTTATTTTGCAATCTTTAGAATTGTATTCTTTTAGAAATTCTTTAATCTTTTCTCCCTTGTACCCAATAACTAAAATTATTTCTTTATATTCTGCTTTTAAGAGATTATCTAAAAGATAAGATAAAAAAGGTTTTTTTTGAACCTTTATAAGATGTTTAGACTTGTTCTTGGTTAAATGAAGCATACGGGTACCTTTTCCCGCAGCTGCTATTACTACTTTTTTAATCATAATTTGCTAAATCAAAAGCTTTTTTGTTTAGTAAAAAATATTTTTTAGGAACTGTTTTTTCAATAGATTTTAAAATAGATTTTCTTTTTAAAGGAAATAAATTCTTAGAGGTGGTCCATCCTAGAATATAAACTCCAGCCAGAACTTCTTTGTTTAATTTTTCTTTAACAATTTTAGAGGCAGGAATAGACATTACTTGTTTGGAAAATCTTTTAATCTCTTTTAAAATATCCTTGACGGGCGGAATTATTTTTGAGCCCAAAATCGGTTTAATAAAATCATTTATCAAAAATATCGTGTTTGATTCCTTAGAGCTATAAATATAAGATTTTAAAGATTCTTGAGCCTCAATGCAAATTATTAAATTTGCCTTACCTTTTTTTATCAATGGAGAGTGGATTTGCTTTGATCCCGTCATAGAACCAAACCTAATATGAGTTTCTACTGATCCTCCTTTTTGAGAAAGCCCATGAAGTTCAGAAGTTCTGACGTCATAACCATCAAAAATCGCTGCTTTAGCTAAAATCCTGGTTAAGGTTATTACGCCTTGTCCTCCAACTCCAGATATAATTATATTAAATTCTTTCATATATAAATACATGGTCTTCTGGCAATAATTACCGAGACCTCATTAATTTTGTTATTTAATGAATCTTTTACAGCTTTAATAAATTCTTTTTGTTTTATTGGGTTAATAATCTTTAAATTCTTAACTCCGCAAGCTTTGACAATGTCTTCTATCTTAGCTCCCTCTACGCTATTCCCCATTGATGTTTTATTTGTCCCTGGATTGGGTTGATGACCAGTCATTGCTGTTGTTTGATTATCCATAATAATAATTAAAGGGTTTGATTTATTATGAACAGCATTCAAAAGTGCTGGTATCCCACTATGGAAAAATGAAGAATCTCCAACAAAACTGATTAGTTTTTGTTTATTAGATGATTTTTTAATTCCATGAGCAACACCAACAGAAGAACCCATGCAAAACAGATAGTCTTGAAAATGAAAAGGAGGATAAAATGCTAACATATAACAACCAATCTCTCCTCCAAATATTACCTTTTTAGGATCAACTGCTTTTTTTAAAGCATTAAACACTAACCAATATGGACAACCCGGACAAAATTGCGGAGATCTTTTAGGAATTTTTAATTTAGGATTTTTAATTTTTAATACTGGTTTAATTTTTAACTTTTTATTAGAAAATTCTGCCACTGCTTTAAGAACTTGCTCCGGACGAAGTTCGCCAGTTTCTGATAATAAATCTTTTCCAAAAATTTGAAGTTTTAGATTAATATCTTTAGCAAGTACTTTGATTTCTTTTTCTAAATGTGGTTCTAATTCTTCAACTACTAAAATCTTTTTAAATTTATTAATAAATCCTTTAATCTTTTTGTCTGGTAAGGGATGAAAAAATCCAAGTTTTAAAACTGGGATATTTAAATTAAGATACTTTAATGCTTCCATCACATATAAAAAGGAGACGCTAGATGTGACAATTCCAATTTCTGATTTATTATTTCCATAAATTTTGTTAATTAAAGATTTTTCGGAAATTTGTTTTTTTATTTTTTCAATTTTCTCAAGAAGTTCTTTTTTCATTTCTAAAACTCTAGGAGGCATTGTTGAAAATTGATGAGGATCTTTAATAAATTTCCCTTTTCTTTTTCCTTTAACTATTTTGCCTAATTTAACTATTCCCCCTTGCAAAGCAACTCTTGTGGTTTCTCTAATCATTATTGGTATTTGAAATTTTTCAGACAAATCAAAAGCAAGCTTTGTAAAATCTTTACATTCTTGAGGAGTAGAAGGTTCTAATATAGGAATATGAGATAAAGAAGCAAACGCTCTTGTATCTTCTTCTGATTGAGCTGAACTCCAACAACTTGGGTCATCAGCCACAAGAATAACCATACCCCCCTTAACTCCTGAGTAAACTAAGGGCATAAAAAAGTCAGAAGCAACATTTAGTCCAAAATGCTTCATTGAGACTAAGGTTCTTAAACCAGAAAAAGCAGCACCTGCGCCTGCTTCTAAAGCAACCTTTTCATTAGTTGAAAATTCAAAATAAACTCCTACTTTCTTGGCAATTCTCCAAAAAGTATTTCCTACTTCTGAAGAAGGAGTGCCTGGATAAGCAGAAACAAATTGAACTCCAGATTCTAATGCTCCTCTTACTATTCCTTCGTTCCCTAAAAGGATTATTTTTTCTCCAACTTTATTTGAGATAATTTCTTCGGTCATAATTAAATTATATCACAAAATTAATTAGTTTACCTTTAATAAAAATAATTTTTTTAATTTTTCGTCCATAAAGCCATTTTTTAGTGTTTGAATTATTTAAAGCAGTTGTTTTTATTTCTTCTTCTGAAAGATCAGCATCAACTTTTACCTTGCCTCTAACTTTTCCATTTACCTGAATTACTAAGGTAAATGTATCTTTTTTAATAAATTTACTATTATATTTTGGCCAACTCTTTAGAAAAATACTTTTTTTACGACCTAATTTATTCCAAATCTCTTCAGTAATATGAGGAGCAAAAGGACTTAAAAGAGTTAAAAATGTTGAATAATCTTTTAAAGATATCTTTTCTTGTTTTTCCATCTCATTAACAAACACCATTAAACAAGAAATTGCTGTGTTTAATTTAAGTTTATCAATATCTTCATTAACTTTCTTAATGGTTTTATGAAGGATATGTTTAATTTTTAAATTATCTTTATTGGGACCAATCTTATCTTGAAAATTCCAAACTTTATCCAGAAAACGTCTGGCTCCCTTGACTCCTTTGCTGTCCCAAGCAATTGCTTCTTCAAAAGGGCCCATAAACATTTCATAAATTCTAAGAGTATCTGCACCATATTTCTTGACTACATCATCAGGATTAATAACATTTCCTTTTGATTTTGACATCTTGATTCCACCTTCTCCTAAAATCATACCGTGAGATGTTCTTTTTTTATAAGGTTCAGGGCCTAATGATTTTGGTACAGCTCCAATGTCCCATAAAAACTTATAAACAAAACGAGAATAAAGTAAATGCAATGTAGTATGTTCCATTCCTCCATTATACCAATCTACTGTCATCCATTTTTTAAGCAATCTTGAATTAGCTAATTTCTTATCATTTTTAGGGTCACAATATCTTAAATAATACCAATTAGAACCAGCCCAATTAGGCATAGTATCTGTTTCTCTTTTGGCAGGACCACCACATATAGGACATTTAGCATCAACCCAATGTTTAATATCTGACAAAGGAGACTCTCCTGTTTTAGTTGGTTTATATTTTTTTACCTTAGGCAACTTAATAGGTAAATCTTTTTCTTTAACAGCAATCCAACCAGGATTTAATAATTCTCCTTTATTAAACTTTTTTTTGTCTCTTTTTTTAATCTTGTTTGCACAATTTTCACAAAAGACCAGAGGCATAGGTTCTCCCCAATAATGTTGTCTTGAAAATATCCAATCTCTTAATTTATAGTTAACTTTTTTAGTGACTAATTTATCTTTCCTTAAGATTGAAGCAATCCTTGATCTTGCTCTCTCTGATTTCAAGCCAGTAAAACGCCCTGAATTTATTAATATTCCTTCTCCTTCATAACATTTCTCTAAAATTCTACTTGAAATAACCAAGGGTACTTTTTTGGGCAATTTTACTTTTTCATCATAAGATTTAATAACCTCAATAATAGGTAAACTATATTTTTTAGCAAAATCAAAATCTCTTTGGTCATGAGCTGGAACCGCCATTATAGAACCTGTAGCATAATTTATTAAAACATAATCAGCAATAAAAATTGGAATTTCTTTTTTGGTTACTGGATTTATGGCCTTAATCCCTTTTAATTCTATCCCCGTTTTTTCCTTAGATTCTGAAATTCTTTCTCTCTCAAGTTTCATCTTTGTCTTTTCAGTATACTCTTTAACTGATCTAATATTTGAAATCTGTGATTCAAATTTATCAATTATTGGGTGTTCGGGAGCTAAAACTAAATAAGTAGCCCCAAAAATGGTGTCTAATCTGGTAGTAAAAACCTTTATAAATTCTAATTCTTGATTCTTAATCTTAAATTTTATTTCATAACCTTCACTCCTTCCGATCCAATCTTTTTCTAATGTCTTTACTCTTTCTGGAAAATCAACTTTATTTAAATCTTTAATTAATCTTTCTGCATATTTTGTAATTTTTAACATCCATTGCTCTTTTTCTTTTCTTACTACCTTAGCTCCGCAACGTTCACAACACCCATCAATAACTTCTTCATTAGCCAAGCCGGTTCTGCAAGAAGGACACCAATTAATAGGTATTTTTTCTTTATACGCAAGTCCTTTTTTAAAAAATTGTAAAAATATCCATTGAGTCCATTTGTAATAATTTGGATCTGTAGTATTAATTTCTCTGTCCCAATCAAAAGAAAGACCCAGACTCTTTTGTTGATTCTTAAAAATAGCTGTATTTTTTTTAGTAACAATAGTTGGGTGAATACCTGTTTTAACAGCATAATTTTCTGTTGGTAAGCCAAAAGCATCCCAACCCATTGGGAATAATACATTAAAATTCTGCATTCTTTTTTTGCGAGCGACTATATCTAGAGCAACATAAGGACGACAATGACCAACATGAAGTCCCTTACCAGAAGGATAAGGGAATTCAAGTAAAATATATTGTTTTTTCTTTTGGGAATAATCTTTGGCCTTGTATATTTTCTCTCTATCCCAATATCTTTGCCATTTCTTCTCTATTTTTTGAGGATTATACATATATTTAATAGTTCTATTTTAACATTCAAAAATCTTTATTAAAAGATTAAATATTAAATAATTTCTTGGCATTATCCGTGGTTTGTTCTGCCACTTGTTCAAGGCTTATGTTTTTAAGTCGAGCAATCCTTCTTGCCATATATTCTACAAATAAAGGCTCGTTTCTTTTAGTTTCTTTTAAAGGAGATAAAAAAGGACAATCTGTTTCGACTAATATTCTATTTAAAGGTATTTTCTTAATTATTTCGTCTAAATCTAATTTAAAAATAATCCCTGTAAAACCAAAATAAAACCCCATTTTTAAATATTTTTCTGTCTGCTCCCAATTTCCAGTATAACAATGAATTACTCCTTTCAGATCAGAAAATTTATCTAATATCTCTAATAAATCATCATGAGCTTTCCGGCAATGAAAAATAATTGGTAAATTTAATTCTTTAGCTAGTTTTATTTGTTCTAAAACTAATTCTTTCTGTCTATTTTTAAATTCGGACTGTTTCTTTTTTGTTTTGGGTTTGTTCCAATAATCTAATCCTATTTCTCCAACAGCTACAACTTTTTTACAAATACTTAGCTCTTTATATTTTTTATAGTCAAAAACTTCTTTTCCTATATTTTCAGGATGCATCCCAATAGAAGCAAAAACACCCTGAGGATATTTTTCAGAGATGTCTATAGCTTTTTTAGAGGTTTCATAATCAGTCCCGATATTTATCATCCAAACATTATTGTCTAAACATTTATTTATTAATTCGTCTCTGTCTTTATCATAATCAGAAAAATTTAGATGAGAATGAGTATCAATTAACATAGTTTATATGTTAACAAATATAACGCTTAATCTCAATAAAAAAATGGGCAATCCAAAAGAATTGCCCTACATAAATTTACTAATAATTTTGTATGTTATAAATTTGTCTATTGACTTGTTTGAGACAAGATCTAACTTTTTTCAGTTTTTCGCTTTTTATATTTTTTGTTTGCTCCATTGCTTTTATTTTTTTTAGGAGCACTTTCCTTTCTTCTAGAAGATTCAAAAGATTACTAGCTGTTCTCGTATCACTTATCATTTTCTTTCCCTCCTTATTTTTTTAATAATTTCTTCTATTTTCTGTTGAAACTTCTTTTTTCGGAAACTTTATTTTCTCAAATTTTTATCCTCACCTCTCTTTATTTATTTATTTTTAATGTTCTATAATTAGAAAATCTCCCTTCTCGGGAGATTCTTAGTAATTTTATGTTTTTGTTTCTATTTACTAAAGATCTCCCAAATTAAAATTAAAGGTAATATAAAGAATACCTCCTAAAATTTTAGTTGAGAAATTTAGTAAACTTTTTTTGTTGTTCTGTTCTAATGACATAACAATATAAATATATATTATTATTGTAAGCTTGTCAAGAATCTAAACGAGGAAAAAGTGATTTTCCTCTTTTTATCTTAAAATTCCAATCTTTATTAGATAAATTAATCCCTAGTTGCTTAGATATTTCTTCTGAAGTCTCTGGTAAAAATATTTGAAGCATTTGAGCTATATTTCCTAAAATAATTAATAAATTATTAATTATTAATATTTGTCTTTCAGATTTTTCCCAAGGTCTTTCTTTCTCTATATATTTATCGCAAAAACTAATTAATCTCCATATTAAAATTAAGGACTCATTAAATCTAAAATTATCTAAAAGAATATTATATTCTTCCCATGTTTTATCTATTTCCGTTTGAAACTTAGGAGATAAGGGTTGAGAATTTAAATCTACTTTTTGAGCCATAGTTATGGTCCTAGCAACTAAATTTCCTAATCCGGAAGCTAAATCTGAATCATATCTGGCTTTGAATTTATCATAAGTAAAGTCTCCATCTTCTGTAGGAGTGATTTCTCTTAAAAGAAAATATCTAACAGCATCTGTTCCATATTTTTTAACCAGATCAAAAGGATCAATAACATTTCCAATGCTCTTAGACATTTTTTGCCCATTTGAAGTTATAAATCCATGAATTAAAATCTGTTTTGAGGATTTCAGCCCCGCAGACATGAGCATTGCTTGCCACATTGAGGACTGTTGACGTAAATTATCTTTTCCTGCTATTTGAATCCCAGGCCAAAAATTATTGAATGTTTTCTCGTCTTCTGGCCATCCTAAACAGGAAATATAATTAACCAAAGCATCAAACCAAACATACATTGTATGTTTATTATCCCCTGGGACATCTATCCCCCAAGGTGATTTTTCTTTTAGACGGGAAATACTAAAATCTTTTAAGCCTTTTTCTGTAAATTTTTTAATTTCGTTAAATCGAGAGTCTGGTAAAACAAATTCGGAATTATTCTTATAAAATTCTAAAAGTTTCTCCTGATATTTTGAATAGCGAAAGAAATAATTTTCTTCTTCAATTATCTCTAAATCCTGATCTGGATGAAGGGGACATTTACCATCAACTAATTCTGATTCTGTCTTTTCCATTTCACATCCTACACAATATTTAATTTTGTAATTCTTTTTATAAATATCTCCATTTTTTTCACATCTCTTCCAAAACTCTTGAGTTGCTTTAATATGTTCCTTATCTGTAGTACGAATAAAACTATTATAACTTAAATTTAATGCTTGCTTTAAATCTTTAAATTTATTCGCATAAAGATTACAAAAATCTTGAGGGGATATATTTTGTTTTTTAGCCTTACGATAAATTTTTAATCCATGTTCATCTGCCCCAGTATTAAAAAATACATCTTCTCCTTTTTGACGATGATAACGAGCAATAACATCTGCTTGAATAATCTCTAGTGCAAAACCTAAATGAGGGTCACTATTAACGTAAGGAAGTGTTGTTGTAATATAAAATTGTTTTTTATCTTTAGACATTAATTATTCTTTAATATAACTACAAATTCTCCTTTAATTTTTTCTCCCTTAGAGGGGTTTTTAATTTTTTCAATTACTTGATTTATGTTTCCCCTATATATTGTTTCAAATTTTTTAGTTAATTCACGACCAACTACAACTGATAATTTATTATTTAGGACTGATATTTCATTTAATGTTTTCAAAATCCGATATGGGGACTCATAAAAAATTACTGGATGCTTTGATAGATATTCAAGCATTTCTTCAAAAAACTTTTTTCTTTTTCTTTTTTGAGGAGGGAATCCTAAAAAAACAAACTTATCCATTCGAAAACCTGAAATACTGGCTAGAGTTATTAAAGCTGATGGCCCAGGGATAGGTATTATTTTTACTCCTTCTAATTGATTAAAAATTTGTTCTATTAATTGATTGCCTGGATCTGATATCCCGGGAGTACCAGCATCTGAAACTAAAGCCAAGCTTTGTTCTTCTTTTAATAAATTTAATATTGTTTCCACTTTCTTTAACTTTGAATGTTGGTGATAAGATAGGGTTTTTGTTTTTATATCAAAATAGTTTAATAATTTTTGAGTAACTCTAGTATCTTCGCATAA
>Ga0272442_10012988_pt1 | contig 10009 bp, 6 predicted proteins | sample SSMForm2O_FD_200262 | JGI IMG/M metagenome (GOLD analysis project Ga0272442, IMG submission 200262) | Marine sediment archaeal communities from Little Sippewissett salt marsh, Falmouth, MA, United States - SSM-Form-2O | ecosystem: Environmental > Aquatic > Marine > Wetlands > Sediment ... | reverse complement strand
CTGTTCCCACATCTCGTCACGCATGTAGCTCTGTTTGATTGAAGACATCTCGCCCCAGCTCGAGAAATTCAAGTGCCCTCTGGCCTCGTGCACGTCGTCGGCCACGAGCCATGACGCCGGCGCGACGTAACTGTACCACGGCCAGCGCGTCTGGTTGGAATGGCAGTCGTAACACGATCGCTCCAGAATCGCCGCCACCTCCGTCGGCGCCGACAGCGCAGCCGTTACGGGAGGGTTCGTTCGATCGATGGGGACCAGTTGGATCCCAACGATGACAACGACCGCTACGATCAAACCGTACGTCAGCCAACGCTTCGATTTCATGGCTACGCTGCTCCTGCGAGGTTTTTGACGAATCAGACGGCAAACCGGCCCGTGGTGCGCCTGCCCGACGATCTAAGACGCATCAGCCAATATGCTACCTGATGCCCGGCGTGGGTACACCCCTGACGCGAAGATCACCCCAACGTCCGCGGCGGGTCAGTAGTGCACCGCCAGCCAGACAGTGTCGGCCGCCGGGTCGGTCCACTCGACCCGATGGCGCGTGTGCGCAGGGATATTGACGTAGTCGCCGGCCCCCAACTCGATCGCGTCGGCCTGGCCGTCGAACCGCAGCCTTGCTCGACCCTTCAGCACGATCACCCACTCGCTACGGTCCTGGTCGTACCAGAAGCCGTCGGGCGAGCGGTGGCCACGCGATACGATTCGCTCGACCCGCACCGCGGGTGTTTTGAGCAGATCCTCGAAAAGCTCATCCGGCAGTTTCACCGGGACCTCGGCGAAAATGTTGCCCGCGTTCATCGGTTCACCCAAGTGGGGCTTGACCTGCCCCGCAGGACGATCAGGCCGGCTTGCCGTCTCGCCAGGCGGCATGGGCCGAGCCGGCGGCGCCGATCAGCCCGGCATCGTTACCCAATGTGGCGAAGATGATCTCGGGCAGGTCGTCGGCAGCGTGCCACGTCATGGCCTCGGCGTGCTTGCGGACACGGTCGAGCAAGAAGTCACCCGCGCCGATCATACCGCCGGCCAGCACGACACGCTGCGGGTTCGAGAAGTGCTGCATGTTCACACAGGCGGTCGCCAGGTAGTAGCAGGCCTCATCCCAGATGCGGTCAGCCAGGGCGTCGCCGTCTCGTGCCGCCTGCTCGACATGCTGTGATTTGATGCTCTGTCCGGCGTCGAGTTGCGACTTCAGCGACGATTTCCCCCCCGCCTCGATGGCCGCAGTTGCCCGCCGCGCCGTTGCCGCCGCCGACGAATACGCCTCCAGGCAGCCCTTCTGCCCGCATCCGCAGGGCTCGCCGTCGGGTACGACGATCATGTGCCCCAGCTCGGCCGCGTTGTCGAAATGCCCGCGCACGAGTCGCCCGTCGATGATCACCCCGCCTCCCACGCCCGTGCCGAGCGTGAACATCACCATGTCGGTGATGTCCTTGCCCGCACCGGCCCAGAACTCGCCCCAGGCGGCCGCGTTGGCGTCGTTCTCCAGCACCGAGGGCAGGCCCGACACGTCCCTCACGCGGTCCCGCAAAGGCACGTTGTGCCACCCCGGCAGGTTGGGCGGACTGATGATGATGCCCGCTTTGTGGCTCATCGAGCCGGGCGAGCCGATCCCCACACCCGTCACTGCCGACTGCGGCACGTCGGCCTGGCGGATCGCCAACTCGACGGCCTGTCCGATCCGCCCGATGACGTGATCGACCCCTCCGTCCGCCTCCGTTTCGATGCTGACCTTGCTTTTGACGTGGGCCTGCTCGTCGACCAGGCCGGCCTTGATGTTCGTCCCGCCCAGGTCAATCCCGACGAAGTAACGCGTACTCATTCACCGTCCCTCTTCTGTGCCGTGGCGACGCCTTGTCACTCGAAACTTAGAATGCCTCCGAAAGGTCCTGCTGCTCGGCCCAACTCACATCCACAGGCGTCTCGAGTCTGCTCCAGTTCAACGCCGAGAAGTACGGCAGCGGCTGCGGCGCCACCAGCTGCGAATACAGCACCGACGCATAGCCGGTGCTTCGCTGGTGGATGCGGTCCCGCGCAACTTGATACATGCTCTGGCCGTACATGCCGCCAAACGCCCGCGGATCGCGCAACTGCGTTTCCTGGACGGTCAGGCCGAAGTCGGCCGCGCGGGCAACGGCGTCGGTCACCGCCTTGCGATCCAACGATTTCGGCAGCTCGTCACCCAGTTGCAGAGCGTCCAGCATCGTCAGCCCGGCCATGAAGCACCCCGCGAAATTACGGAAGCTCCCGTCGGCATGCTGACATGCCATCAGCATGCTCACATTGCGCGCGAAGCGGTCGAGATATTTCTTTTCGCCGAACGCTTGATAGGCCGCCAGCATGGTCATCGTGGCGAAATCGTCGTTGCCGTGCAGCCCGTGCAGATCGGCCATGCCTCCTTTGCCGTTGGCCTGGTTCGAATCATCGAACATGGTCAGGGACCGCTCGACGATGGGGCGCAGGCCCTGTTCGACCCACTCCCTTTCGCCGGTCAACTCGCTGAGGTAGTAATAGGCGAGCCCCCCGCCCACCTGCCACAGACCCGCCAGGTGCTGATCCTTCGGCTGGCACGTCGTAAAGGGGAACGTGACCACCGGCCAGCCCTGCTTGTCACTCCCGTACGTCATGTACCATTTGCAGAACATACGTGCCCGTTCGAGATACTCCTGCTCGTGCGTCAGGCGGTAGAGCGCGAGCAGGCCGAACGCTCCGGTGGCCGCATCGCGGGGGAAGCTGAAGCTGGCCTGCGGGTTGTGCTCGCGAAAGGCGCCGAAGCGCCGCTCGTCGCGCGTGTCGAGGATTTGGAGCGTCATCATGTAACGGGCGGCACGGATCGCGCCCAGGAGGCACGCCCCCGCGACTCCCCGAGCCTGCACCGACAGGTCGATCCCCGTCTCGCGCAGCGCCAGCAGCGAGAAGATTCCCAACGTCTGCCCCCACACCCCCATGCCCCGGCTCCAACCCGTCGTCGGGTAATACTCGTAGAGGAACCGCCCCTCGTCGGCACTGTTGTAGACACCTCCCCAAGGCTGGGACGGAGTGTTCTGGTTCTGGAGAAACCAATAGGCACTGAGTCGAGCGGCTTCGGCGTAACGCACTTGTTGCTTGGGGTCGGTCTGTTTGAACACCTCTGCTCCTCCGGAAGACTGATTCGAACAGTCCTTCTGGTGCCCCGTGGCCACATTACACAAACTCGGGCTGCTGCGGGCATTGAAACGGGCCAGCGGCTTGAATGCAAGCTTTGCCGAGGCATCCGTTGTGCGGCTCTTGCATGTCGCACGGCAGTCGGTTACATAAAAAGGCGCGTTTGGCATGTCCGCAGGAGTCGTCCCTGCGGGTGCCTTCGATACGGGTGTGACTGTCTCGACCAACGACGGCGACAGGGCTGAGGTACCGACGTGAGACCACTATGCATCTTGGTTTGTGTGGGTCTGTTCGGCGGCGCGACAAAGACATCGGCCGAACCGCTTACCAGCACGCAGCCGGCGGCGAGCCGGCCTTCGGCCTCGGCACTGGTGAGCGTCGAGGTGGCGGACATGCAGGGCCTCGACCGAATGGCTTGGTCGCGCGTGCGTACACGCGACGGCATCCGCTACCGTCGCGCCCACGGCGGCAACGCCTTCTTCTCGGTGCCCAATTTCTGGGGACAGACGCCTACGCCCCCGCCGGGGCTCTACGCCGTCGAGATGACGCACTTCGATTCGGACCACCGTCCAAGGCCGGTCAAGCTGTTCAGCGGTGGCGGCGAAAAAGGCTATCGCATGATCGGGCGTCTTCGCGGAACCGCCAGCGGGGAACTGGTAACCGATACCTTTCTGGTGGACGCCGAGGACATGGTTACGGGCCCATCCTTTGGCTGGTCGGTACAGTTCTTCCTGGCCCGACTCAGGCCTGTCGATCTGGTACGCGTGGCGATCCGTCGGGCCGATCCCGCCGAAGCGGAAAAAGTCATGCAGCGGGCAGCGCGATGGGATGAGGCGCGCCTGCGGTTCGCCTCGCCCGGGGATTTCACGGCCGACACCATCGAGCCGGGCGAGTTGGTGCTGTACCGCACCGCCACGATCGAGGACATCGCCAAGTATCGCGCCTTCAAGGCCGGGAAGAATCGCGATGTCTTTCGCCGCTTCGACATGCACTACATCGGTGCGCCGCGCCCATACGAACAGCAGGAAAAGCATCCCGCCACCGATGCCGAAGTCGACGAGTTCGAGACCATGCTGAAGGCCGCCGACGCCGACGTGACCCCGCAGCCGACCGACTTCCCCTTCATGATTCTTGCGCTAACCGTAAGGAAACCGCCGAAGGCTGATGTGATGGCACCGTTGCCCGCGTCCGGTGTGGCGGCCTTTACACGCCCGATCTACAGCCCCATATCACGCGTCTACACCAAGCCTGCCGCCGAAGACCTGAAGACTCCCCTGTCGTTGCGGGTGGCGCGAAACGAATGGGAGGCAGGCGTCGTTCTGGTGTACACCGCTGCGGCACAGACGGGGCTGAGATTGCGGGCAGGCGAACTGACGATGGACCGCACGCCCCTTAAGGGGCAGGTCCGCGTCAAGCATGTGACCTGGGACAAGGTCGGCACCCCGCCTCTGACGATGGCTCGCCCGTCGTACTGGTGGCCACAGCCGGAGTCGGGCATCGAGACCCACCCCGATCGAATCAGCATGTTCTGTCTCGATGTATTGGCTGACTCCGACGCGGTGCCCGGCCGCTACCAGGGGCACGTCGAGGTGGTGGATTCGAACGGCCGGGTCCAGGCGCGGCTTGCGGTTCGGGTCGACGTGCTGGCAATCGATCTGGTCTCACCGGCTGAGTCCGACTATCGACTCGGCTTCTTCAGCGACGTGTTGCCCACGCCACGGATGCAGCGGACGCTGATGGAGCACAACTGCAATACGTTCGCCGTGTGGGCGGAGGGCACCTCGCCCGCCGTGCGCGTCAGCCGTGACTCGCAACTCCAGCTCGACTTCACCCACCTCGATCAGCAGCTTCAGTGTGCGGGGCAGTTGGGTTTCGGGCCTATCGTGTGGTTTCTGGCGGGCCCGCCCGATCGGTTCCCTCATACGCTCGACCTGGAGAAACAGTTGCTGCGCGCCAGTTTGGTTTCGCAAGGCAAGGTCGCTCCGGCCCGCGACACGAGGTTCGTTCGTCAACTGAGCAGTTACTACAAGTCGAATCGCGATCACGTCGCGCCTCCGGTCGAAAACCTGCTGGGGCAGTGGTGCAAACTCGTTGCCGAGCACGCCAAGACAGCATCCTGGCCCCAACTGGCTTTGTGCCCGATGGACCAACCGGATTTCAAGTACCAGCACAATATGGATTGGGCCAAGAGCCGATACAGCCAGACCGCATCGCTCGTGCGGGAGAGCTCCGACGGTCGTCTGAAGGTTTTCGGCCTCATTCGGCAGGCCGAGGGTGACGTGCTGTTCGATGACTGCGATTTGATCTGCCTGTCGGAACTGGCCGACGAGCCCGAATTGCTCGGGCGCGTCCGCACTGAGAAAGGCATGGTGTGGGGTTATGCCAAGTGTCCCTTCGACGCAACCTTCGCGTATGGTCGGTACCTGGCAGGCATCCGTCCGATGCACCAGCGGGCTGACGGCGTGATGGTCTGGGGTTTGGAGATGGGTCGCGAGAACGCCTGGCAGTATGTGGCCGGCCACGTCATTCCCTCAGCGGGCATGGTCGGCATCCGCGAGGGAGGCGACGATCGACGATATCTCGAGGCATGGCTGCGCGCCGCGCCGGACGCCGATGCCGTCTGGGCCCAACTCGACGAATGGGTTCGACCCATCGCCGAGGCGATGCCTCGTGAGCCGTCTCCGGTGCACCTGCACGAGTACTTCGAGCGGAACGTCGAGCACGGAAGGATGATGGATCAACTCAGACAGCGCATCAGCGAGCGGATCCTCCAAGCCGGCTCCCAGAAGGCGAGAGCTGCTTCCCTACCCCCAACAGATCAGCCCTGAGTCGTACCGGTGGGCCAGATCCTGATGTTTCGGCAGCACACGGATGGCGTAGCCGTGCTGCCCGCTGCTGGCACACGGAATCCCCCCGGCGTAGCGGTAGGTGCCCTCGGCCGAGCACGGGCCTTCGCACGCCATTTCCTGCGACTGACCGTGAACGAGCTTCCCGTCTCGATCCAGTAACCCGTAAAACACCTCGACGAGGACGTCCTCGGGGCGGATCGGCCCCAGGTGAACTCGCGCCTGCACCTCCAGCTGTGAGCCCACCGCCAGTTCCTCGGCGTCGGCCGCCTGCACCGACAACACTTTGACCTGCCCCCAATGCTCGGCCATCCTGTGCTTCCACTCGGCCAGCGCCCTGCCTGCCGCAAAGTCATCCGCTTCCAGTCGTTCCCAGCGTCGCGCAGCCGGCGCGTAGAGCTGCTCGACGTACTCGACGACCATGCGGTTGGTATTGAACAGCGGGCTGATGCTCTGCATCGAAGCCTTCATCCGGCCCACCCATCGCCGGGGAATATCGTTGGCCCCGCGCTCGTAGAACAACGGCACGAGCTCTTTTTCCATAAGGTCGTACACACTCTCGGCTTCGACGTGGTTCTGGTAGTCCTCGTCATCATAGATGCGCCCGTCGCCGATCGCCCATCCGTTCTCCCCGTCCCATCCCTCGTGCCACCAACCGTCCAGTACCGACATGTTGATTCCACCGTTCGGCGGCACTTTCATTCCGCTCGTGCCGCTGGCCTCGTGCAGCGGCTTGGGCGTGTTCAGCCACACGTCCACCCCCTGCACCAGGTACCGGGCGATGTTCATGTCGTAGTCTTCCAGAAAGACGACGTGGCGGCGCATGTCCGGACGCCGGGCGAAAGCGATCACGTCCTTGACCAGCTCCTTCCCGCGGTTGTCCTGGGGGTGGGCCTTGCCTGCGAAAATGATCTGCACGGGCGCCTTCGGGTTGGTCAGAATCCGCGCCAATCTGTCCTTATCGCGCAGAATCAGGTTCGCCCGCTTGTACGGCGCAAACCGGCGCGCGAACCCGATAGTCAGCGCCTCGGCGTCCAACGCCTCGTCGGCGGCTTTGACTTCCGCAGGTGGAGCGCCCGCCCGCCGAAGCTGCTGCCGCAGGCGTTGCCTCGCCACAGCCACCAGACGCTGGCGCCGCCGCTCGTGGGCGCGCCACAATTCCGCCTCCGGCACCTCCGACACACGCTGCCAGATCGTTTTGTCCACCGGGTTCGAAGACCAGTCCGGACCGAGGTACCGATCGAAAAGCTCGGCCATGTCGGTAGACAGCCAACTGCGAACGTGCACCCCGTTGGTGATCGAGCGGATGGGCACCTCGCTCGCCGGCGCACCGGGCCAGACGCCCGCCCACATGTCCCGCGCCACCTGCCCGTGCATTTGGCTGACCCCGTTGGCCACCCCCGACAGACGCAAACCAAGAATCGCCATACAGAACGGCTCGTTGTTGTCGCCGGGCCGCGCTCGCCCCAGCCCCAAAAAAGCCTGACGCGTTAGGCCCAGTTGCTTGGCGTACCCGCCCAGGTACGAGTCCACCAGGTCCGGTGCGAACGTGTCGATGCCCGCCGGTACCGGCGTGTGCGTGGTAAACACGTTGCTGGCGACCACCGCCTCCCGCGCATGGCCGAACTGAAGGTTTTTGGCAGTCATCACACGGCGGATGCGCTCCAGCGCCGCAAAGGCCGGATGGCCGTCATTCATATGACAGACCGACGGGCAAATGCCCAACTCGTCCAGCGCCGTCATCCCACCGATGCCCAGCACGATCTCTTGCTGGATGCGCATCGTCTGGTCGCCGCCATAGAGCCTCTGGGTGATGGCCCGACCCGTCCGGTTATTCTCCGGCAGGTCCGTGTCCAGCAGGTAGAGCGGCACCCGACCCACCTGACACCGCCATACCTGGACCAGCACGTCCTGACCCTTCACCTGCACTGGGAAACGCAGCAGGCTGCTGTCCTGCTTGTGAACCGGTAAAAGCGGCATCTGGTGGAAGTCCTGGTCCAGGTAGTCCTCCAGTTGCCAGCCGTCACCCGTCAGAAACTGTATGAAGTAGCCTTGTCGATAGAGCAGCCCCACAGCCACAGCCGGCACTCCCAGGTCGCTGCACGACTTGAGGATGTCACCGGCCAGCACGCCAAGACCGCCCGAGTAAACCGGCAGCGATTCGTGCAGCCCGAACTCCGCACTGAAATAGGCGACGACGTGATTCTCCAGCTCCCCGTATTGCTGACTGAACCAACTCGGTCCGGTCAGGTAGTTACCCAGCGATTCCATAACCTCCTGCTGGTGGGCAAGGAAGCCCCGGTCCTGGGCCGCCTGCTCCAGGCGCCTCTGGTCGATCTGCGAGAGGAATCGAACCGGATTGTGGTAGACCGCCTCCCATAATTCGAGGTCGAGACGCCGAAACAGACCGAAAGCATCCGGGTTCCACGTCCACCACAGGTTGTAGGCCAGCTCTCTGAGCGGCTGGAGTTCGGCCGGCAGCGCCGGCACGACGGTAAACGTTCGTATTTTGTCCATCGTTGCCTTTTCGCTAATGCCCCCGAACTTCCTGTTCGCACCTAACTCCAGGCGCCAGTATCGCATTGATCGGTAGCGGCGCCCGGTGACTAAAGAGGTTATCGGCGCCGACGGAATTCCATCACACGGCTTCTATGGCCTCGCCACATTGTGCCCGACGCATGCCGAACATCAAGCCGGTTGCCGTTTGATGGTGAACTGCCTCGTGGCGAGTGCCTTGCCCATTCGTCTATCAGCACTGCGGCAGGCGATCGGACCCGTCGGCTACCGGTCATGCCATGCCAAGCGCCCGGCCGAGCGCCTCGATCAACGGTCCGCAACCGTCGCGCAGCACGTCGACCGCCGGCAGTCCGGTTTGCTCGGCCGCCTGGTCGATCGCCCGCCGGGCCTGCGCCTCTTCCATCTCGGCAGTATTGATACACAGGGCCACGACCTTGCTGGGGTGCACCAAGGCCGCCAGCGCCTCGGTAAGCTCGATTTGCTCGGCCAGCAGTGCCACGCGCGCCTCGATGCCGTGATGTCGGTCGCGTCCCGGGCGGTGACACATCACCAACGCGTCCGGGCACGAACCGTGCAGCAGCCCTACCGACACGCCCGAATAGCCCGGGTGCCCCAGACTGCCCTGCCCTTCGATGAAACACACCTGCCGGTCGGCCACCTGGCTCACCAGCCATTCGGCCGAGCCGCCCACGAAGTCGGAGATCACACGGTCCACCGCCATGCCCCATCCGGCGATCATGATCCCCGTCTGGCCGGTCGGCACAAACGAGGCATCCCAGCCGGCAGTCTTCGCCGCCTCGGTCAACTCCAGTGCCGCCACCATCTTACCCACTACGCAATCCGTCCCTACGGTCAGGACGCGTTTGACCGGCAAGGTAGCGGCCCGCCCCGTCGAGACCTGTGAGAAGTCGCCCGTCTCCCGCACGTCCCAGATGCGGACACCCCGCCGGCGCGCCAACTGACCAATCTGGTCGTCGCCTGCCAATGCCACGTGCAGGCCGCTTACCACTTCAAGCCCGGCCTCGATTGCTGCTATCAGATGAGCACGCATGCGCTGCGGCAATTGCCCACCCATCGGTGCGATGCCAACCAGCAGCGCATCGGGCGCCAACGGCAGGGCCTCTTCAACACTCCCCACGATCGGCAGGTCGTGACCCCACGGCAGGAACCTGGCCATGGGCTCACCCCGCCGCTCGGAGTCGAGCACGGCTACCACATCCTGGTGACGGTACCGTATGACCGACGCGGCCGTCTTGGCCTCGAACAGCCCCAGCTGCCCCTCCGTCATAACTACCATCCGCCGATGTCGCGAGAGTTTCTGCATGTCCTTGCGTCCGCGTCGATGCGATACGTCGGTCCCGAAGGGTCCCTAACCCGGGCGGGCGAGGTTTATGATCTTCTCGGCCAGGGCGACCGTCGAATCCACCACCGGAACGTCCAGATCGCCTTCAGCCAGCACCACCGAGATGTCGGTGCAGCCTACGATGACGGCCGCCGCACCA
>Ga0272442_10012987_pt1 | contig 10010 bp, 6 predicted proteins | sample SSMForm2O_FD_200262 | JGI IMG/M metagenome (GOLD analysis project Ga0272442, IMG submission 200262) | Marine sediment archaeal communities from Little Sippewissett salt marsh, Falmouth, MA, United States - SSM-Form-2O | ecosystem: Environmental > Aquatic > Marine > Wetlands > Sediment ... | reverse complement strand
TTTCTTCTACACGCTGATCCCCGACGCGGTGGAGCGGCTGGGCACCGTCGCCACCGTGCCGCCCTACCACGCCGTCCTGGCCGCCCCCTACCTGAAAACCTTCGGCCTGACCGGCTTGTTCCTGCTCAACCTGATCTGCTTCGCGGCGACCTGCATCGCGGTGAGACGCCTGGCCTCCCGCCTGCACTCCGAGGGGCATTTCGCCACCGTGGCCGCTTCGGTGTTCATGCTGGGCTCCTTCGGGCTGGAGTACGCCCTGGGCATCTGGCCCCACGCGCTCTCCCAAACGCTGATCGCCTGGGCTCTCGAAGCCTTCCTGTGCGCCCGGGAATCAAAGGGGCGCCGCGCCCTGTTTCTGGCCGGGCTATCGGGCCTGCTGGCATCGGTAGCCACCGGGGTCAGGATCCAGAATATTTTCATGTTGCCGGTCCTGCTGGTGATGGCGCGCTGGTCGCTGGGATGCTCCTGGCCGCTTTTGGCCTCCCACCTGGCCGGCTGGGTGCCGCCGCTTATCGGCTACTCGCTGATAAACCTGCACCGCCTGGACACGCCCAATCCCTTCACCTACGGCGCCCGGACCTCGCTGGCCGGGTCAGTACCCGGACAGTTTTACGGATTTTTGGCCGATCATCCCTGGGTGCTTCTGGTGATCGCCGCCGGATGCGCCGGGCTGTGGTTCTTGTGGCGCAAGTTCCGCTGGCGGGGACTGCTGCCCGGGTTACTTCTGAGCGCAGCGGTCACCCTGGTAGTTTCTCCGGAGCTGCGATCGCTTGCGGGGCACTGGCTGTCCATGGCGGGCTTTCACCTGGTGGACACCGCCTTCGTTCCTGCGGATGGAATGGCCGCCACCGGATCGACCTCCAACCAGTTGGGCCAGGTGCTCTACGGGGGAGTGCTCAAGAAGGGTCTGCTGGAGGTGGCGCCCTTCCTGGTGCTGGCTCTTCTGGTTGTGCTGGGACGCCCGCTGCAGCCCGAGACCTCGCGGGTGCTCAAATTCCTGGGGGGCAGTGCTCTTCTGAGCCTGGTCCTGCTGCCATTGGTGGCGAGCAGTGGCGGGTTCTGTTTCAACCCGCGCTACCTGCTCGAAATGCTGCCGGCCCTGGTGGTGGCTTCTTTGTACTTCGGACTGCACCTGCTAACTTCCCGGGCGGTGCTGCTGGGCGGGATCCTCCTGGGAGTGATCCTGGCTCTGCCCACGGTGATAAACCCCGGCAGCGTTGACGCCCCCGCGGACGGATGCCTGCCCATGCTGGCCCCACTGCTTTTGGCCCTGGGCCTGCTGGTTTCGGCGTCAATCGTGATCTTCTGCAAGGATCGCTGGCGCGGTGCCGTCCGCCAGATCGCATGCGGCCTGCTGGGCGCCGCGCTGGCCTACGGGATTTTTATCCAGCTGGGCGTGGATCTCGGCCGCTCCAATACGGTGCGCTACTATGCTAAGCGCATTCTCGAAGAAGGTGAGCAGGTGATCCCCGGAAACTCGGTGCTGCTGGCCTGGGAGGCGCGCAAGGACGTTCTCTCGCCGCTGAAGCTCGAGCGCGATGTCCTCATCGCCGGTATAGGCCCGGCTGACCGGGAAGTGCCCGGCTTCATCCGGAGCGTGATCGCCGGCCGGCGGGTCTTCTTCCTCCAGGACGGCATCCCCCCGGATCGCTGGGCGGAGTGGTCGGCTCCTTACCGGCTGCGGGAGCAGGAGCGTTCCGGCCTGGTGTTCGTCGAGCTGACACCCGGGGAGACGCACCGATGAAGGCCCGGGACCTTCTGCTGGCTACGGCCATGGTGGCCGCCGGTGTGTTTCTGCTCGGCCTGGCTCTGCTGGTTGCCGCCTACGGCCTGAACCTTCTCTCCTTCCCGGCCATCTGGTGGCGGGATCATCCGTTCGATTTCGCCAACATCCTCCACACCGCACAAACCTTCTCACTGACTTCGCGGCTCTGGGCCTCGGACCCCATGCACCTCTTCGGCTGGACCCCCGGCGTCTTCTACAACCCGCTGGCCACGGCCGCCGCCTCGGTCTTCGTGTCGTTGTTCGGCTCCGGCGAGGGAGCCTACCGGACCTGGCTGCTGGTTCTGCTGTTCGGCACCTCGCTGGCCTTCCTGCCGTTCTTGCCCCGCGGGCCCGGCAAGGGTCCCTGGGTGATCGGCGGATTGACCGCCGCATTCCTGTCGCTGCTGGTCTACCCGCAGGACGTGGGCATCCTGGACGCCAATCCCGTCCAGGTCCTCTACACCGGGCAGTGGGCCCAGCGGCTGGGCCTGGCCCTGGGCCTGCTGGCGGTCCTGGGGATCTTCCGGGCGCTTGAGGAGATGGAGAAGGGATGGCGCCAAGCGGCCACGAAGATCCTGGGCGCGGCCGCGCTCCTGGGGGCAGCCATTTTCTGTCACTACATGAGCGGCTACGCCGCGGCAGCCTGCGGGGCGCTGCTGTGCGTCCTTTACCTGCTGGCTTGCAAGATAATCCGCGGTAAATGGTCGTGGTGGTCGCTGCTGTTGCTGCCCGCAGTGGTGCTGGCGGCGGGCCTCTTGTTTTTCGATTTCTTCTATGTACTCTTATCGCTCTCCGGTTCTTATCATAACCTGCCGCTCCTGGGCTGGCGGGTCCCCGAGGGGGCGCTGGCCACCGTGCGCGAGGTGGTAATCCCCGCGCTGCCCATCCTGCTGATTCCCCTGGGCCGCATGCTGACGGATTCCACCCGCTCCCGCCCGGATCTGTCCCGGGCGCTGCTGCCGCTGCTCGTGCTGGTGGGCGTGGTGGCCGTCACACCGGGGAGCCTGCTGGTGTGGTTCCTGGTGGTGCTGCTGGCCGCGCTGGCCGGGTCGCGGATGGAAAAGGAATTCTCCGCCCGCCACTGGCTGCCCGTCCTGGCCTTCTTCCTGTGGCTGCTGTCCTGCGGGCCGGACAGCCTGCAGATCTTCGGCCTGGATCTCGCGGTGCTGATCCCCTTCTCGGAGTCGGTTGGCTGGGCCAAGTTGGCCGCCTTCTCCCGCTGGCTGTTTCTGGCCTGGCTGGGCGTGCTGGCGGTCGAGGGGTTGGGATCCGGAAAGAAAGCCGGACGCATATTGGCTCTGGGTCTTTTGCTGTGCGGTCTGCTGATCCCGCTGCTCTTGTCCACCGGCGGTGAGAAAGCCCAGACCTTCTTCGCCTGGATGAACCGGACCGACCGCGAGGCCACCCGGGCCCTGATGCAGCGCTTACGGGGCGTGGCCGCGCGCACCCCCCCGGACGGCTACCTGCTGGTGGAGGACACCCTGCACCACCCGGAGGGGTCCGGGCTGCCCGCCAATGTCCCCAACGGCCACCTGCCCTACCTGATCGGCGGACAGAGCGGCCGGCCGGTCCTGGGAGGTGCGGTCACCACCCGCTGGATAACCCACCCGCTGACCCACACCAGCCGCGGCCAACTCCTGTGCCAGGACCTGCCGTCGATCGCGGACGATCCCGCCCCGGTGATGGACCGGCTGCGCGCGCTGGGCGTGTCTGACATTCTGGCCCACAGCCGGGAATTGTTGGAGGCGCTGCGGGGTTACCCCGCTGCCCTGGAGGTGGACACCCGGGCGGGCCTGACCCACTTCGCCCTTGAGCACTACCGTCCGATCCTGACCGACGGCGACGGCCTGCACATCGACGGCGGAAAACTGCACTGGCACCCGGACGGCCTGGAACTCGAGATCCCCGCCGACACCACCACCGTCCTGCTGCGGCAGGTCTACCACCCGTTCCTCACCTGCACCGGTAGATGCAGCCTATTTGCCTGGACCGAGGGTCCCCGGCAGTTCACTGGTTGCCGGATGGACGATCCCAGAGAAATCGAATTGGAGATCCCTTGGATCCGCATCGACGTCGATTCCCATCCAGAGGAGCCAGTGCACCTGCGGATTGAGAGCCGGCCTGCGATCCTGCCCTTCATTCTGATGCTGGCGGCCTGGATGGCCATGATCGCCGCGCGGGTCCTGCTGGGGCGGAAGAGATTATGAACCTCGAATCGCAACCGCTGTCGCTGCGGATGAACTTCACCTGGACCTTCGCGGGCAACCTGATCTACGCGGCCTGCCAGTGGGTGACCCTGATGCTGCTGGCCAAGCTGACCGACGCTGTCATGTTGGGCCAATTCGCCATGGGCCTGGCCATCAGCGCTCCGGTCTACATGCTGGCAAACCTGTCCCTGCGCAATGCTCTGGTTACCGATGTGCAGCACCGTTACCCTTTCGGTGTCTACCTAGGCCTGCGACTGATCACCGTCCCTTCCGCCGTGCTGCTGGTTGCCGGCGTCGCCCTGGCCGGTGGCTACGGATCGGACACGGTGCTGGTGGTTCTGGCGGTGGCCCTGGCCAAGGCCCTGGAGTCGATGAGTCTTTTATTCCACGGGTTTCTGCAGCGCCAGGAACGAATGGATCGGGTGGGCAAGTCGCTTATGCTCAAGGGCCTTATGTCGCCCATCGGCATGGGTTTGCTGCTGGGACTGACCGGTGAGGTTCTCTACGGAACGCTGGCCATGGCGGCCGGCTGGGGGCTGATCCTGCTGGCCTATGACATTCCCGGAGTCTCGCGACTGCTGTCCGGCGGTGCCGCACCGCAGGATTCCCTGCGGCCGGGCCTGGGAGCGGGCAATGCCGGTCGCCTGTTCTTGACCGCGCTGCCGCTGGGTTTGACCTTCATGCTCGCCGCCCTGAATACCAACATTCCCCGCTACTTCTTTAGCGAGCATGACCTGGGGATCTTCGCCGCGGTGGCCTCCCTCCCCGTCCTGGGCACCACCGTCATCCTGTCTTTGGGCCAGGCCAGCATCGCCCGGCTGGCGCGCTACTTCGCCGCGGGCGACGGCGCCGCCTTCCGCCGGCTGTTGTTGAGGTTGATTGGCCTGGCCACGTTGCTGGGCGTCGCCGGACTGTTGCTGGCTCTGGTGGCCGGTCGCCAGATCCTGCGGCTGTTATTCACCGAGGAGATCGCCGGGCACACGCGCCTGCTTGTCCTGCTGGTGATAGCGGCCATAGTCGAGTTTAACGCTGCTATCCTGGGTGTGGCGGTCACCGCCACCCGGGCTTTTTCGCATCTGCTGGTGGCCTATGCCTTCATCGCCGCGGCAGCGCTGGCTTTGTCGTTTGTGCTGATACCCGCCCTGGGTCTGACCGGCGCCGCCTGGGCGTTGTTCGGCACCTACTTGATCATTTGTCTGGCCATGGCGATCCTGTTGGCAATGATCTGGCATCGCAAGACGAGAACATCATGAAGCCGCACCAGACACACCAGGAAGAGATTAATTCGGGCCGGCGGTTCGAATTCGGGCAGAACTGGAAGCGCTTTCTCAAGACGGTTGACGACGACACTATCCATGAAGCCGAGCGCTCGCTCATTGAGAAACTGGCACTAGACGACCTGTCGGGCCTGCGCTTCCTGGACGTCGGCAGCGGAAGCGGGCTTTTCAGCCTGGCGGCCCGCAGGTTAGGAGCAATGGTCCGGTCTTTTGACTACGATCCACAATCGGTCGAGTGCACCCGGATGATGAAGCAGAGGCACTTCCCCGACGACCAGGAATGGATCATCGAGGAAGGCTCGGTGCTGGACGCAGAATATCTGCGGTCACTCGGAACGTTCGATCTGGTATACGCGTGGGGGGTACTGCACCATACCGGCGCAATGTGGGAGGCGATTTCCAACGTTTCCTCGCTGGTGGCCAGTGGAGGCAAGCTTTTTTTGGCCCTGTACAACGATCAGGGTTGGAGGTCGAGAGGCTGGCGGGCAATTAAAAGGATCTACTGCACTGGCTGGCCGGGCAGGGCGGCGGTGTGCTCTGTGTTCATTCCGTTCTTTGCACTCGCAGGTCTCGCCGCCGATCTGACCCGGGGCAAGAATCCCGTGCGGCGCTACACCGAGTACAAGAAATCACGGGGAATGTCCAAGTACCACGACTGGCTGGATTGGCTCGGAGGCTATCCCTTCGAGGTGGCCACGCCGTCGGAAGTCGTCGGCTTCTTCGAGGCCAGAGGATTTACCTTGGAAAAGGTGAGCACGGCAGGCAGCGGGCTAGGCAACAATCAATACGTGTTCAAGCTCTAGACTGAAGGTTTGACTACCAACCGGGCCGAGTTGTCGATGCGGTGCAGGAACACCGGTTGTCCCTGCTCCTTGAAGTAGCGATCGACCGCCTTCTTCGCCCCCTGCCAGTAATGATAGTCGTCGAGGATCAGTATGCCGCTCCTGGACAGCCGGGGATAGAGGTGAACCAGCTCGTGGTAGGTTGACTCGTACAGATCCGTGTCCAGGCGCAGGATGCAGATCTGTTCGGGCATCTCACCCGGAATGGTGTCCTCCACCTTGCCCTTGACGAAGACCACGTTCTTCTTCGTATAGCCGGTGGAATACAGGTTCTCTTGCACCTCTCCGACCGGGCAGTAACACCAGGTGCTGATGTCGCCCTTCCTTGAGTTTTTCCACAAGGTCCGGGCGTCCTCTCCCTTGATGGACACATCTACGTCGGTCGGCTCGCTCATGCCACCGAAGGTGTCATACAGGTACAGCTTTCTGGAGCTCTCACCTAGCTGTAAAAATGTCCGGGCGGCCAGCATCGAACTGCCTCCCCGCCACACTCCGCACTCGACGAAGTCGCCCGGGATGCGATTGTGCACCACGTGGTGCACCGCCTGGTACAACGCGTACATGCGGAGCTTGCGGGTCATGGTATAGGGCTCGAGCTCCCGGCACAGCCGGCCGAACTCTTCGCTGATGTCGCTGTCGTAGTCCTCCACCAGCGTGATATTGAACTTCTGCAGAGTTCTCTTGAACAGCTTGCGGAACATGGTCGTCCTTTCTTACCTGATCCGCTTCGTCTGGCACCAGCGGTAGAAGAACAGCAGCCTCCACCAGTTCTCGGCCACCTGGAGGCCCGGCAGGGATTGCTGCCGCATACGCCGGGCGACGGCCCGGCGGTCGAAATAATTCCACATGGAGCTGTTCTCGTCCGCGATCATCTCCCGGGCGGCGGGCCGCCAGTCGCTCCGGAACCAGGCGGAGAACGGTACGCCGAACCCCCGCTTGGGTCGTTCGAAGAGACCGGCGGGAAGATACCTTCGCAGCAGGCGCCGGATGATCTTCTTGCCGGTCCAGCCGGACAACTTCAGCCGCGCGGGAATGCGCGCCGAGAGTTCCACCACCTCCTGATCCATGAAGGGACAGCGCACCTCCAGCGAGTGATACATGGATGCCCTGTCCACTTTGACCAGGATATCGTCTGGGAGGTAGTTCATCAGATCGGTATACTGGTAACGTTCCACCAGATCGAGGTTGTCCAATCGACTGAAGTCTCTGCTCATCTTCTTCCGGGCGGCCGCCTGGAAAGCCCGCCGGACGCCCTCCTGCAGCAGAACCAGCCGTTCCTGCGAGCAGCCCATCACGTGGTCATACAGATCAAATCCGTGCATGGCAACCCGGGCCAGCGAACGCTGCGCGGGAAAACCGTCGGGCAGCCGGCGGGAAATCCACCCGGCCGCGCTCCGGCCCAGCGGGGTGAGCAGATGCCCGACCCGGTCCAGCGTCCGGGCACCCGGATAACGGTTGTATCCCAGAAAGGACTCGTCCCCTCCGTCTCCCGACAAGGCCACGGTGACATGCCGGCGCGTCATTTGACACAGGTAATAGGTGGGAACCGCGGAAAGATCGCCGAAGGGCTCGTCGTAGGCCTCCACCAGCTGCGGCAGTATTTCCAGCGCCTGCGGTGTGAGAATCTCGGTGTGGTGGTCGGTTCCCAGCCGCTCGGAGATGGATTCGGCGAAGCGCGACTCGTCGTGCGAGCTCTGGGGAAAACCTATGGTGAAGGTCCGCACCTTGTCCGGACTGTGCTTGACCATATAGGCGGTGATCAAACTTGAGTCTATTCCGCCGCTCAGAAAGGCACCCAGGGGCACGTCGCTGATCAGTCTCAGCCGCACCGCCTCGGAGAATTTCCGGTCCAGATGCTCTACCCATTCCTCTTCGCCGGTTTTCTGATCGGGATCAAACTTCAACTGCCAGTATGGTGTCACCTCCGAGCGCAGTTCGGCCGAGCTCAGGTCAACCAGCATACAATGACCCGGGAGCAGCTTGCGGATGTCTTTGTAGATGGTCCGCTCCCCCAGGGAATTACCGTAAGTCCCGTACTCGCCCACCGCAGCCAGATCCAGCTCTTTACCCACTCCCGGGACCGGCAATACAACCTTGATCTCCGATCCGAACGCAAAGCCTTCCGCGGTGAATGCATAGAATAGCGGCTTCTTCCCCAGACGGTCCCGCGCCAGAAACAACACTTTCTTACGGGAGTCGTAAACCGCAAAGGCAAACATGCCCCTTAGCCTTTTTGGACACTCGGGCCCGTATTCCTCCCAGGCATGCGCCAGAACCTCGGTGTCAGAGCGGGTCTTGAAGATGTGTCCCCGCCCGGTCAGATCCCGGGTCAACTCCTGGTAGTTGTAGATCTCCCCGTTGTACACCACCGCCACCGAGCCGTCCTCATTGAAAAGGGGAGGATTGGAATCATCGGAGGTGTCGATGATCTTCAACCGGCGTTGCCCCAGCCCGACATTGGCCGCAGTGAACATGCCGTCGGCGTCCGGCCCGCGGTGACTCTGCACGTCGGTCATCTGTTTCAGCCGCCCCCGGTCGACCGGGCGATCGTCACGATTCACTATTCCGGCAATTCCGCACATTCCCGGCTCACTCGCTGACTGAAAGAATCAATTCCTCCCACTGTCGCACAACAATCTGGGAGTCGAAACGTTTTCTGACGTCTTCCCGGGCAGCCTGGCCCATTTTCCGGCTGTGCTCCGGCTCGGAAAGCAGACCGAGGATCCCCGTGGCCAGCACCGGGGCGTCTCCGACCGGGATGAGAATCCCGGTCCGTCCCGGCGTGATAATCTCCTCCGGGCCGTAGGGACAATTGGTGGCCACGGCGGGCAAACCCATTCCCTGGGCCTCGATCAAGGCGTTGGGCAGGCCTTCGTAATCAGAAGACAACACGTACAGCATCGCCTGGCGCATCAAGGCGTAAGGATTACTGGTAAAGCCCAGCAAGCGCACGTCTTGCTGCAACCCCAACTGCTTCACCTGCGCCGCGGTCCGGTCACGCAGCGGACCGTCTCCGATCATCCACAACTCGGCATTGGTCTCGGCGCGGACCTTGGCAAAGGCCTCAAGCAATAAGTCGGGACGCTTCTGCCGCGTAAGCCGGCCTACGGAGACGATCAGCGGCCTGCCGGAATCGGCCTCGACCTCGGCTTTCTGCGCGGCGAGCTGGTCAATGGATTGGAAATCGACCGGGTTGTAGATCTGGCGTATGCGTCCGCGGACGAACGGATACCAGTCGGTAAAGCCAGTCTGCAAGCCCCGGGAGTTGGCCACGAACAACTTCGCGCCGGACAGTGTGCGCCGGGTCATCCAGCGCACCAACCGCCCTTCGTCGGGAGCCGGGTCGGCCGCCACCCGGGCAACCCAGTTTGGCCGGACGCGGCAGCGGTTCAGAGCCATGCCGGTGACCCGCCCGGTGGCCGCCATGTTGCTCAGGACTACCTGGGGACGGATCTCCCCCACCAGGCGCGCCAGCCGCCGGGCGGTGCGCAGCCAGTGCCAGGGTCTCCGTTTTTGCAGGATCCGGACCGTGACGTCCTCGGGCAAGGGGTAGGTCACCGGGTCGCGGAACACGCACAAGTGGGGCTCGAACACCAGGCGGTCGAGATGAACCAGCAGAGTGCTGGCGAAACGCTCCGCCCCGCCTTCGCTCAGCGAGGAGCTGACCACCAGGATCCGGGTCCGGCCCGTCGAGCCGGTCATATTGGGTCCTTCACTCGCCGGCACTGGAGAATCAGCTGCTCCCACCCCCGGGCCAGATGGGAAGCGTCGAACCGCCGGCGGGCGTGCAGCTTGGCCGCCTGGCCCATCTGCCGGCGCCGGGGCTCGTTGGACAACAGCTTGACCAGGGCTTCGGCCAGTTCGCGCGGGTTGCCCACCGGAACGAGCAGGCCGGTCTTGCCGTCGTCGATGATCTCCT
>Ga0272442_10012984_pt1 | contig 10010 bp, 9 predicted proteins | sample SSMForm2O_FD_200262 | JGI IMG/M metagenome (GOLD analysis project Ga0272442, IMG submission 200262) | Marine sediment archaeal communities from Little Sippewissett salt marsh, Falmouth, MA, United States - SSM-Form-2O | ecosystem: Environmental > Aquatic > Marine > Wetlands > Sediment ... | reverse complement strand
GCGATGGTGTTCATCATGCAGGGTGGATTCGCAATGCTTACCGCGGGGCTTTGCCGCGCCAAGAACGTCGTCAACCTGATGATGAAGAACCTCATGGACTTCGCAATCGGGTCTCTTGCGTTCTTTGCCGTGGGCTTCGCCATCATGTTCGGTGCTGATAGGGCTGGTTTGTTCGGCACGACCGGCTGGTTCCTTGCGGGCGAGTACGACGTGAGTCAATACCTGCTGTTTGTCTTCCAGGTGATGTTTGCAGCGACTGCTGCCACCATCGTGGCCGGCGCTGTGGCGGAACGCCTGAAGGTGAAGGCCTACTTCCTGTACAGCATCGCCATTTGTGCCATCGTCTACCCGATCTACGGACACTGGGTCTGGGGTGGTGGCTGGCTGTCGTCTCTGCCGTACGGCGTGGGGCACGTTGACTTCGCCGGTTCCGGCGTCGTACACGCAGTTGGCGGCTTCGTAGGTCTTGCTGCCGCAATCGTTCTTGGCCCTCGTATCGGCAAGTTCGACCTCAAGGGCAAGGCTCGCGCGATTCCAGGTCACAGTATGACCCTGGCGGCCCTGGGCGTATTCCTTCTCTGGTTCGGCTGGTATGGATTCAATGCGGGCAGCACACTGACCGCGCTTGAACTCAGGACTTCGGTTATCGCAGTCAACACGACCATGGCGGCTTCGGCGGGTGCTGTCTCGTCGCTGATAACCATCTACGCAATAACCAGAAAGCTCGACGTCGGCATGGCCCTCAACGGCGCCATCGCCGGTCTTGTTGCCATCACCGCTCCCTGTGCCTGGGTTGAAGCCTGGGCAGCCGTGGTCATCGGCATCATCGGCGGCATCATCGTTGTCCTCGGCGTGCTGTTCTTCGACAAGGTTCGTGTTGACGACCCGGTCGGTGCAGTCAGCGTACACGGTCTGAACGGCGTCTGGGGACTGCTTGCAGTCGGGCTCTTCGCTGATGGAACGTACGGCAACTACACGACCGAAGGCCCGTTGGTCACCGGTCTCTTCTATGGGGGTGGACCCGAACAGCTCATCGCGCAGGCCATTGGCGCTGCAGTGGTAGTAGCCTGGGCTTTCGGTGCCGGCTACATACTGTTCAAGGTTCTCGACATTGCTCTTGGCAGCATCAGGGTACCGGCTCAGGAAGAGATCGAAGGTCTGGACATCGGCGAGCATGGCAGTTCTGCCTACCCTAACTTCCCGGTGGTCGAGGATGTGCCGTACCGCTAGTCGGTCGAACATCATGATGGATGGAGGCAAATGAAATGAGAAAGATTGAGGCAATCATTCGGCCGGAGAAAGTCTCTGAGGTCAAGACCGCGCTCGAAGAGTTGGGCTACCCTGGGATGACTCTGACTGAGGTCAAAGGACATGGAAAACAGAAGGGCCTGGTGCAGCAGTGGCGCGGAAGCCAATACCGCATCGAGTTCCTTCCCAAGGTCAAGCTCGAACTGGTAGTGCAGAATGGTGATGCGGTGGACCCGATTGTGAAGGCCATCACCGACAACGCCAGGACAGGTGAGGCTGGCGACGGCAAGATATTCGTGTGGCCCATCGAGGATGTTGTGAGGATCAGGACAGGCGAGAGAGGGTCATCTGCTGTCTAGCCTCTGAAGGCAAACAGCATAGATACTGGATACACAAGGCGTCCACTCCAACCGTAAGCCGGTCAACGGCGAACATAGGCGGAGTGGACGCCTTCTTTGTCGTCCGGGCTACTGTGTGACGAACCGCCAGCGCCTTAGTCCTGCTTCGAGAGTCTCTCTACCTACGTCGGTGATAACGTAGCTCCTGCCGCTGAGTGCTATCTTGCCTGCGTCCTCCATGCGGGTAAGCAGTTCGTCCAGGTGTTCCGGTAGATTGAACGTTCTTGCCGGACTGAAGTGTCTCACGACTGGCAGGTCTTCAGCCGCGAACACATCCTCGTAGTGGCTGAGAAGCTCGTCCTTTGTGTGCGGCTCCCCAAGGAGGACCAGCAGCCACGACTCGAAGTACTTGCGCTGTCTCGTGTCCCACAGGCGTTCATACTCTCGGGAGAATCGGCTGGTGTCCATATCCTCGCCCTGCGCTGCTCTCCTTGTCTCGATGGTCAGTTCGATTGCAGACCTGAGGATGAGCACAGCGACGGCGAGGCCAACGATCGAATCCACAACGTGGATACCAAATACTGCGAAGACGAGACCGACTATGACTGCTCCCGCCTGGATGACATGGTTTCTGCTGTCTACTGATTGGGAGAGGAGCGACAGGCTGCCCAGTCGCTTGCCCACGAAGTGCTGGTACACGCTCATCAAGTAGCACACAAGGCCGGAGACGGCCGCGGTTGCGAACGCAATCCACGAGGCGTCTACTGCTTCACCAGCCATGAGCTTCGTGATGCTCTCGTAGGCGATGAAGCCCGCCGTTCCTGCCATCACAGCGATGATGAAGATGGTGGACGCAAGCTCTCTTCTGGTTCGAATGCCGAGGTAGACTGCGATTGCTGAGGCCACATCGACCGAGCTGTCGAAACCATCCGCAATCAGGGCCACGCTGTTCAGCAGAAACCCGACGGCCAGTTTCAGGGCTGCCAGCACGGCGTTCACCCCAACGGATATGGATGAAGCCAACATGCCATCGCTCACCACTCTTCCCACGGTTGCTGCAAGCCGACTCATCTCCGAGTCCATGCGGGCTGCCGACTCTGCTCCGGCCACGGTTAGTTCGTACGACCCGTCGCTGTGCCGCACGACGTTGCCTGCTTTCTCGTGGAAGGCGAGATCAGCTTCGAGGTCACTATCCAGCAATATCTCCTGATCGTGCTTGATGAGGAATGCAGACATGCCGAAGTGATGTCCCATCCGCTGCAATTGGTGGCGGAAATCGTGAAGAGTGAGCGGCCTGTCGGCTGCGTGGAGGGCAAGGAGCATGAAGTCCCGGTGGTTGTCGCTGCCCTCTTTTCTGCCTCTACGCCAGCGTTTGCGTCGTTCCATAGATACTCGTGATGTTCCTGACAGCCCACGAGTCTAGGACGGAGCCAGTCGCGGAGTCAATAGTCGCCATCGCACAAGCCCCGAGGCACAATAGTGGGGACTGACTCGTTGGAGCCAGTCCCCTGTGTGTGGATGCGAAACCCGCTGTGAAACGGGCGGCGCCGCGTATTCATTCGCACGTGCGCTCTGAGAGAGGAAACGCGGGTCCGCCTGCAATGTCAGGTGTTGGAAGGATATCGTCAGAACGGCTCTCATGTGGCACCGTATGCTCTATACTGTCTGCAACTGGAAGAGAAGTATGGGAAAGTACGACAAAGTCACCATCTACTGCGACGGCGCGTGTTCCGGCAACCAGTTCAAGGGAAACAAAGGTGGTTGGGGTGCGGTCATGTCCGCAGGAGACGTGGTCAAGGAGATACGGGGAGGCGAGGTCAACACTACTAACCAGAGAATGGAGCTGACCGCGTGTATAGAGGCCCTCGAACTACTCAACAGGGAAGGTCTGGAGGTTGAGGTTTACTCGGACAGCGCCTATCTTGTGAACGGCATGCAGCAGCGTTGGTATGACCGGTGGCAGAAGAACGGTTGGCTCAACTACAAACGAAAGCCCGTTGAGAACCGGGACCTGTGGGAGAGGCTGCTTAAACAGATTGCGCGACAGCAGGTCTCGTTTCGCAAGGTCGCAGGCCACTCAGGCGTTGAGCTGAACGAACGAGCAGACGAACTCGCCAGGCTGGCAATCTCGGAACTCGGGTAGCGATCTCAGTCCGACCCGGAGCGCCGGGCTAGTCGTGTCTTGAACATCCTCACCACGTCCACGAATAGCTCCCGTTCGTCCCTTGTCAGCCGCGTCCAGTCGTCACGGAAGAAGAGCCTGAGTTCAGGGTCCTTGAGCATCCCCTCGTCGGCCGACTCCGCTTCACCCCTGAGGTAACCCGCCGCCTGGAGCATCTCTGGCTCCGGCACTCCAAGGGCCTTTGACAGCGCCTGCAACGTCCTTATGCCAGGCAGTGTGCGCCCTGTCTCCATGTGCGCCAGGAAACCGTCGCTCACGTCTATGCGCTTGGCTAAGGTGCGCTGGGTCATCGGAGGCTGGAGGTTCTGCCTCCATCTGCGTAGCTTGTTTCCGAATTCCTTGTGCTTGAATTCTGTCATGGTGTCTCCGTGCTTAGTAGCGCTACGAGTCTAGCATACTTCAGAGAATCGGTGTCAACTGGCCGATTCAGCTGCGAGGGACTCATCGCCCTGTATGCGTGAGAGTGCTCGCCCGATGGCTTATTCGTACCAACGACCGACCCAAATCGTACGGATAGAGGATTCTCGCCCCTGCCGTTTGCAGTGTATCCTGTCTCTTCACGAAGGAGGTGCCCCTATTGCTTGAGATCAAAGGACTAACCAAGAGATTCGGCGAGCGACTGGCACTGGATGACGTCAGCTTCGCCGTTGAGCAGCGAGAAGTCTTCGGCTATCTGGGGCCGAACGGCTCTGGCAAGACCACCACAATGAGGTTGCTGCTCGGGTTGCTGAAACCAACATCAGGCGAGGCTCTCATGTTCGGACAGAGAGCGAGCGACAACGCCGACGCGCGAAGACGCGTTGGTGTTCTGCTCGAGACGGACGGACTCTATCCCCGTCTCAGCGCCTACGACAACCTCGACTACTTCGGTCGTTTGTATCGAGTGCGGGAATTGAACACGCGCATTACGCAGCTTCTCGACTTCGCCGGCCTCGCGGAGAGGACGAACGACAGCGTCGGAACGTTCTCACGCGGCATGCGCCGCAAGTTGGGACTTGTGCGGGCGCTGCTTCATTCACCCGACATGTTGCTCCTCGATGAGCCATCCGCGGGACTCGACCCCGAGTCCCAGAAGATGGTCCGCGACCTCATTCTGAGCCTTTCGGAGCAGGCTGGCCTGACCGTATTTCTCAGTTCTCATGATCTCGACGAGGTTCAGCGGTTGTGTGGTCGGGTGGCCGTCTTGCAGAGAGGCAAGCTACGTGTCTGCGACACGCTCAAGGCGCTTCAGTCGCCGGCGCGTCCGAACCAGGTTGAACTGGTCTTGGGCGATAGGGCCAGGACGGCCGAAGCGGTAGCCGTCTTGAAAGGTCTTGATGATAGCGGTGAAGTCAGTGTGGACGCGGATACCATTCGCGTCTCGATGAAGGACAGCAAGGGGTTTGCTCGCATGACGGCGGCACTTGAAGACGCCGGAATAGCGGTCGACGAGATGCGCCGCTCAAGACGCTCTCTTGAAGATGTCTATCTGGACATAGTCAGGCAGGAGGCGACCAATGAGTAACACACTGGTTGTCACCCGCAAGGAAATCCGGCAGATGGTCGGCACTCGCTCCACTCTCTTCACGGGAATCGCCATGGCCGTCTTCTTCGGAGTGATGTACTCGCTCCGCATAGGTCAAGAGGGTGGACTCCCCATAGAGACCTCTCTGGGAAGCCTGCTGTTCTTCCTCACGACCACGCTCGGGGTGTTCGTGGGATATACGTTCACCGGGCAGGTCTTCCTTCGCGAGAAGATGGATGGCGTTGTCGAGACGCTCCTTTGCAGCCCTGTCACCTTGCGCGAGGTCTGGCTGGGCAAGACGCTGGCGGTCACGGCTCTGGCCGGCGTTCTGGCGGTTGCGTGTGGGATTATCACCGCTCTCGTCGCGGGATGGCGCAACGGAGTGGTTGCGGTTCCTCCCGCTGCAATCATCGTCCACGTCCTGGTGGTTGTTCCGATGGTGATTGGCTGCTTTGTAGGAGCACTCGGCTATGCCCAACTTCTTCTCGGGATGAAGGAGAACCGCATTATCGGACTGGCATTGTTCATCCCCGTGTTTGCCGGACTCTACGGCCTCGGCTACGCAGGAACGGGCATGTTCGTCGCGTCGTGGCTGCAAGTCGGCCTCATCGGACTGGCGGCGATTGTTGTGCTGACGGTTCTTGTCGCGTTATCGCAGAGACTCAGCAAGGAGAGGATAGTCACGACGTTGCCGGACTAGTGCGATAGCGCTGGTTATGAGGGGCTGTGATGAGATGGAACTGAAGGACGGAGTGGACTGAGGTGCATCTAGGCGCGGTCGAATCCCATCGCGTGACGGGTCTTGGCTACGTTCTCGTCAGAGGTGAGGATGCCAAGGAGTCTGAACGCAACATCGGCTGCGGTGGCAGGGGAAGTGGATGTCACGAAATTTCCGTCTTCTACGATGCTCTCGTCAACGACGGTCGCGCCCATCTCCGCCATCTCCCGGCGGCGAACGCCGTCCAGCAGATGGTATGTAGTGGCGCGCCGTCCCGTGAGAACACCGCTTCTGGCCACAGGCAGCCCACCGGTGCATATAGCACCGATGGGCTTTCCATTTCTGGAGAACTCCCGAATCACGTCGAGAAAGCTCTCGCTGTACGCGTCGTCGTAGAACCCCGCCTTCTTGAATCCGCCGGGAATCGCCAGAGCGTCAAAGTCCGCCGGGTCCAGTTCGTCGAGCTGCATTTCAGGCACTACCGTGAAGCCGAAAGTGCAGTTGAGTTGAGGGTGTAGGCCGATCGTGACTACCTCGATTTCCTCATCCCCGAACGCGCTGGCGAAGCCGAGTACGTCCGTGAATGCGGCGGCCTCAAAGGCCTCGAAGCCATCCGAGAGTAAGAGAAGAACTCGTTTCATGCCCACCTCCTGTTGTTACGTAGTGATTGGCTTCCCGGGGTGCCTGGGAGGGATTGATTGGAAAACGACGAACTGGCGGACGGAAATGACGCGTGAAGGGCGGACCACTGAACGGAAACAGGGAGCGAGGGACCGCGGGGTACGGTATCCCATATCGAGAGGCTATCACCGCATGGTCGGTTCGTCAACGGTTGTTTACAGATGAAAAGCAGGCTTTCTCCGCTGCAATCGGATTGCTTGACACCAATGAGTCACGCGAATATGCTTTGGCCAAGGTACCATAAGTATTCTTCATCGAAATATCTCTTTGCGCGTGACCTATACTTGTTGCCTCGCCGACCACTCCGCCCGAACGGGCGTCGTCAGATTCTCCACGTTGATGCTTCACGCAGCCATCCGTGGAATGTGGACAGAGGCAGGTCGCTCGCCTTGCGCCCTTGCGCCGGCTGAGCTTTGCACGCGACACTGACACCAGGATTGGAAGACTTTCACACATGAGTAGAAGAAACAGATTCAGGAAGAACCCGGACGAGCAGAAGGCCGCAGAAGGAAAGACACCTCAGGCTGAGAGCCGACCCGAGAGGCCACGTGAAAGCGTAGTCACTCTCAAGCTGGGCGGCAAAAACCCGGTCAAGGCGTTCAACGCATATCTCATAACCGGCCAGAAGCACATCCTTGTCGACCCCGGCCCTCCCGGGACCGCAGGCGAGCTGTTGGAACAGCTGTCACGGAACCGCATCTCTCTCGGCGACATCGGACTTATTGTCCTTACGCATGGGCACCCCGACCACTTCGGTAGTGCTCTGCAGCTCAAGGAATGGACGCGGGCACCGCTCGCCGTTCACGAGCTGGATTCCGAGTATGTTCACTGGGGTGGTGCGCCAGCTCTCAAGCCGGTGACCCGCCTCGGCAGCATCATGAAGCCGTTCAGCAAGCTGAAGGCCGAACCCGTTGAGCCGGATATCATTCTGCAGGACGGAGACAGACTTGGTCGCTACGCCGGCAGAGGTAGAGTCATCCTGACGCCAGGCCACACCGCTGGCTCCCTATCGATCCTGCTACCTGATGGCACATGCATCGCGGGCGACCTTCTGATGGGTGGACTCCGACGCAGCAGTCCTTCGTACCCGTGGTTCGCCGAGAACCTCGCGGAAGTTCGAGAGAGCCTCCAGCGCGTTGTGGACGCAGGAGCAAGGACGCTTCTTGTGGGACACGGTGGGCCGTTCAACGTTGCCGATCTGCCCAGGACCTTTCCGTGGCTGAACGTGGACATGGAAGCCCTGGCCAAGGCCATGGAACGTGATGAGCAGAACGGTGCTAATGGCCGAAGCGAAACAGACCACGGTGAGGTTCGCGCTGAGCGCAGAAGCGAAGAGCGTCCTCGTAGCGAGCGCCCCGAGAAGGCCGAAACCCCCGCACAAGGTGAGGGTGAAGACCGGCCTCGACGCTCACGACCGCGACGTCGACGTCCTCCGAGGAGAAAGGGACCGCAGGGCGAAGCCCCGTCACAGGGCGGCTCTGAGTCCTAGAACATCGTTGCCATCAACCTGGCATTGGCGACCCCCTGGTCGCCGTTGTTTGTGTTGAACAGCACGTGCACATCGCCCGCCTGAGCCGCGCACTCTTTGATGCTCGCTGCCCACGGCGCTAGCTCGTTGGTGTCGTAGTAGTAGTCGAACCTCTCCACTGCGGACACGTTCTTCTTCTCCCACGTCTCGCCCTTGCGTCCGTGGAACCTCACGATTGCCGTGTCGGACGTGACTGCCGTCACCGGCGGCACGCTCGACTTGAACCCCTGCGGCTCGTCAACGCAGACGAATGCCATGTCGTTGTCGCGCAGAAATGAGAGCGTTGAGTCCCTGTTTCTCTCTGCCAGCCATGCGTTGTTGCGGAACTCGACGGCCGCCTTGTAGGAGGTGACCCGTTCCTTGCACTCGAGTATGTGGTCCATCTGCTGTATGCCCGGGTGGAACCAAGGAGGGAACTGGAACAACACAACTCCTAGCTTGCCTGCGGAATCGAGAGGCAGTAGAGCGTCGACGAACCGCGACCACATGTGGTCCTGCAGCTCTGTCGGCAGGTCTCGGTAGTAGAAACGCGGCTTTGCCGCGACCGGCGCTGGGAGAGCACCACGGATGTCCGCCGGAATCGACTGCGGCTGTGTCGGATGCTGCGTGAACAACCTGAACGACTTCACATCGAAGACAAAGTCCTCGGGCGTGCGCTCCACCCAGAGTGTGGCGTTTCTGCGTGAAGGCAGCGCGTAGTAGCTGCTGTCCACCTCAACTATGTTGAACTGGCTCGAATAGTACGCAAGCCGCGCCTCCGGCGTCTTCGCCGCAGGCGGATAGAACGTCCCCGCCTTGATCAGCGTCGGGTCCGTCCAGGAACACGTGCCTATCCTGATCGCGCCCATCTGTCACAGTCTATCCGATGCTTTTGCGTCTCGCATCGGAACGGACTACGGCCGCACCTGCCCTTGTAGGGGCCAGGCATGCCTGGCCCTCCCCACGCCTATCCCGCTCACCGTCGTGTCCATCACGCGTGCTACTGCGCGCTGGTGTAGGGCCACGTTGCACGTGGCCGCCCCACCCCTGTTCTACGCTCGCCGTGGATGCTTGCTCTCTCTGGCGCCGCGTCCATCGTGTCCATTTCGTCCACAGCGTCCACTCGGTCCACTCTCTTCGCGGCGCAATTCCCACCCCCCTAGCGCGGCACACCGCATCCTGTTACCGTATGCGGGCAACCTTGATAGAAGACCAGATTCGCTCATCCTCACTAGACTCATTCGGTGTGCTCCTGGCACGGGCCAGGGAAGTGCGTCAGGAGCAAGGTCTCCTTGGCCTCTTTCGTGCTATCGTGCATCGCTACATCCTGGATGTGACTGACTTCCACCTCTACGTCCACCACCACGAGCCGCCGCTGTTCGTGCCCCCAATCGTAACCCTTCCTGAACACACCGAGCGTTTCATTTACGATAACGCAGAGGCTGATGAGGCTGCGGTCGAACATGAGGATTTGCGTGATGTATTTCCACGAGCGCATCGCGCGCTGGCGGATGGGGCCATAGCGTTCTGTGTCTACTCGGGCTGGAGACTTGCGCACGTCGCGTGGGTAGCGACCAACAAGAAGGCTCGGAAGGCCGTAGATCCTCTCGGCTATAAGATTGACTTCGATGCGGGCGAGGCATGGACCGGCGCGGCGTACACCTTGCCCTTCTTCAGACGCAAGGGTCTGCTTGGCCACGGCTGCCTGCGCCGTTTCGAATACCTCATGGAACGGGGAGTGAAGGTCTCTCGCGCCGCCATCGATGTCAACAACGAGTCGTCTCACCGCGTCACGATGCAGTTCCGCCCGGACGTCATCGGCATCGGACGCC
>Ga0272442_10012983_pt1 | contig 10011 bp, 7 predicted proteins | sample SSMForm2O_FD_200262 | JGI IMG/M metagenome (GOLD analysis project Ga0272442, IMG submission 200262) | Marine sediment archaeal communities from Little Sippewissett salt marsh, Falmouth, MA, United States - SSM-Form-2O | ecosystem: Environmental > Aquatic > Marine > Wetlands > Sediment ... | reverse complement strand
CACAAGTCGTGGCAGAACGACGAATCGCTCGACCTCTTCCGGTCGCTCGGGCTCAATTTCACCAACATCGACCAGCCGGTGTCGAAGACGTCGGTGACGCCGAGCGCGGTCGTCACCGGCGATGCGGCCTACGTGCGCCTGCACGGACGCAATTACAAGGCATGGTTTTCGAAAGACGCCGGCCGCGATGAGAAATACAATTACCTCTACACCGACGCCGAGCTCGACGAATGGGTGGAAAACATCACGAAGCTCGTGGGAACGGTTGACTTTGTCTACGCGTTCACCAATAATCACTTCCGCGGACAGGCCCCGGCAAACTCGCTCCAGATCATGTCGAAGCTCACCGGCGCCGCCGTCGACGTGCCCGAGACGCTGACCGAGACGTATCCGTTTCTGAAGGACATCGCCAGGACGGGGCCGAGTGACAGGACAGGCAGGCTGTTCTGACGGTGCCCCTCTCGGGCAGAAGCTCCGGTGGAACCCGTGCGGGGTCCCGGCGTTTGTGTCCTGCTGTCGTGGGCGTGCATGGGGGTGAGCAAAGACCGGATCTCGTCCTTCGGCGAAGCCCCGTTCTCTGCTGGAGCCAAGCACCTGGTACCGGCCTTCCTCTCGAACGACGGGCGCCGGAGCCCGTTTGCGCCCGGGAGAGGACGGCTTCCCCGTGTCTACTTCCTTCGGTGTCGACGCCTGGTCCCGACGAGCCCCACGAGGACGCTGCCGGTCAGCATCAGCGTCACGCTGGTGGGTTCGGGCACCACCTCAACCAGGAAGTCCTGGTAATCGGGGTTGGTGAGTGCCCGGAGGTCTGCCTTAGGTCCCGTCCCGTCGAGACTCGCCAGCCACTGGTTTGCCAGGACGGTATCGGTGCCGGCGCAGCGGTACCCCCGACCGTCGGGCGACCCGATGGTGGTCACGTCCCAGACACTTGCGTTGTCTTCGTACTCAATCTCCTTGATGCACGCCGAGAAGACTTCTGCATACTCCCCGCTGGTTGTGGCGGTGTCGTAATGTCGACCCCACAGTTCGCGCAGATACTCCTGCTTTACGAATCCCATCGGTCCAGGGACGTATTCCCCCGGGTCGGGGGCATCCTTGGGCATCACGACGTCGTAGGGAACATAGGAACTGGGCGAAGCCTGAACGAGTTCGATGCAGAAGGCGTTGAGGTACCCCGTGTGTGGGTCGAGCAGCACCAGGGCACCCTCCCCGCACGGGGCGGGGGAACTGGCGACCTCACAATGGTTGATTCCCCCGTAGGAACTCCAGCCTGTGACGGGCCCACCCCAGACCTCCAAGGTTCCGCTTGTGAAATTCGGTGGGACCCTCTTCATTACGAGGTTGTCCCCCACCGGATCCGCATTCGCACCTGTTGTCACGAGCAGCGTGCTGATCAAAACCAGAAGGCACGGGCGACTCATTGCTCTGCACCCCTTTCCGTCTCTAGAATCCTCGAGCGCCGGACAGCATCCCGGCGCTAGAATACGCAGGGATCCTGATCGCGTCCTGTTTCCTGACTCACAGGCCCTCCCAGTTCCGCGCGTTCACAGCCTGCTATACAGCAAATTTCGTGCCATTCGGCCATGGTGACCGGTGTTGATTTTATTCAACTGAAGCTAAGATGTTTCCTCGCAGTGACTTGTGTTGAGAGCAGGCGGGGCCTGTTAAATATTCTCAACTATGCGAGTCTCTGCTACTGTTGGAATTTATGAACCCGCCACGGGCAGTTACGGGGCAGCAATAGACGTAAGTGCTTTTCAGAAAACAGCTTGGGTGCTTGTTGGATTCCGGGTACACCGTGGGTGAATCCCTGTGCAGATTCGACGCGCGCGGGGGATCATGGCCCGCCGAGACCTCGGGTGCAGCCGCCTGCCCTCAGCACGGATGGCGCTTGATTCGCCAGGTGGCTCGTGATATCATTCACCGCTTGGGATCGGCCCGGAGTGGGCTGGCGCGGCCCGCGGGGGCTCCGCGTTCGCCAAGGTGCGGTCTCCGACGCAAGCAGCGTGACGACTTGAAAGGAGGGGAGCATGCCACACACGACGGCACAACTGATCGAAGACATCCGCAAGCTCGGGTTCAAGGCGGGCGATGCACTGATGGTGCATTCGAGTCTGAAGAGCATCGGTTGGGTGGAAGGCGGCGCCGAGGCGGTGATCGATGCGTTTCTGTCGGTCATCGGCGACGAGGGCATCATGTTCGTGCCGACCCTGACGGCGACGTTCTACAACCCGAACGGTGGCGACATGACGAAGTACGCGTGGGACCCGAAGGAGACGCCGTCGCGTGTGGGCAAGATCACCGACACGTTCTGGCGTCGACCGGACGCGTTTCGCAGCGGACACCCGTCACACTCGCTGGCGGCCATCGGGAAAGGCGCCGCCGAGGCGGTGAAACACCACGGACTCGACGCGACCACGTTTGCCAAGGAAGGTCCCTACGGGGCCTACGTGAAACGTGACGCGACGGTCGTGTTCATCGGCACGGGCATGGGTCCCAACACCACGCTGCACGTGGCCGAGGACTGGGCGGAGCTTCCCTACATGGACAACAGCGCGCAGGCCCGCGTGATGACACCCGAAGGCGAGAAGCACGTCACGCTGCGGATGAGTCCCAACGGTCCGCGGTCGTTCTACGCCAGTGATGCGAACTCGCCGCCGGTGCAGCTCTTCTACAAGCTCGACCTCGTGACCGAAGCGAAGCTCGGCGACGCGAAAGTCCAGATGATCCGGGCACGGGACGTCATCAACACGATGATGAAGACGTACCACGACGGCGACCCGGCGTTCCTGGTGCCGCCCGCCGACAAGGACGACTGGTCGCGACAGGCACGCGAGGACTGCGAGCGCGAGCTGCCGCGCATCCGCAAGACCATCGAGCAACTCGTCGCCGACGGCTGGTGCAGCATCGACTGACGGGGGAAGTCTGATGGACGTCCTGGGTGAAACACGCGAGAAGATCCGTTACATCTGTGAGCAGCGGAAGGTGACGACCGAAGCGCCGGTGACGGTGAGGTGTCTCTCTCCGCAGCTGGGCGTGGGGGAGGTCGACGAGGGTGTGTTCGGTTTCTGTCGGGGTCGAGATGCGGTGATCGAGGCCGAGGTGGCCGGCGCGCGCGGACAGGCCTTCACGCACGAGCCCCAGGAGTGGACGGGGACGCTGGACGACGTTTTCAACATGTCCCTTGCCACCGAGAGGGACCGTGCGATCGTCGTCGCCGCGCTCAATGCACTCGCCGGTAGACTGGACCTCAGCAAGCACGTCATTCACTGTCGCAAGAGCGACCCTTCGAGCTGCGGTCCCGAGCTGGTGCATGAGCTGCGTCGACGCTTCCCGGAGGTCTCGAAGGTGTTTCTCGTCGGTCTGCAGCCGGCCGTCCTGAAGGCCCTGGTGGCGGACCGGGGCGTCGGAAACGTGCGCGTCGTCGACCACGATCCACAGCACGTGAACGACGTTCGCCACGGCGTCATCATCGGCGACGGTGATGCCGACATCGCCGACGACATCGCCTGGTGCGACGTCATGCTCGTCACCGGCTCCAGCGTCGTCAACGGAACGCTCGATGAGCTCCTGGACCTCTCGGGCGACGCCGCCAAGCCCGTACTCTTCTTCGGAAACACGATCGCCGCGGTTGCCGCCGTCGCCGATCTCGAACGCATCTGCCCGCTCGGACAACACTGAAAGGAAACCACAGCGTGACCCAGTCGCCGCTCGAACGCTATCAGCTCAAGCAGCAGATGAAACAGAGCAAGAAGTCCGACAAGTCCGGTCTCTACATCCTCGTCGGCAGCGTGATGTTGCTCGTCATCGTCCTGGCGGTGGTGATGAAGATGCGGTCCGGCGATGCGCCGACACCCCGCACGCCGACACGGGTGCAGACCGCAGGCGACGTCGACCTGAGCGACAGCCGACAAAAACAGCTCTACATCGACTGGTGTGAACTCGGGGGCATGGGCTCACCCGAGTCGAGACGCCTGCAGATTCTCAACGAGCGCTACGGCGTGTCGCGTACCCAGGCGCTGCAGATCATCGACAAGGGACAGCGGCAGGGGTGGTCTCGAGGGGACGCCGACTGACGGTGCATGCTGCAACACGTTTCTCCTGAAGCAGTTACGACGTCTTCCTTCCCGGGTGTCGCTTTCGGGGTTTTTCAACGCATGTCCTCTCATCGAGAAATTCCTCCGTCAGGCCCGCGGCGGCCCTAAGTTCTTGTGAAATTTTGACTTGCAGCGGCGTCGCCCGGGCAAAATCGCGAAAAAAAGCTTGACAGGACGGGGTCCGAAAGGGTAGATTCCCCGTTTTCGGAGGCCGCTTCAAGGCGGTTTCCGTCGGAGCAGGTCATTCCCGGACCGGCAGGAGTTAAAAGACCCATGGCGGAAGTGATTCTCGAGAACGTGACGAAAGTTTTCCCGCCCAAGGTGGTGGCGGTAAAACAGTTCAGTCTGGAGATCGCCGACCAGGAGTTCCTGGTGCTGGTGGGTCCGTCGGGGTGCGGGAAATCGACGACGCTGCGGATGATCGCCGGACTCGAGGAGATCACCGAGGGCAGCATCCGCATCGGCGACCGCGTGGTGAACGACGTGCCGCCGAAGGACCGCGACATCGCGATGGTGTTCCAGAACTACGCGCTCTATCCGCACATGACGGTGTACAAGAACCTCGCGTTCGGATTGAAGCTGCGGAAGTTTCCGCGCAAGGAGATCGACACGCGGGTGCAGCAGGCGGCGCAGATTCTGGGCATCAGCGAACTGCTGGCGCGCAAGCCGAAAGCGCTTTCGGGCGGTCAGCGTCAGCGCGTGGCGGTGGGTCGTGCGATCGTGCGTCAGCCGAAGGCGTTCCTATTCGACGAGCCGCTGTCGAACCTCGACGCCAAGCTGCGCGTGGAGATGCGCGCCGAGCTTAACAAACTGCACAACCGCATCGCCACGACCATGATCTACGTCACGCACGACCAGATCGAGGCGATGACGCTCGGTGACCGCATCGTCGTGATGAACGACGGGGAGATTCAGCAGGTGGGTGCGCCCCTGGAGATTTACAACAACCCGCGGAACAGGTTCGTCGCCGGGTTCATCGGGACGCCTCCGATGAACTTCCTCGACGGGACCCTCGTCGCACGCGACGGCGGCGTCGTCTTCGAGGAGGGGTCGGCGAGCATCCTGCTGCCCGCGCGACTCAACGACCGGCTGCAGACACGCGTTGACAAGCACGTCGTCTTCGGCATCCGACCGGAGGACATTCACGACCGGCCGCCGGGCGCCGACGCGACCGACGTCTGCACCCTCAACACGACCGTGGAAGTGGTGGAGCCGCTGGGTGACGAGATGATCCTTTATCTGAAGACGCCGGTGCACGAGTTTATCGGCAAGGTCGGGTCTCACGGCGACGTGACCGACGGACAGGTCCTCGAGGTGCATTTCAACCTCGATAAGGTGCACATTTTCGACGCAGAAACTGGTGAGAATCTATGTCTGAATAGCGATCGTTAAGACGACTGATCTCCGGTTTTTTCGTCGAACAGAGTGGGCGTGTGTCCACTCTTTTGTGTACCGACGGTGAGCACAGACGGAGGTCCCGAACGGGGAACTCAGGCGGGAGTGGCTGCATGAACGGCGAGCTGCTGAGACTGGTGGATTCGATTCACCGTGACAAGAACATCGACAGGGAGATCCTTCTCGACGGCATCGAGCAGGCGCTGGCGAGTGCTGCCCGCAAAGTGTACGGCTCCGAAGAAATCGAGGTGACCATCGACCGGGAGACGGGTGAGATCTCGGCGTTCGACGGTGACGAGCCGATCGATCCGGTGTCGCTGGGCCGCATCGCAGCGCAGACCGCGAAGCAGGTGATGATCCAGAAGATCCGCGAGGCCGAGCGTGACGTCATCTTCGAGGATTACCAGGAGCGGATCGGTCAGCTCGTCACCGGGACGGTGCAGCGTTTCGAGGGGGGCTCGCTCGTGGTGAACCTGGGCAAGACCGAGGGGATCCTCCCGCGCAGCGAGCAGATTCCGGGGGAAGTCTACCAGCCGGGCGACCGGATTCGCGTGATGGTGCTCGACGTCCGCAAGACGGGACCGCGGGTCAAGGTCATTCTCACGCGCACGCACCCCGACATGATTCGCAGACTCTTCGAGCTCGAGGTGCCCGAGGTCAGCGAAAAAATCATCCAGATCAAGGAGCTGGCACGCGAAGCCGGACAGCGCACGAAGATCGCCGTCACCTCCATCGACAGCAAGGTGGACTGTGTCGGTGCGTGTGTGGGGGTTCGCGGCAGTCGCATCAAGAACATCGTCGACGAGTTGAACGGGGAGAAGATCGACATCGTGCGGTGGAACGAGTCGACGGAGGTGCTGATCATGGCGGCGCTGAAGCCGGCGGAGGTCTCGAGCATCGACATGGACCCGGAAAACCGACGTGCACGCGTGATCGTGCCCGAAGACCAACTCTCGCTGGCCATCGGCAAGCGCGGACAGAACGTGCGTCTTGCCAGCAAGCTCGCCATGTGGGAGCTGGACATCGTGAGTGAAGCCGAAGCGGCGGTGCTCCCGACGGTCGAGGGTCTGGAGGTCGATTTCTCGTCGGTTCCGGGCATCGGTGAGTCCGCTGCACAGGCCCTCATCGACGTCGGGGTGCTGACGCTGCGTGACATCTTCGACGCGGGTGAAGAAGGTCTGACCGAGGTCGAGGGGATCGGTCCGGCGAAGGCGGCCGAAATCGTGGCGTACGCCGGTGAGCTTTACGAGCAGTTCGCCTCCGAGGCCATGGCCCGTGCTCGCGAAGGCGCCAGGGAGGCCACCCCGCCCACGCCGAGGCAAATCCTCGAAAGCATGCTCCCCGGCGACGAGGAAGCGCAGCAGGAAACCGAAGCCGACAAGACCGCCGAAGACAAAGCCGCCGACGAAGAAGCACCGGAAGAGGAAGAAGAAACCGAAGCCGAGACCGACGAGACCGCCGAAGACGAATCCGACGACGAAGAAGCACCGGAAGAGGACACCCAAGAAAAAGAAGAGCAAACAGACGAGCCTGCCGGGGACGAGCCCGGCGAGGATGAGACGACACCAACGTGATCTGACGGAACCCGAGTGCTGAAGGGAGTCTCCTGTGGTTGTTCGCGTTCATGATCTGGCCAAAAGACTCGAGTTGTCCAACCAGGACATCATCGAGGCCGCCCAGTCCATGGGGATGCCTCTCAAGAGCCACATGAGCGCCGTGAACGAGGAGCAGGCCGGCATCCTGATCCAGTATTTCGGTGTGGCCGGTTCACGGAGAGCGGCGGCTAAGAAGAAGGCCGCCAAGAAGACGACCAGGAAAGCCGCCAAGAAGACGGTGAAGAAGGCGGCGAAGAAGAAAGCCGCCAAGAAAGCGACCAAGAAGGCCGCCAAGAAGACAACCAAGAAGGCCGCCAAGAAGGCCGCCAAGAAGACGACCAAGAAGGCCGCCAAGAAGACGACCAAGAAGACGACCAAGAAGAAAGCCGCCAAGAAGACGACGAAGAAGACGACGAAGAAGACGGTCAAGAAAGCCACGAAGAAGGAGACGGAGAAGCCCGTCGAGGTCGACGAGACGCCGAAGGCCGACGCGGCCACGGTCGTCGCCGAACCGCCCCCCAAGGCGAAGCCGAAACCGAAGCCGAAGCCGAAGCCGAAGCCCGAGCCCAAGGAGGTCCCGATCTCCGAGCGGCCGCTGACGGCGCGCAAGCCCAAGAAACCCAAGCGTGCGGCGAAGATCATCTATCGTCCCGGCGAAGAGGGTGTGGCGCCGCCTCCGGTGAAGGTGGGGAGGAAGAAGCGTCCCACGCCTCAGCCGCTGGCACGCATTCGCATCGAGCCGGAGGACGAGCGTGGACTCCACTTCCGTCGGCTGAGTCGTCGTGAGCGTGAGGCGCGTGGGGTGAGCGACCTGGACGACACGCGCACGGAGATGCCGGTGCGTCGTCGGCCGCCCATTCGTCGACGCATCAAGCCGATGCCGACGCGCGTCAAGCCCAAGATCGCACCGAAGCCCACACACGCCGAGCTCATCACACCCGTCAGCATCAAGGATTTCTCGGCCGCACTCGGCATCAAGGCCTCGGTCATCATCGGCAAGCTCATGCAGATGGGCATCATGGCCAACATCAACCAGACGCTCGACGACGACGTCGTCGAGGTGCTGGCCGGGGAATTCGGCGTCGCCGTCACGCTCAAGCAGCCCAAGGACGCCGCCGAGGACCTCCTGGCACAGCGGAAGATCGAGGACAAGCCCGAGGACCTGGAGCCCCGTGCACCGGTCGTCACCTTCCTCGGACACGTCGACCACGGGAAGACGTCGCTCTTGGACGCGATTCGCAAGGCAAACGTGGTCGACAGTGAATCGGGAGGCATCACCCAGCACATCGGTGCCTACAAGGTGACCAGCGCCGAGGGCAAGAGTGTCGTCTTCCTCGACACCCCGGGTCACGAGGCGTTCACCGAGATGCGTGCCCGCGGTGCCAACGTCACCGACGTCGCGGTGCTCGTCGTCGCCGCCGAAGACGGGGTCATGCCCCAGACCGAAGAGGCCATCAACCACGCCCGCGAGGCCGGGGTGCCCATTGTCGTGGCACTCAACAAGATGGACCTCCCGTCGGCCAATCCCGACCGGGTGAAGACGCAGCTTTCGTCACTCGACCTCATCTGGGACCAGTGGGGCGGCAACACCGTCATCGTGGCGTGCTCGGCGGTGACCGGCGAGGGACTCGACGACCTGGTGGAGATGCTGGGACTGGAGGCGGAGCTTCTGGAGCTGAAGGCCAACCCGAAGCGTGTGGCCGAAGGGGCGGTGATCGAGGCCCAGTCGAGTGAGGGTCGCGGGGCCACCACGACGGTGCTGGTGCAGAACGGCACGCTCAAGGTGGGTGACGTGATCCTGTGCGGTCGGGCCTACGGTCGCGTGCGGGCGATGTACGACGACAAGGGGGTCTCGCTGGAGGCCGCCGGACCGGCCACGCCGGTCAGCATCACCGGACTTTCGGTGGTCCCCGAGGCCGGTGACCGGATGTACGTCGTCGGTGATCTTTCGGAAGCCAAGACCGTGGCGGACGAGCGTGACCGTCAGATGCGTCGGGACGCCCTGGGCACACGTCGCGGCATCAAGCTCGAAGAATTCTTCGACTACATCAGCGAGAGCGAACTGGCGGAGCTGCGACTCATCCTGAAGGCCGACGTGAAGGGGTCGCTCGAGGTGCTGCGCAAGACCGTGCAGGACGTCGGCACCGAGGAGGTGCGCGTGCGCGTGCTGCATGCCGCGGTCGGGGGCATCAACGAGAGCGACGTGCTGCTGGCACACGCCTCGGAGGCGATCGTCATCGGGTTCCACGTGGCTCCCGAAGAGAAGGCACGTCTCCTCGCCGAGGAGAAAGACGTCGACGTCCGTCTCTACCAGGTCATCTACAAGGTCGGTGACGAGGTGAAAAAGGCGGTCGAGGGTCTGCTGGCTCCCGAGGAGCGGGAAGTGGTGGACGGTCACGTGGAGGTCCGCGAGACCTTCAAGGTGTCACGTCTGGGGACGATTGCCGGCTGCTACGTCACCGACGGGACGGTCGGTCGTCAGAATCTGGTGCGTGTCGTGCGCGACGGTGCGGTCATCTACGACGGACGCATCGCCACGCTGAGACGCTTCAAGGACGACGTCCGTGAAGTCCGCTCCGGGTTCGAGTGCGGGATCAAGCTGACCGACTACGACGACGTCAAGGTGGGCGACCAGTTCGAGGTCTATCACGTCGAGCAGATCGCACGAACACTCTAACGACAGTCGAAACTCGAAGGTTGCGGCTCGAAGGTCGCCGTCGACGGTGCTTTCGCGGTTCGGGTTTCGACTTTTGAGTGGTGTCGCATGATCCTCGGGACGCTCGAGATCCGGCTGGTGCTGCGGGGGGCGCGCTCGCTCAAGGACAAGCGTCGCGTGATCAAGGGACTCAAAGACCGGTTGCGGGGCAAGTTCAACGTGTCCGTCGCCGAGGTCGACCATCAGGACGTGTGGCAGCAGGCCACCC
>Ga0272442_10012982_pt1 | contig 10011 bp, 8 predicted proteins | sample SSMForm2O_FD_200262 | JGI IMG/M metagenome (GOLD analysis project Ga0272442, IMG submission 200262) | Marine sediment archaeal communities from Little Sippewissett salt marsh, Falmouth, MA, United States - SSM-Form-2O | ecosystem: Environmental > Aquatic > Marine > Wetlands > Sediment ... | reverse complement strand
GCTGTCCACGCGCCATTCAGCGTATGCGAGGCGGTTGAATTCGTCTATCGAATAGCGCAAACCGGCGACGCCGTAGAGCAGTTCGTACTCGCCCGCCTGGATTTGATCTTTATCGGGAACAAGCCAGTTGTAGCCGGCCACCAACCAAAAACCCTTTATCAACCGCTGTCGTGCGTAGAGTTCGGAGCCCCAACCTGAAAAATAGATGCCCTCGTCCGTTGCCTCATGATTGAGCAAACGCGCCACGGCGAAGCCAATGTACCTCTGTTTATCAAACCAGCGCGCACCCAACAAAAAAGCTTCGGCATCGCCGCTGATACCGGCGGCCTGAAGCGCCGGATCATCCAGATCATCGACCAGCGCCAGGTTGTAGGCGACACCCAGGGTGAAATCCGCTCTCGATTCGAGTACCGCACTCAAGCCGATCGAATTGGAGTAGTTCGCACCGTCTACCCCGGGGATGGGCTGATCCCTCTGCAGTTGAATGTTCAAGTTGAAGGGTTTGACCCTGGATGTCTCCGGCAGGTAATCGACAAATACGCGTGTTTGCAGCACCTCATCCGCGCGGCCGGTACCGGTCGCGCCGCCATCAGTTCCTGCATTGAACGTTCCGACTGCGCTGCTGCCCGCACTGTCAAACCGGTCAGTGAAGTTCGCAATCTTGTAATAGGTCGACCAGGTCTTGCCATAGCTCGCAACCACGACGGGCGTCTCCACACCAACGGTATATAGACGAGGGAAGACGCTGTCACCCTGCTGGCCTTCACCGGCGCTACCCCCGGGGCTCAGCAACTGGTCGAGTTCGTCGAGCACATTGAAACCCGCTTCCAGACGCCCATAGATCCATGTTTCGGGTGCGATGTGCCACTCAGCTTCGAGCCCGGCACGCGAACCGGCATCGCCAAGAATCGAGCCAGCGTCCGTGGTTCGATAACGCAGGCGGATACTGCCGTAGAAGTCCCACTTGAGCGGCTCATCGACAACGAATTCCTCAGCCTCCTCGTCGCGCTTCAGGCTGGGTTCTTCCGCTTCAGACCTGACTTCTTCCTGAGCGGTCTGTTGGGTCGGCCCCGTCTCTACCCTTGTAGTCGGGTCGGCTGCCTGGCCACCAGCATCTTCAGCCCCCTGCTTTGCAACAGGTTTTTCCCGATCATCAGCTGCCGCACAAGCGCTACTGCCGGCATCGGTCAGCGTAGCCAGCACGCCCAGAAGAACTGCAAATACTGTATGCCATCGATGGCGCATTCAAGAACTCGGCTGTTTTCGCCCGATCACCAAAAACACCATATCTTAACCCGCATTTCTCACCAGGATCACGGGAGCAGGCGCGGGAGGCAGCGCGCCTGGTGAGAAATGCGGCTTCATCCCGAACAGCGCTGACTGAATATCTGTCTCATCTGCGCGGGCATGACCGGTTAGAATAATCCGATCTTATTCATTCCAGCAATAATCATGAAGCTTATATCCAGATGCATACTGTCAATCGCCCTGATCATCGCATCCGGCCAGGCCACGACAGCGGCGCTGCTGGATAATTTCATCGACCCACGGGACGGTATGTTCGACGTCAGTCACTGGCTCGCCGAAAGAAAGGGTTTCTTTCCGATCCCGATCATCATCACCGAGCCCGCGGTCGGATTTGGCCTCGGTGCCGGCCTGCTGTTTCTGCACGACCCGCTCGCCGGAAAAACCGAGGCGGGCGAGACCTTCGACCCCCAGAACATCGACCAGAAAGGGCGCATCATACCACCGAGCGTGTCGGGCCTGTTTGGTGGGTATACTGAAAACGACAGCTGGTTCGTCGGCGGCGCGCATCTGGGGATCTGGAAAAATGATCGTATACGCTACACCGGCGCACTGGCGCAGGCATCGGTCAATCTGAGATTTTTCGGCCTGGACGGCGGCACCGGTCCATCGAGCAACGGCTTCGGGTTCAACATCGAACCGACCATTCTTTTTCAGGAACTGAAATTCCGTCTCAAGGATTCCGACTTTTTCGCCGGAATCAATTATCTGTTGCTCGATTCCAGCGTCGAATTCGATCTTTCCGATTTGCTCCCGACCGAGATTCCGTCGCCAAAGTTCGATAGCCGATCGGCTTCGGTTTCATTGCTGCTCGACTACGATAGCCGCGACACCTTGTTCACTCCAAGCAACGGGCTTTCGGCCGGGCTCAGAGCCTGGTTCTACCGCGAGGCCTTCGGCAGCGACGATGAGTTCGAAAAATACAAGGCCTACGCCAAGTTTTTCACCATGCTGACCGATACACTGGTTCTCGGTCTGCGCGGCGAGTTCGACACACTGGATGGCGAGGCTGCGTTCTACGAATACCCGTTCATCAATCTGCGCGGCATTCCGGCATTTCGCTACCAGGGCGAGACCGTCACGGTGGGTGAAGCTGAATTCCGCTGGAACTTTACCACGCGCTGGAGCCTGATTCTGTTTGGCGGCGTTGGCAGAGCCCAGAGCATCGATGCGTTGACGCCCGCCGACGACACCGTATACACCAAAGGCATCGGCTTCCGCTATTTCATCGCCCGGCGTTTCGGCGCCCATGCCGGTGTCGACGTCGCCGAGGGTCCGGAAGATACGGCGGTCTACCTGACGTTCGGCCAGGCCTGGTACTGATGACATGCCCCACGGGTCTGATTCGTCCGTGAGCAGAAAACGTCAGAAACGCGATGATTGCGTTACTCATTGAAAATGCGACGCCGTGCGATTCAGTCCGCAGATGGACTCAGATTAACGCGAATGTTTCTTTGTTCTTACACTGCGCATTGAAACCGGATCGAACCCCGCAAACCCATGCATTCATCTGTGTCCATCTGCGGACCAAGCCAACCCGCAAGCGCATAGCGTTGCGGAGCCGAACGGGTCTCACGGAACGCAGCAAATGTTACAGTTACCGCGGAGACGCAGAGGATGCTTTCTGTTTTGAATCGCGATAATAATGACCGAGGAAACGCAAATAACAAACTCTGCGCCTCTGCGTCTCTGCGTCTCTGCGGTTAATCAAGAATTGCCTCATGAACGCAGGCACATCAACGACACGCTAAATTGTACCGCAATGACGGCGTCGATCAGGTAGAGCGGTGGATGGTCCTGATCGACATTAACCAAATTTGTCCGGATCCGGATTTTCGCAGCCCAAACAGGCGAAAGCGCTTTTCAGATCCTCGCACATTTCCACTTCGCGCTCGGCGTCTTTCGACAACGACTGGTACAGCTGCGCGAGCTTGGTGTTGAAAGGCTCCGCCGCAACAATCGCGGTTCTGAAACGTCCTCTCGCCTGCCCCAAACCGGTGCTGACTTCCATGATCCGACGAACGTCCTGTTCATCGACGGTTACAGACTCGATGTCTTCGCCATACACGACCTGATCATAACCGGACTTGACCTCGCCGATATTATGACTGTCGATCAGCCAGAACACATGATCGAAGATCTCCTGGCCGTGCACCCTGCCGCTGATCCTGGTCACGATCAGCTGCCCCTTGTTGTAGACCCAGCGTTCAATCATGGTGCTGATCCCTGTATGATCACCTGACGGGTATCACGCCTGGCTTCATGTGTTCATATCCCGGCATTGCCATGCCCGCCATAGCATTGATATACGTCGGATCGGTCACCAAAAACTTTTTGCCGTTGTAGATCACGTGCTCGCCAGCCACGTCCTGGTCCAGATGCACCGCCGCCGCGACATGTCCCGGGTAATTCAAGCCGATCACGTCCAACCCGAGCAGTCGGGACACGAGCCAGGTAAAGAGCACAGACCGATCCTCGCAATCCGAATAAGGATAATAAATCGTTTCCTCGGGGAAAAGCGAATTCTCCGCGCCAAATTGCTGTTCGTCGGTCTGGTATTGCCATGCGCTCTGCACGAAGCGGAGCAGAAAGTTCACCGCATCCACCTCCTCCATGTCATCCACGATGGCTGCCAACTGCTGCAACAATGGCGATTCGGCCACCTCGCCAACTTCCGATTTGAAATAAAGCTCGAGATCGAGCTGAGGATAAGTGTTCAGATAATCGACACGCGACGGTTGATAACTCGCTTCGATAACGTAGCGCTTGCCGCCATAGTCAAATGACAGGTCACGTTTATGGGCGTCATTGCCCCTGGCCGCCCGGGTGCGAATCACCATGTCCAGTTTTTTGACCGCACCGGGATACTGACCATCATAGGTATAGACCTGGCCGGGTCGATGGCGGCTACCGTCGAAGCTGACCGCATAATAGCGCTCCTTGCCGAAGGTAAAATAGGTCACGTCGTACATGCGCTGCACAGCAGCCAACAGCAAATAGACGCGGTCTTCGCTGTACGCGATCCGGCTGTCATAGCCGGCTTTGGACAACATGAACCAGCAGAACAGCGCCTGGTTGTTCTTCGAGAAAGGATGTATCTTCATCGCTAAACGATGGACCAGCAGCGCGTAACCCCAGTCATCGAGTCGTAATGCCTTGGCCTGTGCATCCAGCTGCTGGAGCAAGGCCTGATAATCCGCTTTGCTCTGCGCTGACCAGAAATTGCTCACCGCGCTCTTGGTCACCCGGGCTGGCGGTGCTCGCTGGAACACCGGGTCATAGTAAAACGTGATCAGTGTGCCAAAATAATCGATTTCCGTGCGCACGCCAGGTCGTTGTTTTGGTATCACCGGCGCCGGTGTTTCTGGCCCTGCGGGTTGCGGTTTTACGCTTGGTGGAGCGACGGTTTCGGTTGGTTCCGCAGGCTGCGGCGTTGCAATCGGTGCCACGACAGGCTTTGGGTTCCGGTCGCGCACCACGCCCTGCTCGAGTTCTATCGCGCGCCAGTGTTGTTCCAAAAATGCGGCAAACGCCTTATCGCGCTCGTCCTTGTATTGCTGAAACGATTCCAGCTGCTGATGCTTCCATTTTTCGAATTCGCTGCCCGACTCCGCCGGCGCGCACGCCAACAAAATGCATAACGCTGGCAAGACAACGCGCTTACTGTTCATACCTCGCCCTGTTCTGTAGCCGATGCATTGACGCAGAATTCATTCGCGGCTGAAGCCGCTCCAACGAATTACCAGCCTCCAGGTTCACCGCGAAAAAAGCCGGCAGCCGGGACGTCCCGGCTACCGGCTTTGGATTCTGCTGCGCCGACCCTTAGCTACTGATTCATATCAGCAATCGACGCCGCCAGTTCGTCCTGCGCTTGCTGCGCTTTGAACTGCTGCCACAATGCGGCATCGTTGCGCATGCTCGTCCGCAGTGCCTGTTGCGTGGCTTCAGCGGTTGCGTTTTCATCCATACCGAGCAGCACGTAGAGGTCACCGTTGGGGCTGTTGGCGATCTTGTATATCTTGGTTCCCAGCAGCGACTGCTCGGTGATCTGCTTGGTCACGGAGGTGTTCACCTTATCCACCGTCTCCGTATCGGCGGCTCCCGTGGTCTCTGCATATTGCTTGACCATGTTGTTCACGTGAACCTGCATTCTTTGCGCCAGTTGCACGCGCGCATCCGTCGCGGCCATATTCTTCATGAAACTGTAGCCGGCGGCTGACTTTTCGGCTACGCCCACTGCATGAACAGCCAAGCCGTCGACCGGCTGGTCGCAGACCCAGAACGGTGCTTCTTCATCGGGGGCATCAGGGAAAACGCACTCGGTTATTTCGGTGATCGTATTGTCCTTGCCGCAGGATGTTACGATCATCGCTACCGTGATCAGTCCGAGAAATTTCAATATTGTTGGCATTACTACTCTCCTCACTGGAACCGAGTGATCATCGCCGAGCCAATCCCGGCCGTTCACGCCCATTGCTTCTACCTGTATAGACAAGTGTACACGCGTTTTCAATGGCTCGTGCCGATTTGACCGCAGCTTGCAAAATTATTGCCTAAAACAGGGCATTTTTGTGAAGTTTCGAGCATTTTTGTGAGGTATTTCAAATAACAGCGCAAATGACGACAAGACGGCAGCACGGCTCGAACCGCCCTCGCCCGCATTTCTCACCCTGCGGCGTAAGGTACTGATAATGCATTGGCTACTATGAGAAAACCCGAAAGATCGACAAAATAGCGTGGTTTTCAACAACGCCTGTCACGGTTCAGCCCGGTCTTCATCTGCCTAAGGTCGTAGGGTGCGCCGTGCGCACCGGAGGCGGCCACCAAACCGAGGATGCGCGGTGCGCACGGCGCACCCTACGATAGAAATCGCTTATTTCGCCACCGAATCACGAAAAACATTCAGCAATGACCAATTTACTGTAGATCTGCGCACATTAAGCTTGAGTAAGCACCATTCGGCTCAGGAACCGGTCTTGCCCACGGCCGTGGGGCCAACGGCAGCTTGAGCGGCCTCTTTTTCGATCAGGAAGTCGATGATCTTGATCATGTTATCGTAGCTGCCAGCCATCGACGCGGAAATCAGGTATTTACCATTGACCGCGACCGCCGGCACGCCGGTGAGTTGATAGCCCTCGACCAGTTTTCTGGCCTTGCGCACATTATTCTCGACAGCGAACGAGTTCATCGCATCGATAAATTCTGCACGTTCGACACCGTGTTGCTGCACGAACGCGGCCAGTGCATCCAGGGTTTTCAGATAATTCTTTTTGTTATGAACCTCACTGAAGAACTTCGGGTGTATCTTCTCACCGACATCGAGCATCTGCAGCGCATAATAGGCGCGCGCGTGCAGTTCCCATAGCGGCTGAAAAGTCGCCGGTACTCGCATAAATTCGACATTGTCCGGCTTGCTGCTCTTCCATTTCCCCAAATAGGGTTCGAAGGAATAGCAGTGCGGGCATCCGTACCAGAAGAATTCGAGGACCTCGATCTTATCGCCCGGGATGGCCTTACTCTGCTCGACACGCTTGTAATGTTTTCCTTCCTGGAAAGCCTCGGCACAGGCCGTGCCGGACACCAAAAACAGGAACGACAAAAGTAGCGCTGTTTTCTGTAACATGTGTTGCATCGTAAGCTCCTTACTGACTGATCAACTATTGCACCAGGGTATTAATCTGAACCTCGACCCGGTCCGTCTGCGAAACATCGTCTACCCTGAACTCACCGATGTAATCGCCGGCCTGCGCGATCGCGCTACCGGTGGTCGTCACACGCGCCGATACGACGACACTACCGAACGAACTCATGTTCATACCTTCGACCATCGCCATGCTATCGTCCAGCGTCACCGTCGTGGGTAATTGCGCCAGTGTCAGTCGCTGCACCGCCAGCGGCATCTTCGGACCCTCGGCTGCTTTGGCGTAAACGAATACCGTATCGCCATCGGCGAAGCGCGACCGCACGTCTTGACTGACATCGATCTTGACCTGCACGCTGGCCTCGCCAGGCGTCGATTCGGCGGTGCTTGCTGATATCTGCGCGGTTCCGAGTATTTCGTCGGTTGTCGGCACCGATTCGCCCGCGGCGATCAGCTGATTCCTGGCCCGATCGATATAAAGTCGCAGCGAGCGATTGATCTCCTGGTCCTGCTTGGCCTGATCAGACAGGCGCGCCAGGTGGTCGATGCTTTCGCGAAAATTGCCCGCCTGGAACTCGGCGACACCGGCAAACCACAACACATTGACATTGCCTGGCTCCATCTCCAGCGCGCGCATCACCAGGTTCCTGGCTTCGGGTGTGAAACGCTGATTGTTGGCCAACGCAATCGACTCGGACTGCTCGATCATCAACTGTGCGGTCGGATTGCTTTCCAGCGCTTTGGCAAATGCTTCGGCGGACAGCACGTACTGGCCGATATGTTTGTAGGCGCGGCCCAACATCGTCCATTCCTCCTGGCTGCCGCCCTGCTGCTGCAGGCGCTGCGAGAGCTGGCGCGTCATGTCCTCGACCGATCCGACCGCCGGCTGGCCTGCTTGCGCTTCAGCCTGCGGCGCCGTTTGCTGTTTCTGCGAGAACGCGTGCATACCGATTTGCATGTAGACCAGAAAGGCCAGCATCGGTATGAACACGGAGATCATCAAGGCGAGCGCGGGCTGGCGCTTGATGCGCGTCGCATACAGCTCGGCGTCGGAAGCGTCGCTGTCAGCAGGTACGTCCTGCAACAGCTCGCGATCAATTTCCTGCCGAGCAAGCTCATACTGCTCTTGATCGATCCGGCCCTCGCCGAGATCCGCTTTCAACTCGGCCAGCTTGTCATCGTAAAGTCCAAGATTGCTGTCCCTGTAGGCAATCGCAGCGGACGGCCTGACCCGCAACAGCGGGTAGATAAGAATCACGACCGCCACGAGCAACATGACCAGCAGCCCAATCCAGAATACGAAATCCATCAAACCGTCCCGTCCTTGCTCTGCCTGGCGCTCGTGGCTTCAGACTGCAACGCCTTGAGCCGCTCGATCTCCTCAGCGCTGATCGCACTTGGGGCTGCCTGCCTCTGTCTTTTTACCAACCGAACCACGACCAGGAATCCGAGGATCAGCGCGAGCGCGGGGCCAAACCATAGCAGCCAGGTCATCGGCTTGAGCGGCGGGCTGTAGAGCATGAAATCGCCGTAACGCTCGGCCATAAAGGCTCTGATCTCGGATTTGGTTTTGCCTGATTTGACCAGTTCGTAGGTCTTGCGGCGCATATCCTGGGCCAGTTCGGCATTGGATTCGGCGATACTCTGATTCTGACAGACGAGGCAACGCAGCTCCTCAACCAGATCCTTGTACGTTTGCTCCTGAGCCGGATCATCGAATTGATAGACCTCAATGTTCGCCGAGCTCACCCAACTGGCGAGCACGAGTGACAGGGCTAAAAAAATGCGAGTCATCATGTACCTGTTTCAAAATGTGGCGCAAACTTTTTTTGCCAGACGGTTTCGTTCATCGCACCCTTGTGTTTCGCGCGTATCACGCCCTCGGCATCGATCAGAAAGGTCTCCGGCGCGGCGTATACACCCCAATCCATCACGGCGTCGCTCTCCTTGTCGACCGCGACGCGAGCGAATGGGTTGCCGAGTTCCGCCAGCATTTGCCTGGCCTTATCGAGCTCATCGCGCCAATTCAAGCCGACGATCACGATTCCACGCTGTTTTGCCAGCGAGTTAAGATAGCCGTGTTCACGCCAGCACTCCGGGCACCATGTTGCCCACACGTTCAGCAACCAGGGCGTGCCCCGGAAGTCGGATGAACTCACCATTTGATTCGGTTCGAGCAGGTCCGGCAGCGCGAATTCGGGCGCGGGCTTGCCGATGAACTCGGTCGGCACATCGCGGGGATTGTACTCTCCCCGGTTCATTTGGGTCAGCATGTACAGAAACAAGCCGGCCAGCGCGATGAACAGCGCCAGTGGCGCGATCTTTTTAACCATCAGCCTACCTTATCATCCACCAAGGTTCATGGGCGGCTACCGGCGGCCAGCTGCACTTTGACAACGCCCGGCTTGGCGACGCGTGATCGGCGATAGCGTTTATCGCTGACCGCGAGCACACCGCCAATGGTCATGAACAGACTGCCGAGCCAGATCCAGCGTATCATCGGTTTGTGATACAGGCGCATACTCCAGGCACCACCGCCCAGCGGCTCGCCGAGCGCTGAATACAAATCGCGCATCAGAGTGATCTGGATCGACGATTCGGTCATCGGGTTGTTCTGGTCATTGTACACACGCTTTTGCGGATTCAGCTCTTTGATCAATTCACCGCTGCGCCAGACCTCGATGCGCCCTTCATCGCCAGTGTAGTTTGGGCCCTGCACCTTGCGCGTACCTAGAAACTTGAATTCGTAGCCGGCCATTTCGTAAACCGAACCCGGCTCCATGCGCAAATCCTTTTCCTGCTCGTAGGTCATGACCATGGTCACGCCGGCGACGAACATCGCCACGCCGAGATGCGCCATCGTCATACCGGTAAAGGCCAGCGGTATCTTGGAAGCCGAGCGGAAACGCTTGATATAGCTTTGCAGGGTCGTGATGCCTATCCAGATCGCGGCGGCAAGCCCGAGCCCGGCGCCCACCTTCAAAGCGCCATCGATCATGAACGGTAACACCATGCCCAGCGCCAGCGATACTGCAAGCACGACACTCAGCGACTTGCGCACACGG
>Ga0272442_10012981_pt1 | contig 10011 bp, 9 predicted proteins | sample SSMForm2O_FD_200262 | JGI IMG/M metagenome (GOLD analysis project Ga0272442, IMG submission 200262) | Marine sediment archaeal communities from Little Sippewissett salt marsh, Falmouth, MA, United States - SSM-Form-2O | ecosystem: Environmental > Aquatic > Marine > Wetlands > Sediment ... | reverse complement strand
AGCCAGCGTGTTAACTGAATTTGATATATCTGCTCTTCAGAGAGCCCTTGGAATGGTTGATAATCTGATAGAGAATTCGTGAGGGTATTCCAGATAAGCTCGCCATACTCTTTGTAGTACTTGATGTGCTTTTCGTCGTTCAGGCCCCTGAACAGGCATTTTTCATCCTGTGCAAACATGACATAGCCGATTCCGTGATCATGCCATGGGTCACCGGTCCGTTTCTGAATCATATACTTATAAAGCAAATCAACACCTTTTTTAGAAATCTCTTCCTCTAACTCAACCATCGACCTGAAAAACGAATAAATCGGTCTGGCCGAAGACCCGAGTTCCTCTGCAAGGAATCGAGTCGTAAGCGCTTCCCATCCGCCTTTACGGACGATGTTAAGGGCAGATTCGACGATTTGATCTTTAGTGAATTTAAACTTTGGAGGCATGATTACAGATCCAAGTAAAGAGAATATGGTAACTATTCACAAGATATGATTCACATGATGCATATCATGTGATGTTTTATTATGTCAAATTAAAAAATGTTCAGTTTGTGAGGGAAAAAGGTTGTTTGGCTATGAGGTATTTAGATGGAAAAACAGGAGAGGCGTCTTTAAATATTTCGATGATTATTGAAAGCCCCTTCCGTTTTGGAACATTCTCACCCCTCACATCGCTATATCCCGCCGCAGATGCTCATTCCGAAACAAGGCCAGGTCGGTAAGGCCCATCCCCAGCTCTCGAACCGCCAAGTGGCAGATCAAATCCCTAACCCTGTTTCGCTTAAGCCGGCGGACAATCCATTTGTACAATAAAAAGGACAAAATTCCTTGACAAAGGTACAAAAGGTAAATTATACACCCTGCATGGGTTACAGAAATTTATCATTCACTGACATCTGTTGCCCAGTAGCCGGGAATGAGCCCCACAGTCAACCATCTCTTTTAACTGAGCGCTATTCGCGGACTAAGCCCAAAAATTTTCATGAAATATGCGGGTTAAACGCCTAAAAAAAGGAGGTAAAGCCCATGAAAGTGAATCACTGTCTCCACCCTAATCCTCTGCTCGTTTTTTTCATCGTTTTAACGGCCCTGGCTTTGTCTGTTTGCATCCCCGCCAGCCAGGCGCTCAAGCCGGGAGAAGTCTCCGTGGTTGCCGAAATGCAAACTGGCTTACGTGCCATCGCGGCCATGGATCCCGACGAAAAGGTCCGTAACCCCGATTATCTTGCCCAAAAGTTTCTGACACCTAATTTTTGGTTTTTCGGCTCGCTGAGCAAAGACTATAAAAAATCCAGAGCTTTTATAAAATTCTACCGTGTCAACCGCTACTATGCGGTAAATGCGATGACCTGGCACATTGATGCCATATTGCAGAAAATTGCTGCAAAAAATCTGAAGCAGGTGGTCAATATCGGCGCTGGGTTTGACAGCCGCCCCTACCGCTTCGGAAAACAGCTACCCCATGTCCGTTTTTTCGAGTTGGACCAGCCGGCCACGCTGAGCCGCAAAAAAGAGATGGTCAAAGCCGAATTTGGTGAACTGCCTGCAGGGGTGACTTATATACCCATCGATTATCGCACCCAAACTATTTTCGATTCCCTGAAACGTGCCGGATATGATGAAAATGAAAAAACCCTGTTTATTTGGGAGGGGGCCAATCGATTTACGGACAGAAAAATCGTAGACCTCACTCTGCGATCCATCGCCAAGCATTCCGCTTCTGGAAGCGAAGTGGTTTTCGATTATGTTTTCGATGAAGTGGTAGAGGGTGACTTTAGCAAATATCGCGGAGGCCTTTTCATGGCTGTCCGGCTATCGGCCAATGGAGAACCCTTGAAGTTCGGCATCGCTAAAGGCCAAGCGAACGAATTTGTCACTCAACGTGGCCTAAAAGTCATTTCCGACTTGGGATCCGAAGAACTCGCTCAAAAATACCTGGTGCGCAGTGACGGTACCATAGACGGCAATCCCACGGCATATGAACGCATTATGCACGCATCGGTAGACCGATGATGTCGCAATGTTTGAAATAAAGTGAATTAGACCGATAAGGAGGAATCATTCATGCAACCCTATCATGCTTTGTATAAACCGCTTCATTGGCTCGCCCGACTCACGGTGCTGCTTCTAACTTTGACCCTCTGGGTCCAGGATGCCCCGGCAGTCGAACCGGGAAGCCTTTCCATAACAGCTGAAGGCGTGACCGCTACCCGTGCTATCTTTAACCTGCACCCGGATAAAAAAATCCGCAACGACGACCACATGGCCATGGCCATGGTCCACCCGGATTATTGGCATTATTCCCTCATGACCGATGACTTTGACGCCTGCCAAAAAGTAATCAAAGCCTTTCGGATGACCTCTGCTCACTATGTCAATGCCCGCACCAAGCACATCGATGCTATCCTTAAAAAGTCTGCTGCAAATGGCATTGCCCAGGTCGTTAATCTGGGGGCCGGCTACGACAGTCGGGCCTATCGTTTCCACGAGGCCATGCCGGATGTAAAGTTTTTTGAAATCGAACTGCCGGAAATGATCGTGGAAAAGAAAAGACGCATAAAACAGGTCCTTGGCGAGGTTCCGGATTATGTGACCTTTGTGCCGATTGACTTCAAGACACAGACCATTCCGGGCGAGTTGAAAAAAGCGGGCTACGATCCAAACCTGAAAACGCTGTTCATCTGGGAAGGCGTTACCATGTATATCCCCGCTGAAGCCGTAGACAGCACATTGAAATTCATCAGTTCTCAGTCCGCACCGGGAAGCTCGGTCGTGTTCGATTACATGCCTCTGGCCGTCATCCAGGGTGATTTTACAAAATACAAGGATGTGCGCAGTTTAGCTTTCTGGGTGTCGTATAAAGGCGAGCCCTTCATCTTTGGCATTGCCGAAGGAAAAAGTGCGTCATACGTCAAGCAGCGTGATTTGAGCGTCCTGTCCGACATTGGTCCCAAAGAGTTGGAAAAACAGTACTTGACGCGCAGTGACGGAAAACTCGATGGGCCTTGTTCGAGCGGTTTTCGCATCATGCATGCATCCGTTCCGGCACGATAATAATGGCGTCAGCAGAGCTGAAAGCCTCAACGGTAGCATTGTGCATGGGTGGCTATGATCGATGAAAAACAGCTTAATCAACAATACGCTGAAAAGAGAAATCGGCTATTTTTCCGCAACTACGCTTGTGGTTGCCAACATGGTGGGGACCGGTATTTTTACCACATCCGGTTTTATCATAAATGAGCTCGGCAATCCCATGTCCATGCTCCTATGCTGGCTCGTGGGTGGCCTGTTTGCCCTGTGCGGCGCGCTTTGCTACGGTGAGCTGGGGGCTCGTTTTCCCCATGCAGGCGGAGAATATGTCTATTTACGAGAAGCCTTCGGCAAACTGATTGCGTTTCTCTCCGGCTGGATATCGCTCATTGTGGGTTTTTCTGCCCCCATTGCCGCCGCGGCCGTCGCCTTTGCCACCTATTTTTTAAAATCCCTGTCTCTGCCGGTTGAACCGCAAGTGATCATTCCTTTTTTTGAGGTCAACCTCATCACGCTCTCGCCCGTCACCTTTACAGCCATCGTGGTCGTTATTTTTATTTCCTTGCTCCACTTCCACAGTCTCAAAATCGGAAGCCGAGTTCAAAATCTGCTGACCCTTCTGAAGGTGGGTATCATAGTCGTTTTCATCGGCTGCGGTCTGTTTTCAGGCCAGGGGTCAACCGCTCATTTCGGCGAAGGGATCGATTTCGGAATCGTATTTCAAGATAAGTTTGCCATCGGCCTGATATTTATCTCGTTTGCCTATAGCGGATGGAATGCCGCCGCATATCTTGGCGGAGAAATCAGGCATCCTGAAAAAAATATCCCGCTTTCGCTTTTCACCGGCGCTTTTCTCGTCACGGGGCTCTACCTGCTGTTAAATGTGGTGTACATCTTCGCGTTGCCTGCCGCACAGATGAGCGGCGCCATCGATGTCGGCGCCAAAGCGGCAACCGCATTGTTTGGTACTCAAATGGGCCATTATTTCAGCGGTGCCATCGCCATCGGTCTTCTTTCCGTTTTAAGCGCGATGATCATGGCCGGGCCGCGGGTGTATTACGCCATGTCCAAAGACGGGGTTTTTTTCCGCCGTTTCGCCAAGGTGGATAAAAACCACCATACACCAGCCTATTCCATTTTTTTACAGGCCGCTATCGCCATAGTTATGATTCTCTCCGCTTCATACAACAAACTGCTCATCTACATTGGTTTTACCCTGTCTCTGTTTGCGATGCTCACCGTAATTGGTTTGATGCTGTTCAGAATAAGGCAGTCGTCCTCGAACGACTACCAGACCTTCGGCTACCCGCTGACCCCCTTATTGTTTATCCTGGGGAATATGTGGATTATCTATTTTTCTGTGCGAAGCCGGCCTACTCCTGCACTGGCGGGTCTTATCACTATCGGTTGCGGGATCGGTGTGTATTATTATTTTAACCGGAAATTGAAAGTTAAGGGGAAAATACCGGAGTGCTCATAGTGTTTTCGATACCCATGGGGTCAAGGAATTGATCCAATTCAAGGCATCAAAGCCGGCAGGTGAATCCGGAGACGGTTTTTCGATCGAAGCAGGTACGATCGAATCCTTTTTTTCGGGAAAAGGTTTTGAAATCTCGTTTCAGTATTTCCAAATCCCCAAAAATCTATTGACATTTACTCATAAAGGTATAAATAATTTACCAAATGAGTATTTTTATGGTAATCGATTCCGTGCAGTCATACGGTTTTCGATTCAAGCCCTCAAAATTACATAATACAACAAAAAGAGGGTGCCGCGTTCTCATGAAATAACCAAGCGATTGGAAAGGTTTCACTGTGGAATTAAACCAAAGCGAAATTATTCAGATTCTGAGACGCCGTGTGGAAATGAATCAAGGCACGCTCGGTGCCAAAGCCTTTGGCACAAGTTTCGAATCCGGTCGGACCAAAATTAAAAACATTGAACTGGGCAAACAAACTCCGACCGAGGATGATCTGGAAAAGATGGCCCGGGTACTAGAGGTTGCACCGGAGGTTCTTAAACCAAGGAAGAGCTCGCCGGAACCGGCCAGGCAGAATCCTGCAACCGCACCTGAGGGAATTGTCATACACAAGAAGACGCTATCGTTGGTTCCTGATCTGGGAGTGTACATGGATATGCTGAACAAGGCCGCCATGCTGGAAGACAAGGAGCTGCTTCAGCATATCGCGGAAAAACTATCCGATATTTTTTCGCATATTAGTGTCGCAGGTATAGAAAAGGAACTTGTTCGGCAGAACGCCTGACAGGCTGTTGAAAAAGATTGGGCCGGCCAATCCGATGTGAAATTTGACTCAACTTCTTCGATTTTTAAGATATAAACTGCTCGTTTTCGGAGAAATCTGCCACGTCTTGGCGGCGCTCATAACGTTTTCAACACCGTTGCTAAAAGTGAGGTGTTAAATTGAATGAGCCAATGGAATCATACAGCGAGACCATCGATCTTTATCGGGAGATCTTGCGCGAAGCCCAACGCATAGAGGACAAAAGACTAATCCAAATCATTCAGCAGCGGTTGAAGAGCTTGGGCAACGTCTCCTTTTTTACCAGCAGCGGTTGCGAGGTCATAAACTTTCCGGGTTCTATGGCCCTGCCGATCCAGCCCTTAGAAGATCGGCCGTTTTGGCCTAAATTCGATCATATCCAGATTGGCATCATTTTGATTGCCTACCTGATATTGATAACCACCCACTCGATTTGGCAATAATTACTCCGCCATATCCCCATTTGAGCATTTGTCGAATTCGGCAAGCCTTTTCTCATATCCTCGGTTAAATTTTTTTAACATTTTAAAATCATTCATTATGTAATATATATCCTGAAATTCCACTCTATCTGACAACGATTGGTTTTTCCATCCCCCGCATAAAAACACCCGCTATATACTCAAATGTACATTTTTGCTTGACAAAAAGTACATTTGAGTATATTTGTTTTGTAACTCCTGCTGTAAATGGGCATCGGACCTATATCCGGAATTGAGTGAGAACGCTATCGGCCGATGCCCGTCTCTACGATCGTGACGGCTTACCCGGCGGAGTAATGCCAACGGGAAAGGGGGTGGTGTCGGTTGGTTAATCAATGAATGGTGTCGAATTCTAACGATTACCTTGCAAGGAGGTGTCAAATGAGCGGAACCACCTGGGTTTATATCATGCTCGGTTTTTACATTGTGTATTGCTTCTACTGGGGCCTGAAGGGGTATTTCACGGAGAAAACGGCAGCCGGATATGCCGTTGCCGGCCGGTCGATTCCCTTCATCGCCTTCCTGATGGCGGCCACCGCCGCATCATTTTCAGGCTGGACCTTCATCGGTCATCCGGGGTTGATCTGGCGGGATGGTCTGGCCTACGCTTTCGCGTCCTTTTACGTGTTGACCATCCCGATCACCGGTGCATTTTTTGCCAAGCGTAACTGGCTTTTGGGCAAGCGGTACGGCTTTATAACCCCGGGAGACATGTTTGCTTACTACTACAACAATGAGGCTGTGCGTTGGTTGGTGGTGCTCACTGCCTTTCTGTATTCCATGTTCTATTCTGGCCTGCAACTTATTGCAGCGGCATCCTTGTTTCACTGGGTGGCCGGTGTGCCGCACACCTTCGGCCTGATCCTCATGGCCTTTATCGTGTGGTTCTACGTGGTATCCGGCGGTCTGCGGGCCAGCACCTGGGTCGGCGTTTTGCAATTTCTGCTGCTTGTGGGCGGCATCGTCCTTCTGGGGTATTTCGTGATCACATCGGAGGTCATCGGCGGTTGGGGCGCTTTCACCCAAAAAGTGGCCGCGCTCGAGAAGCAGTATTTAGAGGTGCCGAGCCTTATCAACTGGGGAATCGGCGGTGGGCCGCCTTGGACAGCTGTGATGGTGCTGACTTACATGTTTGCCCTGATGGGGATTCAATCCTCCCCGGCGTTTATTCTGTGGAACTTCGGCATGAAATCGCCCAAACCGCTGGCCTGGCAGCAAGTTTTCATGTCCACCTTCGTGGTTGGTCTTGCCCTGTTCTTTTTTACGGCTTTTCAGGGAATGGGGGGCAGAATCCTTCAATTGCAGGGCGTGGTGGATATTCCCACAAATGCCGATGTGGTACCGATATTGATGATCAAATTTTTACCGGGGCCGTTACTTGGACTGGTTTTTCTGGGTGCCATCGCGGCCATTCACTCTACGGCGGCCCCTTACATTGGTACCGGCGGAACGATTCTGCTGCGGGATGTTTACTGGCGCTACGTCCGTAAACAGGAAGCTGGTCATGCAGAGCAGATATGGGTCAACCGCCTGCTGGCCACGGTCGTAACGGTTGCCGCCGTGGTGGTCAGCTTGACAGCCAGGGATGCCATTGTTCTCATCGGCGGATTTGCCACGGCTTTCGGTTTTGTCATGTACCTGATGTTGTTGGGCGTCCATTGGGGGTGGCGTTTTCCGGGCGTCGGTGCGGCCTTGGGAACCGCAGGCGGCATTGTGGCCTGCTTTCTGACTTATTACGTCTGGCGTTACCCCCTGTCGATGCACACTGCCTTCTGGGGATTGTTTGCAGCGGTTGTGATTGCGTATATCTGCAAGGGGCTCGGAATCAAAGACAAAGAGGAAACCGTCAAAAGACAAACAGAGGTGCGCGATTTTCTGAACGACATCGACGGACCCAGTGAATCGGGGCGGAAATGGCGCAAGGCCATGAAAATAATCGTTCCCGTGTGGTACTTATTTGCCATTGGTCCGGCCTGCATCATTGGCAACAGCGCCTTTTCATTCGCCGGTTTTTCGCCCCTCTGGGCCTGGCAAATCTTCTGGTGGATCTTGGGCATTGTAATGATGTGGGCCCTCTGCTTCAAAGCTGAGATGGCCACCACGACCGACGAGCAGATTGAAAGGGCCGATACGGATACGATGATCGTCATCAAAGAAATCTAACCCGTGTTTTTCACGATGGAGCAAGGAATCATGAAAGTAGAAGACAAATGGTTAGTCATTATTATTACCTTCACCTTACTGTTCACGGCATCTTTTTTCTGGGGCCTGTGGGGTTGATTGACAGGTAGATTTATCGACCGAATTACCGGGCGGACCGGGTCGCGTCCGGTTCCGTCCCTTTTCAGTCCCATCGATAACCGGCCTTTCATTACTGGTGCAATGTCATGGAAGAAGCCAGAAAACGGCGCCTGGCCATTACCGGCTTTATTCTCGTCATTTCGATGTTTTTTGCCGGTTTTATCTACTCGGTTCTTTTTACGCATAGAGAGGACTCTTATTGGACATATTTCCAGCAGCGGGCGAGAGAATCGAAAACAATCGAATCGTCAAAACTCCGAGTGAATATGCATCGCCCCCTCCTCTTGTATAGGGATGAAATTGTGAAATTTGGCAAAATAAAGCTGATTTACCATGGCCTCAACAATAAGATGATTAATATCGGTGTGATCATTAATGATTTGGACCCCAAAATGGAATATCTACACCGAATCCCATTACGCCAGGTCGAAGAGGGTATTCGTCTGGGCGGTGTATCATTTAAAGTGCTCTCGAGAAGCTCCTCAAAGCTGAGGTTGCAGCTAAAAAAACAATAATCATTTAACCAGCCCCTAATCACAGGATTGATTCGTCTGGCAATATCTTCTGATGACGAGGACCTGGTCCCCCGGCTGGTCCCCCGGGTCAGACCGCGGCAAGTGCTTGTGCTAATAAAAGAAGCAGTTTAGAATTGTGCAATTTTGAGGCTTAGAACGATGTTTTTGACCGTGGAAATGTCAATTTAAGATTGAAGCAAGTAAGGCATTTCCGGGACGGAAAGTGGACAGAAAGTGTCGCTGTCGGTAGCCGGGCATTTGTGACAGAGACGAAGGAAAAGCTCAATATCAGGGCTAAAGAGCGCAAAATGGTTGGACAGGTGAGTGTTGTGAGTTAAGAGAATCGCCGGCGCCTTACAAGGGCATTTCGGGGTATGAAAAGGCGGCTATAAGGCTTCAAAATGAGTATTTTTGGAGAAATTCTGTTTGACTACAATATGATGGCGTGGTCTGATATTCATATAAAGGGCTTGTTCCCGTAAAATGTCTTTGTCCCCTAAGAGTACTCGTCAAGCGTGATATTTTCCTACGGAACGCTTCGCTAAATATCACTACAGCCTGACGAGTTGGAAGAAGGACACCTCCCTATTAATAGCAAATTATGCTATTGAACCAGAAGGGAGAAGTTAAACATTAACTTTATGGTTTTAGGAGGTGTCCAATGAAAACATACGCTGGAATTGATCTGCATTCAAGTAATAATTACATCGGTATCATAGACGCCAAAGACAAAAGACTTTACAGTAAGCGACATGATAATCGGATCGATGATGTCCTCAAGGTGCTTGGCAAATTTAAAGCCAGCTTGCAAGGGGTGGTGGTTGAATCCACCTATAATTGGTACTGGCTGGTGGACGGGTTGATGGATCAGGGCTACACGGTTCATTTGGCAAATCCAAACGCAATTCAATCCTATGACGGTTTAAAGCACACCGACGACAAGTGGGACTCCTTTTGGCTTGCCCACATGCTGCGTTTGGGCATTTTACCTGAAGGATACATTTATCCAAAGCATCAAAGGTCTTTACGAGACCTGCTGCGACGAAGACTGATGTTCGTCAGACAGAGGACATCTCAAATTCTGAGTCTACAAAGTATGATCACCAGAAACCGCGGTCTTAATTTTTCCGGAGCTCAGATAAAAAGATTCAGAGATGAATTTATAGACAAATTGTTTTCTGATCGTCACTTGGTGTTTACGGCAAAAAGGAATATAGCCACAATTCGATTTTTTGATCAAATCGTTAGTGAGATAGAGATAGAACCCTTCAGTTGCATAAAAAAACTGTAAAAAAAGAAGTAAAAAGCTTGCGGAGGCCCGTGGATTGTGGTTATAAAGAGATTGTCTAGCAAACAATCAACCCAATCCAGGAGGCCACCGCAAGTGAAATCCAGTAAAGCACA
>Ga0272442_10012979_pt1 | contig 10012 bp, 7 predicted proteins | sample SSMForm2O_FD_200262 | JGI IMG/M metagenome (GOLD analysis project Ga0272442, IMG submission 200262) | Marine sediment archaeal communities from Little Sippewissett salt marsh, Falmouth, MA, United States - SSM-Form-2O | ecosystem: Environmental > Aquatic > Marine > Wetlands > Sediment ... | reverse complement strand
CGAGGTCTTGATTTCAGCAAGAGCGCACGTGGCTGCCAGACTGCCCAGAGCCAGAGTGGCAAGTTTGATCGCATTCCAGCCTCTCATGTTGTCCTCCATTTAAATGGGTTTCCTCAACGCCCCGGCGCATTCACAGGAGATGTTCATTCTGTGTGCATAGGGTCCTAAATGCAATGTCGTTTTGCGTCTATTCTTTGTCATTTTGCGAACGTGTGGCTCTGTTATGATCTGAGCTCCTGTAAAATGGCGATTAGGCTTATATTCTTCATCAACACAAGACCAAGAAACGAACATTCTCTTCCTGCGTCCCGCCTGACCGTCCGCGCGACCCCCGCTCCCGGGCAAGTTCCTGCGTTGCCGCCAAGATTGCCTGAGGGTATTCCTGCCTTTCCAGGCGCTTGTGGTGGTGGTATGTTCACCACCGGAGGGCGCGGCAATAAGCTCACTGAAGCAATCGACCACGCTCTGTGGGCCTGGTCGACTACTTATGGTTCAATGGAACGTGGCCTTCGAGTTCGACGCGGATGCCGACCCAGCCTCGCCGGCTGGTGGAATTCCGATGAAGGCTGCAGGGTTGCCGGGACCAGGAAGAATCCGCCCTCTCGACTGATGTTACCGTCATGCAGGTGTTGGGCGAAGACGACGCATGAAGAAACCGGTCACCAGCCAGGGCGGTTCGCGAAAAGGCAACAAGAAAACGCAAAATGGCGTGTTTTGAGCCCCCCAATATGGTATCATAATCGTGGCATCGCGTCGTTGGATCCGTTTCGTCCGGAGCCGGGTCTCCGACAGAGAGCTATTGAGAGTTGCGGATGTACGAAGGCAGTTTGTTCGGAAAGGGAGGCCACGCCGGGATTTACAACTGGACTACGTTTCCCAGAGTCTTTTTGGAATGTCGTGCCGTCGTGAATTGCTTCTGAAGCGGCCTAAGATGAATCAGTGTTTGGGACTTTGAAGGGAGAGGGTAGATGAGAGCGACACTGTCGATTGAGACTGTGGAACCGATTCTGGCGGTGTTGACGCCCGTCCGAGCGCAGGACGCCATCTCGGGTTCCGGAGAAGGGGTGGCTTATTGGTGGCAGTTGCCTCCGCTTGGATAGCACGGTCTGATTCGACGAAGGGATTCATAATCGCGCTGCGTACGGTTCTGGTGCTGCCTCTTGCACCTGCTCAGGAGGAAACCGGTGAATGGGCTTTCACTTTCGGCCGAGGGACTCCGTACATATTTGTCACGAGTTCCCCGAGAGACACACAACAAACAAGCTGGGGCCAGTGGCGCCTCCGCCGGCCTCGATTCTCTACTACGGAGTGGATTCTCTTCGTGAGCGGGTCTGTCATGGATAAGAAGCTGATTGGTTTGACTTGTTCTGCTCTTCTGCTTGGTCTCCTTGTGACGAATGCAGTCCTGGCGATGGATCCGAGTCTCGTCGGCTGGTGGAAGCTTGACGAGACCTCTGGGCAACTGGTTGTCGATTCGTCCGGCGAGGGTAATGACGGTACTGTCAAGGGTGATCCACATTGGGTGAAGGGCCAGAATGGGGGCGCCCTATATCTTGATGGCAATAGCTACGTGATACTGCCCATTGGCTCAGTCATTGAGTCCCTAACCGATTGCACGGTTGCAGGATGGTTTTACTGGACTGGAGAATTCGAGTGGGAGCGTGTGTTCGATTTTGGCACAGGAACTGCGAACTACATGTTTCTTACGCCCAATACCGATGCCGGCGAGATGCGTTTTGCCATTCGGACGATTCCGGTGGGCACAGAAGACCGGATTACCGTTGGTAGTCCCTCACCCGGCTGGCATCATATGGCCGTGACGATCAACAACCTCACTGATGAGATGATCCTATATCTTGACGGTTCGCCTGCCGGGGTAACCGGCAATATGAGCAACAAGCTGAGCGACCTGGGTTATACGGGCATAAACAGGCTGGGACGGTCGCAATTTCCGGATGCTCTTTATAGCGGGTATTTGGATAATTTTTACATTTTCAACCGTGTACTGTCGCAAGGGGAAATCGGAAAGGTGCTGGCAGGGAGCTTCGGTCAAGAATATGCCAGTGAGCCCATACCTGCCGACGGGGAAAAAGGTGTATTCCGAGACGCGATTCTCAGTTGGGTTCCGGGAAGTTCTGCTCAGAAGCATTTTTTGTATTTCGGACAGGATTTCAATAGCGTGAACAGCGCCGACAACGGCAGTGCCCCACAGGTCGGCCCGGGCCAGGTGGATGTCTCGGAGTATGACCCCGGCCGTTTAGAGTTTGGCCAAACCTATTATTGGCGTGTAGATGAAGTTAACTCGCCTCCTGACAATACTGTCTTTAGAGGCGATGTCTGGAGCTTCACCGTTGAATCTGCAGTGTATCCAGTTCCTGCAGAGAATATCACTGCAACCGCTTCCAGTTGTGTAGAAGGCCGAGGACCTGAAAGAACGATAGATGGCTCCGGGCTCAACGCCACGGACGGCCATTCTACGGTGTTGACCGACATGTGGCAGACGGCCAAAGGCACGACGCTACCGGCCTGGATTCAGTACGAATTCGACAAGCCCTACAAGCTGAACACGATGCTGGTCTGGAACTTCAATGGAGCGTCTTTCAATGCGATACAGGGACTGAGGGAAGTCGTCATCGAGCACTCCATGGACGGCACAACTTGGACGCAACCGGCCGATGTCTCTGAGTTCCCGATGGCTTCCGGAGCAGCGGATCATACAGCGGATATCGCAGTCGACTTCGGCGCTGCGGCGGCGAAGTACGTCAAAATCACCGCCAAGAGCAATCATTCCGGCGGCCTGTACAACCAGTGCGGCCTCAGCGAAGTCCGGCTGATGGCCATCCCAGTGGCCGCAAGAAACCCCTTTCCTGAGCCGGACGCAAACAACGTACATCCGGGTACCGTTCTCACATGGCGCCCCGGGCGAGAGGCGGATCGCCATCTGGTCTATCTGAGCAACGAGGAGAACGCCGTACGCCAGGGCACAGCCCTCGTCCATACTACCGACGAGAGCCAACTTGCCGGATCGCAGCTTGACCTGCGATTGGGGCAAACCTACTACTGGCGCGTCGACGAGGTCAATGATGCCGCGGCGCCATCCATATGGCCCGGCGAGACCTGGACTTTCACGATCGCCGGCTATATCGTCGTGGACGACTTTGAGTCGTACGGCAATACCTCGCCGAATCGGCCGTTCCAGACCTGGATCGACGGCATCGGCTTTACCCAGCCCGAACCCGGCAATCCGGGCAACGGCACCGGGGCGGCCGTAGGCCACGACATCTGGAGTCCGGCCAGCGAGCATTTTAGCAGGCTTATCATGGAGACCGGGATCGCCAATAGTGGTACACAATCCCTGCCGCTGTATTATGACAATTCCGGTGCTGACGGTCGGCTGACCTACTCGCAAACGGACCGGACCTTCACTTCAGTACAAGATTGGACGCGGTTCGGAATCACGACCCTGATCATTCACTTCTATGGTTCTGCAGGTAATTCAGGCCAACTGTATGTGAAGATCAACGATACTAGGATTCCGTATCCCGGCCCGAGTGCCGATCTCGCGGTTGAGGACTGGACTGCGTGGGAGATCGACCTGGCCTCCAGGGGTGCCGATCTTGCGAATGTATCTACCTTGAGTATCGGAATAGATGGCAGCAATGCCAGTGGATTGATCTATATTGACGACATCTGGCTGAAATAGCGTGTGTCGGTTCACTGATCGATTTGCTCGAATCGGCGGGTGTACCAGAAGTAAAGGAGACGATGATGTGCAAGGCATCTCTACGCAAAAGAACTGTTTTGCCCCTTGTTGTCATGATCATGATGACACTGGGCGTGACCGACACGGTGTTTGCTGTGTCTCATTTCTGGACAGGCGCGGTCAGCACAGACCCGACAGATGCCAATAACTGGAACAATGGTACCCCAACGCCGACGGTACCGAAGGTTGGCGATCACGGCTTTATTGGATACAATTCCGCTTGGGAACCAGTTGTCCCGACGAATCAGCCCGTTCTTACATCCGAATGGACTAATGCCAACGGCGATCCCGACGCAGGCTGGTGGATCATTTGGGGTTCGGGGGGGCAAAACAGCCTGACGATCGATGATGGTGCTTACATCCAGTTCACCCATAACGATTGTAATCTACGCAACGGTGCCATTCTGCGCGTGACCGGACGGAGCCGTGAGGGAGGTCCCAGCCTTGTTATTCCACCACGATTTCGTATCGGTCAACATGGCAACGACCTTGACAACTACGCTGACGCTACCAGTACGATTCTCATCGAAGACGATGGGTATCTGCGTTTTGATCCGTCTGTAGCTCGGAAGGGGTCAGGCGGCAATCAGATCTACATGGGCGGCGAAATCAATGCCCTGATCGAAATTCGGGACGATGGTATTCTGGAAATGGTCAGCGGCCCTCATCGCGGGGGTGATATGGTGACCCCCAGATTTGTGTTTGCCTCAAGCGACCCCGGCACCAATAAAGTCGTCATCAGTGGCAAGGGCCAGTTGCTCCTCGCCGGGGATCCGGTGACCGGCTTGGTAGGGGCCGAGGAGACCTCCTTGGAGGATATGATTGCCATGGGGCTGATCACCTCCGGAGATGAAGGTGTAGACTTGATCGTTAGTGGAACCGATCCAACGGTCGTTAAGCTCAGAGGGCAACGGGTTAGCAATCCCAAACCGGTCGATGGCAAGCCGGATGCAGACCGGCAAGTTTCTCTTAGTTGGGATCCCGGCGCACTGACAGAGAAATACGATGTTTACTTCGGGACCGATTTCGCCAGTGTTAGCGAAGCGACCCGGGACAATCCGTTGGATGTCCTGGAAAGTAGCGACCACATGGCAGCCTCCTATCCTGTAGCCGATGTATTGTCTCTGGAGTATGGCCGGACCTATTATTGGCGGGTTGACGAAGTCGATGTCCCGCCGGATCAGGCGATCCTGAAGGGTAAGATCTGGAGCTTCACCGTCGAACCCTATGCTATTCCGATCCCCGCCGGGAGGATCACCGCGACGGCCTCCGGCCAATCTCCGGACCAGGGACCGGAGAAGACCATCGACCGCTCCGGGCTCGACGCCAACGACCTCCACTCGAACGTGCTTGCGGATATGTGGCTGAGCGACGCCGCTGAACCCGGATCGGCCTGGATTGAATATGACTTCGACAAGGCCTACAAGATCCGCCAGATGCTGGTGTGGAACTACAATGGGGAGGAGATTCTCACAAGACTCGGCCTGAAAGACGTCGCCATTGAGTATACGACCGACGGCGGCGATTGGGTCGAGCTGGCCGGCGTCCCTGTATTCGAACAGGCTCCCGGTATGTCGGGCTACGCCGCCAACACGACCGTGGATTTCAGCGACGTTGCGGTGAAGAAGGTCAGGATTACGGCCAACAACAATTGGGCCGGCCATCCTCTCTTCAACCAGTATGGTCTTAGCGAAGTGAGGTTCGTGCACATCCCCGTTGCCGCGAGGCAGCCGAGTCCGGCGTCCGGAGCGACCGACGTATCGATCGATTGCACTCTGAGTTGGAGAGCGGGCAGAGAAGCGAGTTCGCACGAGATCCATCTCGGTACAGACATGCAAGAGGTGGTTGACAGCACGACTCCCGTCGACACGGTGAGCCAGGCGACGTACGCGCCGGCGAACCTGCAACTGGATACCACCTACTTCTGGCGAGTCGATGAGGTCAACCAGGTCGAGGATACCGAAAGCTGGCCCGGTGATATCTGGAAGTTCATGACGGCTGATTGCCTGGTCGTCGATGATTTCGAGAGCTATACCAACGACTCGCCAAACCGGGTCTTCCAGACCTGGATCGATGGCCTTGGCTTTTCGCCCGACGAGTTCTTCCCGAACGGCCACGCCGGCAACGGCACCGGAGCGGTTGTCGGATACAATCCGGAGATACGCGATATCATGGAAAAGATCATCGTCCACGGCGGCAGGCAGTCCATGCCGCTCACGTATGACGGGCCATCCGAGACCACGCGGACCTTTGAGCCGGCGCAGGACTGGACCCGGGGCGGCATCAAGGCGCTGGTGCTGTTTTTCCAGGGCGAAGCGACCAACGTGTCCGGCGATCTCTATGTGAAGATCAACGGCGTCGAAGTGCCATACAGCGGCAGCGCCGGCGATCTGACTGCAGTCGAGTGGAAGCAGTGGAATATCGATCTGCCGGCGGCGGGCCTCGGGGCTGTCAAGACCCTGACGATTGGAGTCTCCGGCGGACAAGGCACGTTGTACATCGATGATATCTGTCTGTATCGTTCCGCCCCGGCGGTCAACCCCTGACCTGGATTGCGTTTTGGGAGACGGTAGCATGGCTGCAGAGCACAATCATCCCGCGCGGCGCCGCTGGACAAGAGAGACCTTGGCGCAGTGGGGCCAAGTCTTTCCACCCCTACCAGGATCAAGGTCATATGGAAAACGCGGATGGAGGCATGCAGACGGTTGTATGTGATTTCATGTATCTCAGTAGCACCTTGCATCTCAAGAAGAGAAGGGTGATCAACATGGTGAAATACTCCAGGTTTACAGCAACTGTTGTTTTCGTGGCTGTATGTGCGTGCGTTTCTCACGCGGAACATCTTAAGGTAGACATCAGCACAACCGGTCAGTCCAGGGGCCATGCGCCGGATTTCACCCAATGGATTCTGCCCATTAATTGCGGCAGCACCCAGACCGCGACGTTCGGCTCAGTCACGGTGAGACTGGACATGACCTCACCGCCTGCAGATGCAACGCACTATCTGAAGTGCCAATATGCCAACAAGGACGGGCAGACGTATAACTTCAAGCTTTCTTATGACGGTATCTGGCCGCACTGGAAGGATGATGCTGTCTCGGCAGACATGCCGTATCCCAATGGCGGCGCAACAAAGGAGATCATCAACTGTATCTTCGCCGATAACACGATCGGCCTCGACGCTTCCGGCGTTGCCATCTTCAATTATGCAGACGGTTACGATGACGCCACGATTCTCGAGAATAACCTGTTCTTCTCCAACTCGGGCCTGGACCCGCTCGACCCCACCGGTGCCAACATCATCGGCGCCAACGGTAACATCGCGGGCGATCCACTGTTCGCCGACGCGGCGAACGGCGATTACCATTTGAAGGCGGGTTCGGCGGGCGAGGATGCCGGCCGGGCATTGGCGGTCGTCCTTGACGACTTCGCCGGCACGGCTCGTCCGGTCGGTGCGGCTTATGACATCGGTGCGTTTGAGGGCCAAGACATTCGCTTCTACAATATAAGGAATATTATTGCCACAGCCTCCAGTTCGGTTAACGCCGATTTTGGGCCGGAGAACACGGTGGATGAGTCGGGTCTCAATGCTCTGGATCAGCATGACACGACGCCTACAAACATGTGGTTGAGCAGCGCCGGTCAAGAGCCGCCGGTCTGGATTGAATATGAGTTCGACATCGTCTACAAGCTGGATCAGATGTGGGTCTGGAACTCGAATAGTGCACTGGAGCCGATTGCGGGTTTGGGCGGTTTGGGTGTGAAGACCGCGACGATCCAATACTCCACGGACGGCGCCAAGTGGACGGCGCTGGCGGATGTCCCTGAATTCGCCCAGGCTCCCGGTGCCGACGACTATGCCTCCAATACCACAGTCGATTTTGACGGTGTCGCCGCCAAGTTCGTCAGGATCACCTGCACCAGCAGTTGGGGAGGCGGGAATCAATGCAGTCTCAGCGAGGTGCGGTTCTCCTACATTCCCGTTACGGCTGAAGATCCCTATCCGGCCAACGGGGCTGCGGGCGTGTCTCCCGATGTGACTCTGGGTTGGACAGCGGGACGAGAAGCGGCTTTGCACGAGATCCATCTCGGTACTGACGTACAGGCCGTGGCCGACAGCACGACTCCCGTCGACACGGTGAGCCAGGCGACGTACGCACCGAACTTGCAACCGGATACGACCTACTACTGGAGGGTAGTTGAGGTCAACGACGCTGAAAGCCCCAGTGCCTGGAGCAGCCCGGTCTGGAGTTTCTCCACGGCGCAATATGTGGTCGTCGACGATTTCGAGAGCTATGGCCAGCTCTCACCGAACAAGGTCTACCAGACCTGGGTCGACGGGCTCGGCTTCTCGGCCGATAAGTACTTCCCGGACGGCTACAGTGGCAACGGCACAGGCGCTATCATCGGCCACGACCCGGCAGTTGGCCCCATCATGGAGTATACGATCGTACATGGCGGCCATCGGTCCATGCCCTTGTCTTACGACGGGCCATCCGAGACCACGCGGACCTTTCAGCCGGCGCGGGACTGGACCCGGGGCGCCGTCGAGACGCTGGTACTGTTCTTCCTGGGCGAATCGACCAATGTGTCCGGCGAGCTCTACGTGAAGATCAACGGCGTCGAAGTGCCATACAGCGGTAGCGCCGGCGATCTGACTGCTGCCGAGTGGAAGCAGTGGAATATCGATCTGCCGGCGGCGGCGGGCCTTGGGGCCGTCGGGACCCTGACGATTGGAATCTCCGGCGGTCAGGGCATACTGTACATCGACGACATTGGGCTGTATCGTTCCGCACCGGCGGTCAACCCCCAACCTGGATTGCGTTTTGGGAGACGGTAGCGTCCTTACAAAGCATGGCGCATGATCATCCCGCATCACGGTGTTGTTGACGAAGAGTGACGATAGTCTGCCTGCGTGCAGGAGCGCACATGAGAATGAAAACGTGACGTCAGCCTTGCTGGGTCCCCACCATTCCGCGGCGTTGGCAGGACCATCCTGCGAGAAATGCAGGAAGATTTCAAGTCTCAGCATGGCGGGTACACCTCTACGGACGATACCATATCATGTCATAACCGATAGAAAGAGCAGGGACTGACAATATCCGATACCATCAGTCCCTGGCTTTCTACCCGGTGGGCAGTTTTTGTTACGGCCTCACCGCCCGGCTGCAGATGCGGACGTCGTCGTTACGGCCGGGGACTGCGGCACCTTTATCCACTCTCTTCGCTCATCCGCAAAGACATGTTGCTGGGGCGGACCTTGGTGTACCTGTTGCGGTAACCTCCAGACACTCAGTGAGTAGAGGATCCGGCCGGCCTCTTGAAATCTTGGACCTCATTTCCCCCTTGTATCACCACCCGCCTCGTTGTTACGATCATTTCTGTCGGTGAAAATCGAGTTTCTTTTCAGTGACAATCAATATCGGAGGCACCAACAAGATGAGCACTGACCCAGCCCGTATCCAAGGTAACCAAGTTTCCTCCGATGACGATTGGAGAACTCCATGTCCACACGGTTTCTTTCTGTTGCGATAGTCCTCGGATTTCCTTTGATCAGCGAAATTGCTGCGTTGGCACAAGACAACGCTGAGACTGCCAAATCCAAAACGCCGGTAATCTTCACGACCCGGCAAGATCACCAGAACATGCTGGATCAATTGGGGATAACCAAACTTCGACCGGGGCGAAGTGGCAATGAGGACTCTCCCGATGCCGCCAACTATGACGAGTCGAAGGCCAACCCGTATCCGGTACTGCCGGAAGTTCTCAAGACCCGGAGTGGCGCACAGGTTTCTACGTCGGGGCAATGGTGGATTGAGCGCCGTCCCGAAATCGTCGAATTGCTCGAGCGCGAAGTCTACGGCCGCATTTCTGCGAATGTCCCCACCGTCAAATGGGAAGTCCGTGAGACCCGCGAGGTCGAGGCGGGCGGCAAGGTAGCTATCCAAAGGAATCTTATCGGAGTGGTCGACAACTCGGCCTGTCCGGAGATCGAGGTGAACCTTTCGATGTCATTGACATTGCCAAAAAATGCGGAAGGACCGGTGCCCCTTCTAATAGGCTTCGGCTGGACGCCGTTCGAGATGGAAAGATTGTAAGAATTCACCGACATGCAAAAAAAAGGTTCATCACGGGATTTCGGGGAAGGGATAACAACAACGGCGGGTCTGCGGTATCTTGATGTCTGTGCAAGGACGTCAAGATTGGCAGGAGGCCGCCGTTGTCAACTGAACAGATTACCGCTTTGTT
>Ga0272442_10012977_pt1 | contig 10013 bp, 11 predicted proteins | sample SSMForm2O_FD_200262 | JGI IMG/M metagenome (GOLD analysis project Ga0272442, IMG submission 200262) | Marine sediment archaeal communities from Little Sippewissett salt marsh, Falmouth, MA, United States - SSM-Form-2O | ecosystem: Environmental > Aquatic > Marine > Wetlands > Sediment ... | reverse complement strand
CTATCTGCTCTTGTTCTCCAATAAACAAATTTATTATAAATAACAATCCAACCTTTTGTAAGAGCAAATAAAACTCCTGCCCCCAAAATTCCTGCCCCAATGCCTATAATTATTGATGTTTCCATTTTATGCTTCAAAATAATCTTTTTGTTTTAGATTTGTCGGTTTAATTTCTGCTTTAAAGTATTTTACCATTTTTTTAATTGCTTCCTGTTTTGTTTTTAGATTGTTTACTAATTTGTAAATCTCTACTATCTTGTCTTCTTCCTCGCTCAAGTCTATTTGTATTTTTGTCATTTTTCATTTTGTAACTCCATATAACAGGGTAATATATGGTAGTATTTAAACCTTTCGGTAAAAGTGCCAACTTTCTTTCTTAGAAAAAGAAACAAAAAATAAGCCTCTCTCTCGTCCTTCGGACATATTTACTCCCTGCGGTCGAATTTATTAGTAATCCAAAAACTCAAATTTTGCCTTCGGCATCATTGCACTAAAAATCACTCCCACCTTCTTATCTGGACTTCTGTTGACCATGTAAATGGAATTCCAATAATTCTATTTGTTTCAACGTTTAAATTTTGATTTTGAATTTTTGAATCTAATTTTCCATTTAAATCAAAATCTAATTTTTCTAATAAATTATAAACTGCTTTTTGAAGAGCATCATTTTCATCATATTGTCTGTTTAATTCAGTATAATAACAAATATTATCTCCTGAATAATCTGGATTTATAGTAATATTTGTATTATCTTCAAATTCAATTACCCAGTTACAACCTTCTGCATAAGATAAAATTTCTGAATAAGCACTCATATTTTTTAAGATTTTATAAATTATTTTATTATAAAAAGAACCAGCAGAATTATTATTTTTAGTTCCAGTATAAACTTCAATTGTATTACTTTTATTTATGTAATTTAAAGGAAGATTAATTGCATAAGGGTCTCCTAGTCTTATATATTCTTCTCCATAATTTGAAAGATTGTAAATATTCTCATTATTAATATTAACTAATTTAGTCCATCTAGGTCCTGAATAAGAAATAACTTTTCCTTGAATAAATCTTGAATCATTAGGAATATTAAAAAAACCAGAATATTCATTATCAAATTGTTTTTCAGAATTAATTATTAATCCATAAGGATATTCTGTTTCATTATAATTAAATTGAATATAAGAATCAGGATATAATCTGCTTTGGAAATTACCTATAATTTCTAAACTTTGTTCTTCATAATAAGCTTCAATAACATCTTCTGTAATTTCACTATAAACTTCAATTAATTCATTTATATCACTATAATAATAACTTCCATCACCACAATCTGCAATTTGCTGTAATGTATATTCATCTGCTCCATTACCAAAACCAATAGAATAAAATTTTATTCCATATTCATCATAAGCATCACAAGCAGCTTTTATTGCATCTTGTTTTGCATTTCCAGTTCCTTGTTGAGAACACTGAACATTTGCTTCACCATCACTCATAATAACAATTGATTGAAATTTATCTTCATTAGAATTATTAACTAATTCTTCAACAGCTTTATTAATACCACAACAAATACATGTTCCTCCTACTGCTTCAATAGAATTTATTTCTTGTTTTAAAGAATCTTTATTATTAGATAATTCATGAAATGATGAAATCTCAGATTCATATCCAACAAAACCAGCTCTATTTTCACTTAAATTTAAAATTTTATCTACAAATAATTCATTTGCTTCTTTTGCATCATAAATCATATTTTGACAAACTCCTTCACAATATTCACAATTAGGCTGATCATTATCACAACCTCCTGAAAATAGACAACACCAAAAATCATCTTCTTGACAATAACCACACATACTACCAGAGGTGTCTGTAACAGAAACAATATCTGCATTCATTTTTTCTCCTGTATAACTTGCATTTTTTAATCCAAGTCTTAATGGAATTGTTTTGTCATTAAGATTTAAATTTGGATTTAATTCAATTACTTCTTCTCCAGATGTTGAACCTTCATAAATAGTTTCATTACCTATTTCTAAAAAAAATGTATGATTGCAATTAATATGAAGATGTATATTTAAATCATTTAAATTAGGAATATAAAAACCATCATAAAGATTAATTCCTCCTTCAATTCCTGGGAATGAATATTTTTTATTTTCATTATATTGAACAGAATTACTATAAGTTATTTTAATAAATCCTCCTGCAATATGTAAATTACTTCCTTTTATTTCAATTAAATTTTCACCTGAATTAAAATCATCTAAAGGCAGAGAATATTTTAAAGGGATAAATTCAGATGATTTTTCAAAATCTCCCTGAAAAATACCATTTACATAAACTTTGAAATCATTATTTATTGCTAATTCCATTTCAGCAGAATTTATTTGTCCATTATAATTTATAATCGCAGAAATATTTCCATCACCTACATAACCTCCAAAATAAAAATATTTTGTCTTAACATCACTTGATAAAAAAGCTCTTGCAGAAAAACCAGTAACACTTTCTCCTTCTCTTATACCACTTATTATCATTCTATTAGTTTCAATTTCCCTTGAACCTTCAATTCCACTATTATTTTTAGAAGCAAGAAGATAATCCTCAAACCAAATCCCAATATTATCTTTTGTATTTAATTCACTTAAAATAGAATTTGATAATTGTCTTGCTAAGGTTTTATTAGTAACATAAAACTCTCCTATTTGTTCTAATATTGTATTATTTAAATGAGTAATTACTTTATTATTAATCAGGTTTTTTACATAACTATTTTCAATCTCACTGATTTTTAAATTTGACAAAACTTCTGAAATATCTTGAGTAATATCTGTTTCATATTTTGAATATTTTATAATAGGATAAACAACTAATAAAGATAAGAAAATTATAATTAATGCTATTAATGCATCTGTGCTAAAGAAAAAACCTCTTTTTTTCATTATTCTTCCCATATATAAATATAAGCTGTTGCTGGTTTATTTTTATATATTATAAATCTTGTTATTTTTATTAAATTTAATGCATTTAAATTAACTTCTTTTCCAATATAACTTATTTCATATCCTTCAATTATAAATGAATAATCATATTTTGTATTAAAAATTTCTCTTGTTTTTTGATAATCATTTTCACTTAAATGATAAAATCTATTTAATTTTGTTTCATTTATCTTCCCATTATTTAAAATTCCTATTTTTTGGACATTATTTTCATTCCAATTATCAGGCTCTCCATTAGATAAAATACTATTAATTATATTTTCTCCTTCATAAGTTAATATTTGAAATTTATCTTTAACATCAGAAGGAGAGTTTAAAGAATAAACAAAAAATACTACAATTCCTATTGAAAATATCATTGTTGCAATAATCAAATCAATCCCCCAGGCTTGTGCTTTTTTCATTTTCCTCTTTTGTATATTAATTCAAATAAATTGTATTATTAATTTTTTTAATTAAATTATCTCCTTTAATTATATTTCCAGTTATTACAGGAATTGGAAGTGCAATTGAATTTTTATTATCTATTGTTTTTAAATAAACCATATTTGCTATTATATCAATATCATAATCCTTACTTCCAATTTTATCTGGAATTTTAAATTCTCTTTCATATCCATCAGAAGATTCAGATGCAAAATTAATTTCATCTTGTATTTTATAGGCAGTATTTTTAAGAAGTAGATTATTTTTCTCTTTTACTTTATCATTAATACTTGTCTGAATTGCAATTAAAAATCCAAGAAAGAAAAAGAAAATAACTCCGACTAAAATTAGAAATTCAATACTGCTTTGAGATTTTATTTTCATATCTGGCTTATAACCACATTTGTTTCAGTTGCAATAATCTGTATTTTTTTTAATCCGGAATTAATAGAAATCTCTCCTGATAAAGGAACATCACTTTCATAAGCATTTTTTTCAATACCAGAATTTGTTTGGAGAGTAACAAACATATAATTACCATCAATTTCTATTTCTTTTACATTTTCAGGAAGATAAACTGAAAATGTTGTTTTAGATGGCTCTCCATAATAAAAAACAAGTTCTGAACTTGAGATTACAGTATTTGCAAAGTTATTTAATTGTATAATTTTTAATCTGTCTTTTATACTACCACTATAAAAAAAAGCAATACCTAAAATTCCAATTATAACAAAAGTTAAAAAACCAATTATAATAAGATATTCAATACTAATCTGTGCTTTTTGCCTCATTTTTAATCCTCTATCATAATAGTTTTAGAATATTAATAAACATTACCCTAATGAGATATTTTATAAAATACATATATTAAATAAATTTTTTATAATTTAGAGATATTTAAATATATAATTTCAATTAAATCCCTTATTAATATTAATTTCTCATAAATAATCTTATAGTTTAGTAACCTCATCAATAGATTTATAAGATTATTCTTCTAGTATATATTATGGAGAAGCAAAAGGGGTTTTTATTTTTCAGAGTATTTTCATTAGTCGTAATAATCTTTTTTATAAATCTAGGTATTTTTGTTTTTAATAACATAGATTTTAATCAAGGATTCACTGGAAATTCAGTTAAAGAAGTAACAAAATCAACATTATCAGAAATTTTTGATATGCCAAAAATATCTCAAATATTTTTAATAGCCCAATGGACTTTATTAATTTTAGCAATTTTTTATTCAGTTGTTCATGATAAATTAAATCTTAAAGATAGAAACCAAATATTTAATATAAATTCTTATAAATTTAAAAATAAAAATAAAACAGATATAGATATTTTATATTCTGCATTAAAAGATAAAAAATCATTAAAATTATCAACAATATCAAGAGCATTTAGAATTAACAAAGAAGTTGCAACAGAGTGGTGTAAAATTTTAGAATCAGGAGATTTAGGAGTAATTGACTATCCTGGTTTTGGAGAACCTGTTTTAAGATTAAAAGAAAAAGAACAAAAAGAAAGTAAAGAAACAGGAAATGAAAAAGAAAAAAATAAAACAGAAAAAAATAAAGAAAAATCAGAAAAAAATAATAATAAAAATTTAAAAAAACAAAAAAATAATATAAAGAATGAAAACAAAAAATCAAAAACAAAGAAAAATAAGATTAATAAGAAACTTAAAAAATTTAAAAAAATAAAAAATAAAATAAAGAAACTATAAAATGAAAAAAAAGAGGAGATTTAAAAAATTTAAATTTAAGAATAAACATAATTTTAAAAGAGACAATAAAAACAAAGAAAATAAAATTAATCAAACAGAAAATTCACAAAATATTAATAATCCCCAAAAGGTTAATGAGGGAGTTAATAAAAATTTCTTAGACAGATATCAGATAGAGGTTGATAAGGCAAAAGTAATAATTGAGATTAAAAAAGAAAAATATGGAAGAATTTATTTTTTAAATGTGCCTGAATTTTCAATAGCAACAAAATCTCTATTAAATGAAGTTAGAAATGAATTAGTAAGTGCCTCTACAATTGGTATGAAGGAAATTTTAGACCCTTCTGCTTTAACTAAAATAAAAAAGAATTTTATGAAAGAGGCAGAATCTCTTTTAAAATCTAAACTTCCAAATATTAAAGACGATATTAAAGATAAATTAATTGGAAAATTAATTCAAGATATGTTGGGATTAGGAGAAATAGAATTTTTAATAAATGACCCTGATTTAGAGGAAATAGTTATTCAGTCTGCAAAAGAACCAATAAGAGTATATCATAAAAAACATGGTTGGCTTGCAACAAATTTAACTTTAAAAAGAGAAGAGGAAATTATAAATTATTCAAATATTATTGCAAGAAGAGTTGGAAGGCAGATAACTGTTTTGTCTCCATTACTTGATGCACATTTAACAACAGGAGATAGAGTTAATTCTATTTTATATCCTATAAGCACAAAAGGGAATACTATAACAATAAGAAAATTTGCAAGAGACCCATTAACAATTGTTGATTTAATAAATAACAAAACTTGTGATATTGAAACAGCTGCTTTAATCTGGCTTGCAATTGAATATGAAATGAATATTTTAATTTCTGGAGGAACAGGTTCAGGAAAAACAAGTTTTTTAAATGCATGCATGCCTTTTATTCCTCCTAATCATAGAATTATAAGTGTAGAAGATACAAGAGAATTAATGTTACCTGAATTTTTATATTGGACACCTTTAGTTACAAGAACTCCAAATCCCGAAGGTAAAGGAGGAGTTAATATGCTTGATTTGTTAGTTAATAGTTTAAGAATGAGGCCAGATAGAATTGTTTTAGGAGAAATGAGAAGAAAAGAAGAAGCAATGGTTTTATTTGAAGCAATGCATACAGGACATAGTGTATATGCAACAGTTCACGCAGATTCAGCAGCTGAAACTGTTTCAAGATTAACTAATCCTCCTTTGAGTGTTCCTCCTAATTTATTAAAAGCAATTAATCTCAATATTGTTATGTTTAGAGACAGAAAAAAAGGAATAAGAAGAGTTCTTCAAATAGCAGAAGTTGAAGCTGAGCAGAATATAGCAAGAGCAAATATATTATATCGTTGGATTCCTGAAGAAGATAGAATAATAAAACATAATAAAAACTCAAGGTTTTTTGAAGATATTTCAAGAAATACAGGGATGTCTGAAAGAGAATTAAATGAAGATATGGAAACCAAAAAAAAGATAATTCTTTATCTGATAAAAAATAAAATAAGATCTTTAAATAATTTTGGAAAAGTCATTAATGAATATTATCGTGATAAAGACGAGCTTATCAAAAATATTTCAAAAAATGACACCAATAAAATATTGGGCAAATGAAATTCAAAATACCATTTACTTTTTCAGATATAGAAAAACTAAAGAAGAAATCTAAGTTTTTTACATCTAGACTGAGATATAAAAAAGCTTCAAAATTAGGAACTGAATTAAGTGAAATTGGTGTAGATTTGACAAGAGAAGAATATATTGGAATTTGTATGAGGAATTTTGTGAGAGTTTTTATTTTTCTTTTTATAATCTCTACAACAATACTCGCTTTTATTAAAATTAGGTTATTTATTTTATTTGGTATTGGACTTTCTTTTTTATTTTCTTTTTTTATTTTCTTTTCTCAAAGAATTTATCCAAGAATTTTTTTATCAAGAAAGCAGAGAGAAATTGAAAAAAATCTTATTCCTGCATTGGAAGATATGTTAATCCAATTAAATTCAGGAATCCCTTTATTCAATATTATGACAAATATTTCTTCTTCTAATTATGGAGTTTTAAGTGAAGAATTTAAAAAAGCTGTTAAAAGAATAAATGCAGGAGAACCAGAAGAAGAAGTTCTTGATGATTTAGGCAAAAAAAATCCTTCTGTTTTTTTTAGAAGAACATTATGGCAAATAAGCAATGGAATGAAATCCGGAAGTGATATGTCTATTGTTATTAAAGACAGCATAAAGAACTTATCTGAAGAACAATTAATACAAATACAGAGTTATGGAAGCAGATTAAATCCTTTAGTTGTTCTTTATATGTTAATTTCAGTAATCATTCCTGCATTATCTATTGCATTCTTAACTATAATAGCCTCACTAATAAATCTGCCTGAAAATATGATTATTTTGCTTTTTATTTCATTATTTATTTTTGATGTTTTAGCACAAATAATGTTTTTAGGATTAATTAGGTCTAAAAAACCAAGTTTATTATAATGGATATCAAAAAAAGAAAAGAAATTAGAAAAAAAACAATAATCGGAATTATATTAGGATTACTTGTAAGCATTTTAATTTTCTTTTTTGTTAAAAATATTTTAATTTCAATGATAGGTTTTTTTATTTCATTTTTTTTGGTTTTTGTTTATTTTTATTTTTCTAAAAAACTTAAACAATCTGCGAGAATTAAAAAAATAGAGGGAGTTTTTCCTGATTTTCTTCAATTAATGTCAAGCAATTTAAGAGCAGGTATGACTATTGACAGATCAATGTTATTAAGTTCAAGGCCAGAGTTTAATCCATTAGACAATGAAATTTTAAAAGCAGGTAAAGATATTACAACAGGAAAAAGTATAAACAATGCTTTATTAGATATGTCTAAGAGAATTAAGTCTCCAAAAATTGATAAAACTATTTTATTAATCCTATCTGGAATAAATGCAGGAGGGGACTTATCAATTTTATTAGAAGAAACTTCTACAAATATGAGAGAAAGAGAAGTTTTAGAAAAAAAAGCAGCTTCAAGTGTTTTAATGTATGTAATTTTTATTTTCCTTGCAGTTTCAATTTTTGCACCTGCTCTTTTTTCTTTATCAACAATTTTAGTTGAAATTTTAACAAATATTTTTTCAGGATTACCAGATGTAAATACTAATCTACCTTTTACATTATCAAAAATAAAAATATCAATAACTTTTATTAAATACTTTGCAGTTTTTTTTATAATTGTAATTGATGTTCTTGCTGCATTTGTTCTTGGTTTAGTTAATAAAGGAGATGAAAAACAAGGAATTAAATATATCCTTCCATTATTAGCTATAAGTTTATCAGTATTTTTTATAGCAAGGATTTTAATAAGTAATTTTATGTCAGGATTGTTTTAATTTTTAAATTATTAAAAAACATCTAATATTATTCTGTTGATAATTTATTTTATTAACTTTTTAGAATTAATTTTGATTGATGCTATAAATTAAATTTGAGATAATATTTTTCAATTAAAAATCATCTAACAAAAATACCACTTTTTTTTATTAATAAAGAATGCATTTTATGGGAATGTTCAGTTCCTCTCATTTTTAAAATTTCCAAATATCTTTTTCTTTGAGTTTTTTCTTTTATATAATATAATAAGATTATAGAATCAGATTCAAATTCTAATGCTTTTATATTTGTTTCATTTACAGATGGATCTCTTTCATAAGTTAATATTGTTGTGCATTCCCATTTTCTTAATAAATCAAACAAAGAGAGAGCTGCCTCTCTTTTCTCAAGATTATCATCAAATAATAATCCAAAAGACGTAATACTATCAATTACAACTCTTTTAATTTCCTTTCTTAAAACAAGACTTTCAATCATACCTCCCCCTTCATCTAACATTGTTTTAACTTTTTCAGGAGTATATTCCATAAAATAAAATTTTCCTTTTTTTTCTAAAGATTCTAAATCCCAGCCAAGTTCTTTCATATTAGAATAAAAAGCTTTTTTCTCTTCTTCAAAAGTTATAAATAAACATGCCTCATTTTTTTTAATCCCTTGGATTAAAAATTGCATTGCTAAAATTGTTTTTCCTGAACCTGTTCCCCCAACAACAAGATTAGTAGAATTTTTTCTAAATCCTCCTTTAATTAATTTATCTAAACCAGAAATCCCAGTAGAAATTCTCTTATTATCTTTTTTAAGATTAATCTTTCCCCTTTTTTTTGTTTTTTTCATAATTATTAGAATAATAACTAGTTTAAAAATTTAATTAAATAAAAAAATAAAAATAAAAAATTAAGCTACAACTTTTTGAGCTATAGTTCCTGTTGAAGTTAAATCAACATCCACTCCTGGCTTCCTATATGTTATTGTGATATCTCCTTTAAGATTATCACCAGCAGTTAAGCCACCAGTACATGAAACACTAACAGTTAATGATTGATTAGAACCACTTGCACTTATTGAATCTGGTGCTCCAGTATAAGTTCCGCAATCAGAGATTACTACAGTATAAATTTCATAATCTTCTCCACCATTATTTTTTAATGCAATTTGAACTGCACCTGTGCTTGCTTTTGCATTAGCAGCATCTATATAAAAAGGCGGATTAACTACGGCATTTCCAGTTACATATTTTCCAGGACTAAAAACCCCAAAATATGCAAGAACACCAATAGCAATAACTGCAGCAAGAATAGCCCAACCATAAGTCATCAAAAACTCCATAGCTGCTTGTCCTTTCTTTTCCATTTTCCCTCCTTTTGATTATTTAAATTCATAAATTAATCTTCCTATATAAAGATTTCTATAAATAACTTCTATAAATAATTACTAAAAACATTATAATAATAAAA
>Ga0272442_10012976_pt1 | contig 10013 bp, 9 predicted proteins | sample SSMForm2O_FD_200262 | JGI IMG/M metagenome (GOLD analysis project Ga0272442, IMG submission 200262) | Marine sediment archaeal communities from Little Sippewissett salt marsh, Falmouth, MA, United States - SSM-Form-2O | ecosystem: Environmental > Aquatic > Marine > Wetlands > Sediment ... | reverse complement strand
ACTTTTACTTGGACAAATCCAAATAATGCTTCTCATACTAGAACTTTTAAAATCGAGATTTTGCAATCTGGTAGTATAGAAGCTAGCGCAAATACAAATTCTTCGACTACTACTTATACTGCTGAAACCTTATCTGAAGGTGTTTATACATGGCGTATTACTGTTTATGATATGGCAAATAATACTGCTGTTACCAGTCAGAGGTCTTTTACAATATCAATTGATGGGCTACCGGTTCCTTCACAAACATATCCTGCGAATAATGCATATGTTAATATGAGCTCATATACAAACAACCAGATTAAATTACAATGTTCACCTCTTACAAGTGAAGATACTGTATATTATGACTTTAAGTATGGACTAGGTCTTACAAATCAAAACCGTAGCAAGTCTTCTGCAGGTAATACACCAGAAATTAGTATCACAACTTCTTATTCAAATGGTCAGACTATATACTGGTCGGTGAGGGCAAGAAATAATAGTGGGTCTACAGCTTATTCAACTAATAGGTCCTTTACAATTGACACTCAAGCCCCTACGTTAAATAGCATATCAATAAATAGCGGGGCGACTTATACAAACTCGTCTTCTGTAACTTTAACTTTAAGTGCAACTGGTGCATCTTGGATGAAGCTTAGTAATTATGCTGCTTTTACGAACGCAAGTTGGCAGGCATATTCAACTTCTAAATCAATAACTCTTCTTTCAGGAGATGGAGTAAAAACAGTTTATTTCAAGGCAAAGGATGCAGCAGTTGGAAATCAAGGAACAAGCTATCCAAATATAAATAACACAGCAATTAGTGATACAATTACTCTTGATACAGCTGGGCCAACCATCTCAAATGGTATACCCAGCTCATCAACAACTGACACTACACCTCAAATCAGTGCTGAATTCACAGACTCATTATCAGGTTCTGATAATACTACATTAGTTGTAAAGCTTGATGGAACAAATGTAACTGCTAATGCCACAATTTACAGTGGACAATTTACATATACTCCTTCAACTGCATTAAGCACTGGCTCACATACAGTAAATGTATCTGTTGAAGATGCAGTTGGAAATATTGGTTATTTAGAATGGTCATTTACGATAACAAGTACTGACGATTCAAATGATGATAGCTCTGGAACGGGTCCGGGTGTTGTAACTCCGCCGAGCTCAACTATTTCATTTTCAAGCGTATCTTATTCACCGACAACAGTTACTTCATCAGACAAGGTAAATGTTACAGCAACAGCAACTCCTTCAGGTACAGTTACAATAGGTAGAGTAAGTGTTTATTATACTCATTCTGATGGAACAAGTGACCTTATCACAATGACAAATTCAGCAGATTTTGATTATTATGCAGAGATAGGTCCTTTTGATTCAGGTACTATCACGTTTTATATAAAAGCAGTGGACACCTCTAGTAATTCTTATCAATCAACTAATGAGAGCTTTACAATTACAGATAATGACAATCCAAGTATTACAATTGTCTCTCCTCTTAATGGTTCTACAATTAACGATTTGACACCAGTGATTAGAGCTGATTTCTCTGATTCTGGTGGAATAGATACAAGTAGTGTAAAAATCATTTTTGCAGGTAAAGATGTAACAGATCTTGCAACAGTTAGTTCAACATCAGTTTCTTATATGCCTGAAGAAAATCTTACCTATTCAACGTATGCAGTAAGTGTTGAAGTAAAAGATAATTCTGGAAATAAAGAAAGTGTTGAATGGAGTTTTTCAATTGTTGCCGACACTGAAGAAAGCAAATATGTACTGGATGATATTTTAGAAGGAGAGACCTTAACTTGGGAAAACACTCAGGATTCAAGTTCAATAAACAAGATTTCAATTACTGCATCAAATGATATGCAAAGTCCAGAACTAAGAGTTGTTACAACTGGTAGCAAACCTGATGATATCTCAAATAACCCAAGTCAACTTGTCTATATGTATCTTGTAATTGAGACAGATAAGAACTCAACAGACGTTGAATCTGCAACTATACAATTCAAAGTTTCAAAATCTTGGCTTGAAATAAATAAGATAGACTCAGAGACTATTAAATTACTTAGGTATACAGAAAATGGTTGGGAAAGCCTTGAGACAACTAAGGTAGCCGCAGATAATACTCATATACATTATAAGGCAATAACATCAGGATTTTCCTCATTTGCAATAGTTGGAGACGCACAGAAAGAAGTTGCTCCTGAAATAAATTGGTTTATAATTTTAGGAGGAGTTGTTTTTGTAATAATTATGGTTATTGCAATACTCTTTAAGACCGGTCATTTCTATGTTGAGGATAAAAACAAGAACAATAAAAAATAAACTTTTTTTCTTTTTTTTTTGATATAATATTTATATAATCTGTTTTGATACCATATTATTGGAGGTTTTCATTTCATGAATAACTTTGATTTTAAATTAGTAGATATTGAAAAACCTGATGATATGAATTTTATTCTTGGACAGACTCATTTCATAAAATCAATTGAAGACTTGTATGAAGTTATGGTAAGTTCGGTTCCAAATGTTAAATTTGGAATTGCTTTTTGTGAGGCAAGTGGTGCTTGTAAGATTAGAGTCGAGGGAAATGATGATAATCTAAAAAAGATTGCAGAGAAAAACGCAAAAAAAATTGGAGCAGGGCACTCTTTTATCATTTTTATTAAGGATGCATTTCCAATTAACTTTCTAAATGGGATTAAGTCAGTTCCTGAGGTATGCAGGATCTTTTGTGCTACTGCAAATCCTACAAAAGTTATTATTTGCGAATCAAAGATTGGAAATGAAACGGGTAGAGGAATACTAGGTGTTATTGATGGATTCGTTCCAAAGGGAATTGAAAACAAGGAAGATTATAACTGGAGAAAGAAATTTTTAAGAGATATTTTTTATAAGCTTTAATTATTTTTTAAATAACTCTATTAGCAAGTATTATATATTATAAAAGTTAAATTATATAATAGATTATATAATGAAAAGAGTAAAGATGTTTATCCTAGCAATAGGTTCTGCCTTTTTAATTTCAAATAGTATCATTTTATTTTTTACTTTTATAAGCGCCTATTTGAATAATTATGTTATAACAATAAATATAAACAAATTTGGAGAGGCCCATATCGAGTTTATTTTCATTCCTTTTTCAATTTGCATTGGAATTTATTCTTTATATATACTTTTTAGAAATCTAAAAGTAGAAAAAGGATATAAAACAAAGAATGTGTAAATAATTAATAGAAAAAGGATTATTTGCTTTTTATATAGATATCTTTTTTATATTGGCTAATATTCCATCTTTTATTGATATGAAAAAAAAGGCAGTAGTTGCGCTTGGCGGAAATGCATTGATAAAAAAGGGCCAAGAAGGTACGATTTACGAACAATTTGCAAATATGCGTTTAATTTCAAAATCAATTGTAAAGATGATTGAAAATGGATGGGATATGGTCATAACTCATGGAAATGGACCTCAAGTAGGTGCAATACTGCTTCAGAATGATTTGGCAAAGGATGTAACACCTCCAATGCCTCTTGGGATTTGCGTTGCTGAAAGCGAAGGCCTTATTGGTTATATGATTCAGCAATGCCTTTCAAATGCATTAAAAAAATCAAAGATGGATAAAGATGTTGTAACCTTAATTACTCAAGTTCTTGTTGATGAAGATGATCCTTCATTTAAAAATCCAACAAAACCAATAGGTCCTTATTATCATGATAAAGAAATTGAAGAAATAAAAAAAGAAGGATATAAAGTCAAGAAGTTTCCAGATGGGTGGAGAATTGTAACACCTTCACCTGACCCAAAATCAATTGTTGAAGGAAAAATAATAAAAAAGATGCTTGAAGAAGAGATAATTGTTATTGCTTCAGGTGGTGGAGGAATGCCTGTAATTGAAAAAGAAGGTTGGGGACTTGATGGCCTTGAAGCAGTAATTGATAAAGATTTAGCCTCTGAAAGAATAGCAGAGTCAATCGGTGCGGATTTATTATTGATACTTACAAATGTGGAGTGGGTCTATCTTAATTATAAAGCAAAGAATCAAAAAGCCTTAAAAGAAGTATCTCTTAAAGAGATTAAAAAATATTATGAGCAAGGACAATTTCCTGCTGGTAGTATGGGCCCAAAGATACTATCTGCAATTAGATTTCTTGAATCAGGTGGAAAAAAGGTAATTATCTCTGATGTTGACAAGGGTTGGGAAGCTTTTACTGGTAAAACAGGCACTCATATTACAAATTAGATAGAACCGTTTTTTTTATTAAACCCTTTTTTATTGTGCTAAATTAAGAATATGGATACATCAGATATTGAAAAGCAAATAAAAGATATTGAAGACGAAATCTTTAATACTCAAAAAAACAAGGCAACAGAACACCATATCGGTAAATTAAAAGCAAAACTAGCTCGTCTTAAATCAGATGTTGAGAAAAGAAAGAGCTCTGGGTCAAAGGGAAAAGGTTTTGCTGTTAAAAAAACAGGTGATGCTACAGTAGGACTTGTTGGTTTTCCAAGCATTGGAAAGAGTACATTATTAAATCGTCTTACTGATGCAAAAAGTAGGATTGGAAGTTATGATTTTACAACACTTGATACAATTCCAGGGATGCTGAAGCATAATGGTGCAGACATCCAAATTTTAGATTTACCAGGTCTAATTACTGGTGCTTCCAAGGGAAAGGGAAGAGGTAGAGAGATTTTATCATCTGTAAGAAATGTAGATTTGATATTATTTATGATAGATGCAAATAATCTTAGTCAGCTTGATTTGATGACAAATGAATTATATGATGCAGGGCTTAGGTTAAATCAAAGGCCGCCTGATATTGTTGTAAAAAAAACAGGTGACGGCGGAATTAATGTAACAGCAACTCTAAAATTAAATCATTTAGATAAAGAGCTTATTAAAACAATATCTTCAGAATATGTAATTAATGCAAATATAATTGTAAGGGAAGATATAACTGAAGATCAATTGATTGATTCATTTGTTCAAAATCGAGTTTACATCCCTGCATTTGTAATAATAAATAAGATTGACCTTATTGATAATAAGGATATTAATGGAAAAATTCAAAATATCAAAAGCAAAGGCTGGGATGTTTTGGCAATATCTGCAAGGAGAGGAATTGGTTTAAATAGATTAAAAGATGAGATTTTTAAAAAATTAGATTTCATCAGGGTTTTTATGAAACCTGTTGGAAAAAAAACAGATTATAATGAACCTTTGATATTAAAAAAAGGAAATACTGTTGAGGATGCATGTAGGAAGCTTCATAGAGAGTTTAAGGATAAATTTAGATTCGCAAACGTTTCAGGGCCCTCTGCCAAACATGACGTCCAAAAAGTAGGACTTGATCATAAATTAAAGGATAAAGATGTTTTAACTATTGTAATTAGTCGTTAATTTTTAGTTAATTCTTTTGCTTTTTTTACAATATACTTTTTGTTTAGTTTGTATTTTTCCAATAGGTCATCAGGTTCTCCACTTTCACAGAATCTATCCCTTATACCCATTCTATAAAAATTAATTTTTAAATTTTTCTCTGCAATTATCTCTGCAATAGCTCCGCCAAGCCCACCTAATACTGAATGTTCTTCTGCAGTAATTATTGCATTTGTGTCTTTTGCTGATTTCAATATTAGTTTTTCATCGATTGGTTTAATTGTATGCATATCAACAATTCTTGCAGAAATTCCCGATTTTTTAAGGTTCTTATGTGCTTCTAGTGCTGGTTCTACCATAGTTCCTGTTGCAAATATTGTTAGGTCTTCTCCTTCTCTTAAAACAATTCCTTTTCCTATCTTGATATCCTCAAGCTCAGCTTTATCATAAATTAATGGGGCATCTGCTCTTCCAACCCTTGCATACATAGGACCTTTATTTTCAGCCATCAGCTTGACAATTTTTCCAGTTTGGGTTGCATCACTTGGTGCTAGAACCGTCATATTTGGAAGTACTCTCATAAGAGCAATATCCTCTATCATCTGATGACTTACTCCATCTTTGCCGACACTTATCCCACCATGTGTTGCAAAAATCTTTACATTTGCCTTTGAGTAAGCTATATCCATTCTAATCTGGTCATAGACTCTGCCTGTTGCAAAAACTGCAAAGGTACTAACAAATGGTATTTTCCCACAAGACGCAAACCCTGCCGCAGTTGTAATCATATTTGCCTCAGCAATTCCCATTTCAAAGAAACGATCTGGATATTTTTTTGCAAACATTATCGTTTTTGTTGATTTTGAAAGGTCTGCATCCAATACAACTATATTTTTATTTTTTCTGCCAAGTTCAATTAATGTTTCTCCATAAGCATTACGAGGATTCACCATCTTTTTACTCATAATGAAGCCTCCAGTTTATTTTTTGCAAGGTTTAGCTCTTCTATTGCTTTGTTTCTTTCCATTTCATTTGGTGGGACTCCATGGAAATCAACATTGTTTTCCATAAATGATACACCTTTTCCTTTTATGGTATTCAAAATTATCAGCGAAGGCTGTCTTTTATGCGAATCCGCCTGATTTAACGTTTCTAAAATTTCTTGTATATTGTGTCCATTTACTTCGAATACCTTCCATCCAAAAGATGACCATCTATCCTTAATCGACTCTAGTTTTAATACCTGTTCTGTGTTTCCATCTATCTGTAAAAAGTTTCTATCAATCATTGCTGTTATATTGTCAAGTTTATAATGTGATGCAACTGCTGCTGCTTCCCATACTTGTCCTTCTCCGGTTTCCCCATCTCCAAGCATAACATATATCTTGTACTTCTTTTTGTCAAGCTTTCCTGCAAGGGCAACACCATTTGCAAAAGAAAGGCCGTGGCCAAGAGAACCTGTTGATGCTTCAACACCTGGAATATAGGTACAAACAGGATGACCTTGAAGCATACAGTTCATAGACCTCAGATTTAATAATTCTTTTACATCAAAATAACCAGATTCTGCAAGAGTTGCATATAATGCTGGAGCTGCATGACCCTTGCTTAAAATGAAGCGGTCTCTGTTTGGGTCCTTTGGATTGTCTGGATCATGGTTCATATGATTGAAATAGAGAGCAACTATTGCATCAACTGCTGATAAAGAACCTCCCGGGTGCCCTGACTTTGCCTTATATAGCATTTCAATGATATGCTTTCTTATATGAACAGCCTTTATTTGTAATTCTTTTATATCACTGATTTTAAAACCCTTCATTTTTTTTACTCCCCGCATTTAAAAAGATAAAAGGGATATTTCCCCCGTATACTTTTACTGTGTAAATACTTTTTGTAAATTTTTATTATTACTCATTTTTTTGTATCCATTTTATGTTTTCTGGATATTTCATATAAATCCTGATATATCTCTGGTTTAATATCTCTTAGAACTGGTCTATTTGCCCTTGCTTTTTCTATATCTTTTAAATCTATTTCACAGACCTTTATACTTTCTTTAAAGTACGGAGCCTTACATATTTGTTTTGAAAGAGGATTTCTTATTTCTGAACCACCCCAAAATACAAGATTCTCTTGAGTTCCTGTTATATTAGTATAGATAAAAAATACCGTATTTTCAATTGTCCTTGCAGGTATTAAGGTCTCAAAATATTTTCTAGTAATTGAAGGAGATGCAGATATACATATAATAATATCAGCTCCAAGTTGTGAATATGCCTTACATAGTTCTGGGAAAAAAATGTCGTAACAAATGATGACTCCTATTTTTCCATATTTTGTTTCAACAAGCCTTAATTCTTCCCCTTCATCAAAATATAATTTTTCCTCAAATGGTCCAAATGTTGGTAAAAACCATTTGTTGTAAATATCTGTCTTCCCATTTGCTTGAACAATTACTGCTGAGTTATGAATAAGTCCTTTTACATTCTTATTTTTGGTAGGGATTCCAAATACTATGATGCTCTTAGTCTTTTTTGCAAGTTCTTTTACGTATTTTATTGATGGGCCATCTTCTTCTTCAGCAATATCTCTTAACTCATCCTTTACATGATATCCACATGTATTTAATTCTCCAAAAACATAGATGTCTGCTTTTTTCTTTTCTATGAATTCTTTCATTTTCTCAAGATTTGCTTTCTTATCTGCAATCTTTGGTCTCATTGTTATTAATGCAATTTTCAAATTATAACCCAAAAAAATGTATATTTACCTTTTTTATAATCTTGTTGTTTATTTAAGAGATGGGATGTGTGAGAGGGGGGAGATAGAATATATTCCCTAGGAGGATAAATAGGAAAGATGGTTTTTAAATGGATGAGAAAAATAAGGTGCGGATAAGTTGCTAAAAATTTGTGGAATGGGATGCACTCTTGAACTTATCCAGCACTTAATTACTCCCCCGAGTTTGTCAGTAACATAAAACTTTTTTCTGAATTTTTTTTGATTTTTGCCAGAAGGCAAAACCGTTACTGATCTATAGATGAAGCCTTTCATTACCCCTCACCAATTGCATAGCATTATTGCCTTGCAAAGATGATATATAATATCATATATATAAACCTTTTGTCTTTTGCATTGCATTAATGCAATTCAAAAGAGAAATGCATAAATATCCATGATTTAATATCATTGTGATGGATGGTTACCAAAACGAGATCTCTAAAATCAAAAGGGTACTGAAGGAAAATCCAAAAGGTATGACGGTAACTGATATATCAAGAAAAATAAAAATCAATAGAAATTCTGTTGCTAAGTATCTTGATATTATGAGAATATCTGGTCACGTTGAAATGATAACTTTTGGGCCAGCTAAGGTTTTTTTCCCATCAAAGAGAATCCCAATTCTTGATATGCTGAATTATACATCAGATTACATATTAGTTTTTGATTCAAGACTAAAAATTACTATGGTAAATGACTCTTTTTTAAGATTTGTTAAAGATGATAGAGATAATATTATTGGCCAGACTATTGAAAATACTAAATTAGATTTCTTTAGTGAAAATTCTGAAATTATTGTTGGTATAAGTGAGGCATTAGAAGGAAAAAATTTCACACAGGAAATTGAGTTTAAAAATAATGGCGAATATTATTGTTTAAAGGTAAAAATTGTTCCTACAACTTTTGAAGATGGAAGAAATGGAGGAACGATTGTTATAAAAAATAAAACGGATAAGAAAATTGTTGAAGAAGCATTAAAAGAATCAGGGGAAAATCTTAAAAAAATACTAAATAAAATGAATAAAAAATAGTTTTTTAGTTTGATAATAGATGAATTGTTAAATTTATCATAAAGCCAATAAGTACAAATAAGGTTAGGACTGAATTTGTTTTTAAATCAAATATATTGACCCATTCAAGAATAGATATAATCACGTATGAAAGCACTAAGAGTACAATCAGTAAAAGAACAATTATGCCTATAGCATCAATTATAACTGGATATGTTCTTGCTTGCTCAAATAATATCCATACACTTGCAAAATAAGCAAGTATGGCAATTGTAATCTGGGCTTTAGTCCTATCCTGCATAATTTTGTCAGTGCTTTTGTCTTTATAAAACTTTTTAAAACATTAATAGTATCATAGCATAAAATGATAGTAAATAAAGCAAATAGATTCCATTATAAAGATATTTTAATAGAAACTCATCCAGAAGTTTATGATCCTGCTGAGGATACTTTCCTTTTACTTGATTCAATTGATATAAAAAAAGAGGAAAGGGTTCTTGAAATTGGGGCCGGTTGCGGAATAATTGGCCTTTTTTGTGCAAAGATTGGTGCAGATGTAATATGCACTGATATCAATCCTATATCTGTTGAACTAATTAAAAAGAACTATCTTATAAATCAGAATAAATTGAAAGGTAATTTTGAGATTAGATTTGGAGATATGTTCTCAGCTATTCAAGATTATGATTCTTTTGATACAGTTATATTTAATCCACCATACCTACCAACAAAAAAAGAGGATTTAACTGCTTCTTGGATTGATGTTTCAACAAGTGGAGGGGAATTAGGACTTGATTTAACAAAAAGATATATTGAGTCGCTTTCAAAA
>Ga0272442_10012975_pt1 | contig 10013 bp, 15 predicted proteins | sample SSMForm2O_FD_200262 | JGI IMG/M metagenome (GOLD analysis project Ga0272442, IMG submission 200262) | Marine sediment archaeal communities from Little Sippewissett salt marsh, Falmouth, MA, United States - SSM-Form-2O | ecosystem: Environmental > Aquatic > Marine > Wetlands > Sediment ... | reverse complement strand
AAGAAGTGTGCCTATCATAACATAAGAAGCAGTTTCACCTATATCCATAAAAAATGTTACAAAACCCATATACATTCCAGCACTCATAATTCCAAGACCAACATGGTTTGCACCAAAAACAATTAAGAAAAATATTGCTGGTAAAAAAACTAAAAATGTTTTAACCCATCCAAGTTCAAAATCTCCAAATACATCAGTGAAATATTCTTCCAATTCTTGTTCAGGTGTTGTATCATAGATAGGCATGATATTAAAACTTAGAAGTATTGTTCCATCTAAATCACTATGATTAAGATAAAGTGTTACAAGATGAGGACGACTTGTATTAAAACCAGGTGCAGAAAAAACAAAATCATCAATACCAGTTTTACTATTTGTATAGTTTAAAACAATACTATAATTATAAGTTTCAAAGATTTTTATCTCTGTATCAATAGTATTGTTATTAATGTCTTTATACCAAATGGTTATATGGCCAGTACTATTAATTGTTCCATTAAATGTAATTATCTGAGTAGGTTCAGTTATATCTATCTCTGGTCTAATAAAATTTAATTTAAATTCTCTAACATAATAAATTCCATAATAATCTGGATCGGAATAATAATCTTCTGTGGCACTATGATAATTTGTTTTACTAAGATTTACTTTGTAATAGACATCTGGTTTAAGATATGCATATACATATCCGTTTACATCAGTATATACAATACTGACATTTTCGTATTCTCCTCCTACTTCCCGCATAATACGTACTTTTACATTTTCTAAAGGTTCATCCTTTTCATCTATAACTCGGAGAACATATTGTTCACTATTATTTTCATATGTTAGATATGCCTTTAACGTATAATAATTATTAGGATTAATATCCATATAATAAATTGCATCTTTATAACCAGTAGCATTAACTTTAATCATAACATTATTGCCAGTTGGAAGGTCGTCAAGGTCTATCAATGCAAAATTTTCCCCATCCTCAGATTGATTATAATATTCTTCACTTCCGCTTTCATTAGTAATAGTTACATAAAACAAACTAATTATATTATTATTGGAAGCATTATAACAAGTAATATTTAAACTAGCCCAATTTACTTCCACACCACTACTACTAATATCAACAGTGGTATTATAACTAAAAAACTTATAATAACTTGTAGTAGTATAAGTTGTATCATCATATCCAGATGCTGAACCATTATATAATTCTGTACCATCATCAAGATTAGCTGGAAAATCATTTGCTTTACGCATTATTACTGTATTATCTGCTCGTCCACCTTTACTCCAAGTAAAATTTATTTTATTAGTACTAACATCTGCAATAATGTTAGTTGGATTAATAGGCCCAGTATTATTATTACATGTAGTGATTGCACTAAAAGAATGTGTACTTTCATTAAAAGCCCATGCACCAAAATAATAAACATTACTAAGACTAAGATTACTATCTATAGTAGAAGTGCTTGTTGCATTATATATTAATGTTCCTTCTCCACGAATCCAATTTGTAACACTATTTCGTTCAATATAAGTATAATTTCCAGTAACACTTTGAGTCCAACTTAAAGAAATTTGTGTAGTGCTATCTGTTGCAGCCTTAAAATTTGTAATTTTATCTACAGCACCCGACTCGGAAGTTTCATCTCCGAAAGAAATAAAAGTAGATAAGTTTACCATATTATTATATGTTGCATTAATCCAACTATCATTTCTACGAATATTACTAATTCTTATTTCATCGACACTACCATTAAAATCATGGTTTCCATCATGGTCTGTTCCAAAACCATGATAACTTTTATCACCTATTGGTGCACTAGGCATCCAACAGCTAGTATCAGATTTGGAAATATTTCCATTTACAAAAAGACTTACATCATTTTCTTTCATGGCATGACAAATATATTCCCAATTTGTAGTACGAGTTCCACTATCTTGACTATCAACATACCATTCTTCAACTCCATCATTATGACCTGCATAACGATAACCACCTTGATTTGTAAGACGGGCATATACTTGATCTAATGTTCCAGAATTATCTCTTTGTTGTATAAGTTGATAATTTGCATCTGTATGATTTGGTTTCACCCATACTTCATGTGTTCCAAATTCAGTACTATCATTTACAATCCAACATCCATCTGGAAATGTAATATAATCATTTGTTCCATCTAAATTTAAAGTTTCACCAAAATGAGTATGGCTGCTAGTACTAATGCCACCTACTAATGTTGCATGATTGTCATTAATTGTAGAATCATTTAAATTTGTAGTAGTGGTACTATTACAATGATAAACTCCAGTATAATTACTATCCCATACATCTTCAATATTTTCCTGACTATTACAACTAGGATTCCCATAGAACATATAGAGTTGAGAGTTTGTACCATTATCTGAACCACTAAGATATGTCATATTAACCCAAATATATGCAGTAACACTATTTACATTAATTGTATAATTATCAATCTCATGGTTATATACAGTGTTGTTATCAGTACTAACAAAAACAATATCATCAAGATCATGTTGTGCTTCATCATATAAATCATCATCTTCTTCAATGTATACAAGCATTGGAAAATTTTTAAGACTATTTGGAATCTGTGAAGCATCAACATTTAATGTTTTTCGATAATTCCAACTACTATTCCACCATGCAAACTCATCATAACTATACCAATTCGTACCATCAAAAAGCTTTGGAACAAAATCAATACTAAAACTTTTATCTGAAGCATCTACACTCATATGGAAATTAACAACATAATAATCTTTATTACTAGCAAGTATCTGATATTTATAATGCGGATTACGATCAGTGAAACTTTTACTACTATACAATATTGATTTATCCATCTGATTTACAGATAAAGAACTATATTTAGATTTAGGAATAATAAAAGGCATATCAAAACTAACAAGACTCTCCTCTGTATAATAAACACCAAGGTCTTTAAAACCAAATTTCTCATAATCACTACTATCTTTAACAAGTATTATTGTTGGTTTCAAAGCAGAAGTATCAGCATCAACGGAAATAAACATACTAGTAAATAAATTAAATACAAGAAAAAATATTATCAACCAACTTGAAAGATTTTGTTTCATGTATATTCACCTGGCCTACGTATAAATGCTTCAGCTACAAACAAAAATATTGCAACTAAAAAACATAATACACATGCAATTCCAAAACCTTGACTTATCTGTGGCATAACACTATTAAAATTATCAAGTTGATCTCCATCCATAGTTTTATTGGCACTAGACCAAAGTGTTTCTTTAAGTCCACCACTACCATGATATGCTTGATTAAAACCAATATATAAAAAGAAAAGAATACCAGCTACACATATCATAACTAATGCACTAATTGGTAAACGCATTAATAACCCACCTCTGATTGTTTACGAGCTAAGATACCCGCACCAATTAGACACATGATACCTACTAACAACATTATTGCAGGAATCCATGCCCAAACATGACTCATTAAAATATAATAACTATCTTCAATAACTAAACTATCAAGATAACTACGACTTCCATCCCATAACGCCCAATACATTCCACCAAGTACAAGCAGAAATCCAAAACTCAAAAGTGGTAAAACTTTACTCACAACCTCAACCTCCCAAAGTATCTATCAAAATCATCCATATTACCAATAGGCATATCCATGTTCATAATTGGAGAACGCATGGTTTTTACACGTCTACCCTTGGTTTTACGTGTAACTTTCCTTTCTTTATTCATATTAGCTAGAATGCCCTGCCATGTGATCCCTTTTAATTCACCTGGGCTGTCAATACGGAAAGTTGTTCGTTCAATATGCCTGTCGCCTTTTTGATAAAACTTACCGCTTCTGCTTGAATAAGAACCAATGTCATATGGCATCTTCTTTGGATTTCCACTTACAGGTTTAACAATGAAAGTAGCTGCTTTGCTATTATCTACAAGATGGCCGCCTAATGCCATTGCACCATCATAGGTATATGTTTTACGACCTGCACGAATAAATTTGTTACTGTGCTGTGATTTTTTTAAATATGGTGCATATCCTTGACCAAGATTCTTTGAACTTTTTGAATAACCTGTATCTGAACTAGGTAATATTTTTCTAGAACTTTTACTAGAACTACTACTTGATCTACTGCTACTGCTACTAGAACTACTAATCATACTATTGATACTGCTACTTATGTTACTTAAACTACTGGCAATACTTTTACTGCTGCTAATGTTAGAAGATGGGATAGACCTGCTTGAACTACTAATAATACTACTACTTACACTACTGATAGATGAAGGTTTACTAGAACTTGGTTTAGAGGGATAACTAGGTATAGAACTTATCTTTGAACTAGAAATAATACTAGGTTTACTAGATGGAAAAGAACTAACACTTGGATAAGATGGTTTTGAAACAATACTGGAAGCACTATACATATTTGAAATAGCAACAGAACCAATATAGCTAGGGCTAACTAGTGAAATGCTGGGAGTATATTGGTAACTATAACTAAAAAAGTCTTTAACTGATTTAGGAACATTTGAAACAGCTCGAGATACAAAACCCATAGGCATCCCTTTACCAAAAATACGATACGTTGGTAGAGGAACTACAACCTTTTCAAAAGTTGTATAATAATAATTGCTAGTACGTTTAATAAAACTTCCACCACGAACTATTGCTTCAAGTTCAGGCCCTCCAAGTTCTACCTTAGGAGCAACCCATGCATAACTTCCTTTTGGTTGTTCAAGAATATATTTACCTGAAACATCATAACTACTTCTACGAATACTTTTAGGAAGTCGAAAAACATTTCTAAAAGAAAAAATAGGTGCAGTTGGAGCTTTAAACTTTGGAATTAAACTAATACTGCTAGATTTTAAACCAAGTTTATTATAACCACTAATTTGTAAAAAATGAGGGCTACCACGTCCAAATGCAGAAACACTAAGACCCGGGCTTTCACTACTGCCTTTACCAATTTTTGTAATATATCTAAACTTAGAAGGTGCAGCATGTATCCCTAAAACATCGCCAGTTTTTGATAAATTTCTTGTTGATTGAAAAACTTGATATTGCTTACCTGGGCCAGGTAACTCTGCGAATTTTTTTTCACCACTGAGAACACGTAAATCCCATACTTGTTCTTCAGAAAGTTTTTTTGCCAATCCTAGTTTTTCTTTACCTTTCCACCAAGCTTTACGAAGAAGATTCTTAGGAGTATAAGGAGCTAGATTTGGAATGTTGATACCGAAATGTTTACTAATGCCTCCTTTAAAATATTCATATCCAATTCCTGCACCTACTTTAGTTGTTTGTAATGCTTTGCCTCCTACTATTAAACCAGTTATTTCTCCAAAACTTGCAAACCCTGTTTCAATTGGATATTTTTCTAGACTTTCACTAAACTCACTTTTCCCTAATGTTAATACTTCGCTAATAGAACCGCTGATAATTCCTTGTGTTGGGTCAATTTTTCGTTCACCTAAAATCTTTCCGACATCAGGCAATAAAAGAGTTTTGCCTGTTTCTATCCTACCAAAAACATCTGTTAATTTACCTTTACCTGTTGAATATTTAACAGCTGCTTGAGAGAGAGTAACAGGAAATAAAACTGCACTACGTGAGGATTCACTTGCAGATAAAAGATAACGTGTTCTACTTCCTAAATTTTCATATATTGCAGCATCTGGATTTATTATATTTTCTAATCTTTTTTTAGCTATTACTTTTTCTGCTTCTTTATAATCTAAAACAGATACACTACTAACATTTAGGTTAGCCATCCATTGAGGCTGCATGATGTCGTCGCCAAAAGGATTTAACCAGCCAGGCCATAAAACCTCAGGTGTTTTTACTGCTTTTTCCTGAAGGCTAGTTGCAACAACTTCTCTTTGCTTAAGACCACGATCTGTTTTAAAATATTTTTGCAGTTCCTCGCTTTCAGCATATTCCTTTATCAGTTTTTGTTTTTCTTCTTTAGTTAAACTAGAATAATATTCTGGATAGCCTTCATAGTATCTTCTTGTATCTATTGGTATTTGCTCCCAATTTAAATAGTTCAAATTATATGTTTTTTTTTCTTCAGATTTTAAACTTTCATATGCTGCGATATAGGCTTTATCATAAAAAGGTCGTATTTTTGCTTCCATAGCTGGAGTTCTAGTTGATTTTGCATACGCACTTCCCAACGTAGTTAACATTTTACTTTGTTTTGGATCTGCTTTAGTTACTAAATATTCATAAGCACTTGGTGGAATATAGACAGGCCCCATAGGTAGTTGTTTACCTGATGGAGTTGGAATATCTGGCATTGGTGGAGTTGGTTGTGTTCTAGGTGGCCTAACTGGTTCGGGTGCTTCACTTGGTGGAACAACTATTTCTTTTAACTCTGGTGGTAACATTTGTCTAGTTATAGGGTCTATTGTTTCAATTGGTTCTTCTTCTGGTTCTGATGGACTAGGAGCAGGTGCTGAACTACCACCACCCCCACCACCAGAAGAACTTGGTGGACTTGGTGGCGGTGGAGTTGGTTGTGTTCTAGGTGGCCTAACTGGTTCGGGTGCTTCACTTGGTGGAACTACAATATCTCTAAGCTGAGGTGGAAGTAAACGCCTAGAGATAATGTCTACCAATGTTTATAACCTCCTACTAAAAAGAAGGTCAAAATAAAACATTCGGCATTCATAATTATGACAACGATAATAATAAGGCATATATTCTTCCCAAAAATTCTGTGTTTCCATTTCATCATTATCTTCTATTATTGTATCAGATGCTTCTGTCGTAATAAAAATTGGTGAAACTAAAACCAACATTATTACTAATATAAAAATTGGGCAGCTATAGCCCCCCTTAAAAAAGTTTCCAAACATGTTTGTCTGGGTTTACTAAATGAACTTATAAGTTTAAAAAGTTTTGTATAATTATTTTTTTCTTTTTTCTTTATAATAAATATACATACTATAACCCATAGGAATAAGGATCATTAAAAGAGTTGCAGATACTAGAATCCACATATCCCATTTGTTTTTAACACCATCAAGATTACACCAAAGATACATCATGCCACAGATGAAACCTGCAACAACAAGTACTATATCATCTGGTATTTCTTTTTTCATGTTAAACCAATAGGTATGTCTTTACTGATAAGTATCATAAAAAACATTAAGAGTAATGCAGCAATAAGAATTTTATTTTCTTTCCAAAACTTTTTTAGATTCATCATATCACCTTTATCTCCTTCATCTTTAATTTATGTTTTCAGTATCATACATATACCAATTGTAAATGTCAAACCAACCCCAATCAAAGGAACAGCAACAAGTAATGTTTCAAGTAGAGGTTTAACAGAATATAACAATACAGATATACCTCCAATTAAAAGTAGTAGGCTCAATATTAAAAAACATACAAACCCAACAAATTCATGTTTCTTACAAGCACCAGGAAAACGATATGTATATTCAAGATATTCTTGCTTCGGCTTTTCTTCTCCATTCCAAAACCATGGTTTCATTTCTTATCACCTTTTACAAGGAATTTCATATTTGTAAATCCTAAAACATGCCCACAAGATAATTTTAAATTTACATTTCTACCATTTTGATATACTTCCCAAACTTCACATGCACGACCTTTACATTCATGACATTTAATCCACCATTCATTACTATATGGGTCAAAGATAAATTTATCTAATTTTCTCATCATATCACCTAACACTAAGTTTTTTAATACCATTTTTCAATAGTAAAAACCCTAAAATTCCTACTATCCCTGATCCAAAAGTAGATCCAATTGCAAAAGCCATATCGTTTAACTCAATAGCAATTGGGATATTGATATAAAGAGCATATAAGAACCCTAATAAAAACAAAGAACCAAATATAATACTTATAACACCGATACACATTTTCTTCATCTTATCACCTAACTACAAGGTTTTTATATTTACTTATTATCTCATTAACTTCATTACGTAATTCCCAAATCCAATATTTATTAGACAAACAATATTTAAAATATCTTGGTTTACCTATTCTTTCAATATATCCATGTTCAAACATAAGATTTAGTTTTTCATTTAATCTCTGTGGAATTAAATCAATTCCGTTATTTCGTAAATCAAATGTAGAAGTATATTTTTTCTTTTTTAATTCTTGAACTATTTTTTTATACTCCTCCTTTTTCAATAAACTTTCAATACTCATATTATTTTTTGGCATCATCTATCACCTAACCTCAAGGTTTTCCTCATTATATAATTTTAAAGTTGCAAATCTAATATAATCTGCAACACTTCTATAATATGGTTTATCTTTTATATGTTCTTGAATTGCTTTTATAAATTTTTTATCTAATGAAACGCTTTGATATTTTGCTCCTTTATTTTGTAAACCCATTTAAACACCCCTAAATAAACGGTTGTTTGTTTTCAAACAAACGTCATTTGTTTGTATTGATTTATTCTTGTTAGATTTTTGCACGGTTTTTTACCCCCCCTTTTTTTGAACGGTTTTTGTTACCATAATAATTACGTGTATTTCGTTTGCCTTTGTCTTTAGATCCTTTCGGTCTACCAAGCACCTGGCCAAGATTCCTTTTAGCTGCCAGACGTTGTTTAGTAGCTATACTAATATTGATACGTTCAAGTTCAGCAAGAGCAACCAATATAGTCATCATAGCTTTACCTATTGGTGTTGTTGGATCAAGTCCTTCCATGACTGAAATGACATTAACTCCTCTAGCAGCCATAGAATCGAAATCCATAATAAACTGGCGAGAACTACGCCAAGCTCTATCAAGTCTGTAAACGCAGATAATGTCGATTGCTCCTTGCCTTCCAAGTTTAAGAACCTGATCCCAAACTGGCCTAACTTTTGTCGAGCCTTGAACTTCTTTAAAAACTTCAATGTTTTCTCTATCATAACCTTTTACCTCACAAAACTTTATACAACTATCTAACTGTTGATCTAACTCCTGGCCTTCCGTGCTTACACGAACATAAATAGCTATTTTCCTTGTCATATTATCCTTACCATTTTGTCATAAAAGTTAAAGGTAGAATTATTGACGGTTTCTACCTCGACCTTTACGTTGTGTTTGACTACAACCACCACGACCTTGGTTAAGTCTTTGACCCTTACCAGATCCATCACGCTTAGGAACACCTTTCTTTTTCATCACTTATCACCTCCTATTAGTTTTAATTTATATATTCCTCTATCTGTGCATTAACTTTACGATAAACCATAGTGCAAGTAATAGTTCCTGGATATTTACTATGGTTATAATGATTGTAGATTAATTTAAATCCTTTTAGATTAGGGAATCCCCAGTTACAATTCCATATAAATATACCATCTGCTTTAAGTAAATCTCTAAGCATCCACATAAAACCATATCGTTTTGTAATTGGTATTGCTTCCCATACTGGATCACAATAGATACTATCAAACTCTGCACGATTAAATAATTTGTTTATATCCCACATATCAGCTACGATGTCAGGTTTTACCGTTGGGTCTATATCTACTCTTACATCACCAAACTTTGACATCCCACAGCATAGATTAAGCGATTTTGGTTTAAGATATTCTTTTACTATGTCTTTAAGCCATTGTGGGTCTTTGTATTGTTTTTTGTATGCCATAAACCTTACATTTTTTATTTAGTTTTCTTTTTCCACTCATCTTTAGATAACTCAACTATGTTCTCAATTAATGCACCACACTCTGGACAAAAAGGATGTTCATATTCCCACCCATCTGGTTTAATCATTTCTGCATATCCTTCATAATCACAAGTACATTCAATCCAAATTTTTTCCATCTTATTTCCCCTCAGTTTTACCTTACTTCTTTTACTAATCTTATGATAAATAGCAAATGGAATACCAAACACTACAACAATCAAACCATACCAAAACAAATCCCTAATCATTTAGCACACACTCCAAACCAGCGATAAAAGCACCAGC
>Ga0272442_10012974_pt1 | contig 10014 bp, 5 predicted proteins | sample SSMForm2O_FD_200262 | JGI IMG/M metagenome (GOLD analysis project Ga0272442, IMG submission 200262) | Marine sediment archaeal communities from Little Sippewissett salt marsh, Falmouth, MA, United States - SSM-Form-2O | ecosystem: Environmental > Aquatic > Marine > Wetlands > Sediment ... | reverse complement strand
ATGCCTGCAAGTATGGTGCAATAAAACTCAGAGAAAAGGCGATAATATGCGATCTATGCGATGGGGACCCGGAGTGCGTAAAACGGTGCCCCACAGGGGCACTGGAATATGTTGAGGCACCAGAGTCTATTGAGACCCCTGAATCAGTGTTTAATCGACTGAGGGAGCAGTGGAACATTGAATAAACTATACGGATACGCAGGGAAGATACTCAGAATCAATCTATCAGATGAAACAGTATCCAAGGAACCACTAGACCCAGAAGAAGCTAGACAATTCCTCGGCGGACGAGGCTTCAACGCCCACAAGCTCTACAAAGAAGTGGGAGTAGACGTTGACCCATTGGGACCAGATAATAAGCTCATGATAGCCACAGGTCCTCTCGTGGGCACTATGTTTCCCACAGCCAGCAGGTTCAATGTCTCAGCCAAGAGCCCATTAACTGGAATATTCGGTGATACCAACGCTGGCGGTCATTTGGCTCCAGAGATAAAGTTTGCTGGTTATGACCAGATCATAATCGAGGGAAAAGCAGCTAGCCCCAGCTATATCAACATCAGAGATGATGTGGTAGAGACTTACTCAGCCGAGGATATCTGGGGAAAAACCGTATTCCAAGCAGACAGCCTGATAAAGAAAAAACAAGGGAGGCATGTACAGACTCTTATCTGTGGACCAGCTGCCGAGAAAGGCGTAAAATATGCGGGACTATTTGCTAATCAGGCACGAGCAGCCAGCCGAACCGGTATGGGCACCGTAATGGCAAGTAAAAACATCAAGGCTATGGCGGTCAGGGGCACAGGATCAATCAAGGTCGCTGAGCCAACGCGGTTCGAGAAGCTGGTTCTAAGACTTGAGAAGGAGATCAGGGAACATGAACAGTACGCGGGACGCAGACTCATGGGAACAACCCGTATACTGATGATGGCAAACAAAGCCGGTTTCTTACCCACCAGAAACTATACTCAAGGCACCTATGAGCACGCGGAAAAGGTAAGCGGTGAACGATTAGCAGCCGAGTACAATGTAAAGACAAGAGGATGCTTCGCATGCACCATCCCATGCAGCAGGATATACACCGTCAAAGACGGAAAATACAAGGGGCTTCACGGGGAAGGACCAGAATACGAGAGCCTCGGCAGCCTCACATCACGCATCGGAAACCCGGATATTAAGCTAGCTCTAAAAGCCAATGATCTCTGTAACCAGCTGGGAATCGATATCCTCAGCACAGTGGGCTGCATCGGTTGGGCAATGGAGCTATACGAGAATGGATTACTGAGCAAGGAGGAGACAGGTGGGCTAGAACTCAACTGGGGCAACCCAGAAGCGGTGCTAACCCTGATACACCAGATATCCAACAGGGAAGGATTCGGAGACATCCTAGCAGATGGGTCAGTAAGGGCTGCAGAGAAACTCGGGAAAGGACTGGAGTATACTGTTCAGGTAAAGGGAATGGATCTGATAATGGCTGACCCCCGCGGTCTCAAAGGCTTCGGGCTAGGATACGCAGTAGCGACTAGGGGCGGTGACCATCTCAGGAGTGAGCCCTTCATCGAGCTCAGCGATGACCCAAGCATCGGTGAGGCAATGTTCGGTGAGCCGGGGGCAACCATACGTATGTCTGACAAGGGGAAAGGGAAGCTGATCAACTATTTTGAGAACTGGTGTGCCGTGATTGATGCCCTTGAGCCATGCAAGAACATCATGCAGAATATGATGCTACTAGAGTTCCCACGGGCAGCAGAGGCGTATGATATCACGACTGGAATCAAGATAACACCAGAGGAAATGCAGGCTGCGGGGGAGAGGATCATCAACATTGAGCGAATGTTCGGGATCAGAGAAGGGATAACAAGAGAAGACGACACATTGCCCAAAAGATTCACAGATACACCTCTCACAGAGGGAGCAAGCTCAGGTACAGTACTCGATTTAGACCTGATGCTCGATGAGTACTACGGGGCACGTGGATGGAATAAAGAGACAGGGCACCCGACACGGGAGACCCTAGAGAGGCTAAACCTCTCCTATGCTATTCATAACCTTTTCCTTTAACCTGAATCCATACTATGATAAGGGAAAATATCATCTCTATTGGTATGATAAAGCTCACTGATTTCTACGAGGCAAGAAAAAGAGTCCAGAAATGGGCTCGACACACACCACTAGAATACTCACCAGACCTCAGCCAACAGACAGGCGCAGAGGTCTACCTCAAACTAGAAAACCAGCAAACAACAGGCAGCTTCAAGATCAGAGGAGCCACCAACAAGATACTTTTACTCACTGATGAGGAACGTGCTAGAGGCGTGGTTACAGCCAGCAGTGGAAACCATGCACAAGGATTAGGGTACGCAGCCAAACAATTGGGAGTCAAGGCTAAGATCGTTGTACCTGAGATGACCCCACAGGTCAAGATCGACGCCATCAGGAAATATGGTGTGGAACTCATCGTCGAGGGCGACGAGTACATGGTCTCTGAGAGACTAGCCAGACGTATCGAGACAGAGGAGGGCATGACATTCATCTCAGCCTACAATGACATCGACCTCATCAAGGGACAAGGAACCTTAGCACTAGAAATGATCGAGGACCAACCAACACTGGACACCATACTGGTACCTGTGGGAGGAGGAGGGCTAGCATCTGGTGTATCTAGCGTCTACAAACAAGCAACAGACGCCACAGTGATAGGTGTCCAGAGCATCACAAGCCCAGTAATGTACGAATGCGTAAAGAAAGGCTACATCCACGACATCCCCCTAGAGGATACCTACGCTGAGGGACTCCATGGAGGACTCGAAGAGGGCAGCGTCAGCTTCCCCATCTGCAGGGATAACATTGATCAGTGGATCATCCTCAAAGAAACGGAAATCCTCGCAGCCATCAAATACATGCTCCACCAGAGCCACATGCTCGTAGAGGGAGCAGGCGCAGTAGGCGTCGCAGCATTACTCCGAGACCCATTGAGTTGGAAAGGGAAGAAGATCGGTGTCGTTATTAGCGGCGGTAACCTTGGCATGGAGACCCTGAGACTAGTGATTTAACCGGGTTTTCAACCACTATTTTTAGGGGGGGAGGGGGGTCAACACGTCCCAGCCCCAGAAACGCCTCCAAACACAAAAACAGCCCTAAAACAGCTTATTTTCGATCCTAATATGTTCAAAAACGTACATGTTAACCGGGTTATCATGACAAAAAACGTCATGGTAACGAGAATTAAGCCCTAAGACACCCATAGGATGGCTACTACACAATAGGTATATATTCAGCCTAGCTTCCCCTATTCGCTGAACAAGATGCCCATCTGTGAAATCTGTGGAATGGAAGTAACAGAAGTCCAAGAATGCAAAGAATGTCAATCCAAATTCTGTGAAGAATGCGGAGACACCAAGCAACAACTATGTTACGACTGCCTAGGATGGACAGACGACATCGAAGAAGATTGGGCAGAAGACAATCTAAACTAGAATACCTACCATTTTATCTGCTAGTTAAGACGATTAAGTAAGACAATGGAAAGAACCGGGCAAGAAGCCACCACTGTACATAAGATCGCTCTTGCCCTGCTTCTAATAATCATCATCACCCAAGTAGCTATCCCTGAGGCATCAGCAGAAAGCAGTAGCCTCACCGGAGTAATATTAGACGAGGCAACCGGAGAACCCATCCCAGATGCTAAATTAAAAGTCCTCTCAAGGGGATACAGCAGATACTGGTATCGAAGATGGTCTAGCTATGGCTCAACTACCAGTGATGATCAAGGAAGATACAGCCTAAGACTGGACACTGACAAAAATTATCTCATACTTGTATCTCATCTCAACCAAGATGGCGAGTACGACTATATACCACAAGGAATAGCCCACAACCCCACCGCCGAACAAGAAGAAAAGAACATAGAACTCTGGAAAGCATCAATAATCCGCTTCGACGGCTTGGCGTACTTCATAGAAACAACAGCCATACCAGAAACCACTTTCAGAGTAATTAAAACCAACTCAACAGAGATAATCAAATATGGCTCATTAAACCTCATATACGGCCCGGGTTCGGGAAGCATATCAAGTCACCTCAGCTTAGCCACAAACAAGATCTATGTACCCTCAGGCAGAAACTTTCAGATCGAGACCCAGTCATTTGTTCAACTCTCCGGTGAAAACGTACACGAGACACTCACCATAGATGACTACAAAGAAGCAACATTAGCCCCGGGAGAAATCGTGGAGATTGATCTACGAAGCTATGTTCTGCCCCAAGGGATAAAAAAGCTACAGAATGAGACTGAGACAATTGAACAACTTATCATGGGGAAGGAAGAGGAAGGCTTCTTCTTCTCAGTCGAAAGACAACAGCTCAGCAAGATCAAACAGACAACAAACGCCGCTATCTCATTAATAGAACAAGATCATTACTCCGAGGCGTTCACAAAATCACGGGAGGCTTACATATTGATCTCAGACCTCAACAATGGGCTGAGAAACATGTTGTTGGATGCCTCAAGGTCAATGTACATTTTACTTGGGTTCATAGCACTCACTTCAAGCATCATAGCATACTTGCTCTTTGAGAATAATAGACAGAAAATTACGGTCTCACTCGGGTTATTCACTATCCTCTTTGTTGCATTATATCTTCTGCATCCAGGGTCTCAAGTAGCCAGTAATATAGAACTCGTAAAAATCTCAGCCACATCCCTAATCACAGTGAATGTATTTGCGCTGATTTTACCAAGATTACTGAACAGATCATCATCTGGCAGAGACGTCTCACTACTAAACATGACAATACCTATTTTCAGTATAGCAAAGCGGAGTCTTAGGCGTCGAAAACTTAGGTTCGCATTAACACTCACAAGCGTTCTGCTCCTTGTAGCGAGCTTCATAAGCCTCACCAGTTTCACATCAGGATATGGGCTCAGTTTCTCAAAAACCACGGGCACCGTATTGAAAGAAGGGGTTATGATCAGGACACCGGACCCACCGCCAGAGAAGGCTGCAGCCCCATTCTGTGGAGGAACTGGAGCAGCTGGACCGCTCCCATTAGACGAGTCGATGATCCAGTGGTATAATCAACAGGAAGGCATCGCATATGTGGTCCCACGGTATGAAAATTATGCTCAGCGTCAATATCGAGAGTCCAATACGCCTATAGCGCGGATTGATCGCACACCCATCTTCGGTATTGTAGGCATAGACCCAGAAAAAGAGGCTGAGGTTAACCATCTCGACTCAGCGGTGATAGAAGGAAGATATCTCAGCTTGGAAACTAATGAGGCTTTGATATCCACGGGTTTAGCAGATAAAATCGGCAAATCTGTAGGAGACACATTCTCGATGACAGCTCAGGAAAAGATCCATGATCTAACCATAGTTGGACTCCTCAATGAAGACTTGCTCACAGAGTTAACGGATATCGATGGAAAATCGATACTTCCCTCCAAGATAATTGAATGGGAAAGATTCGAAATGGATGGCCCCGATTTCGTTGTAGAAGCCCTCGCCCCATGTAGCCCAAATGAGGTTGTCTGGGTCAACTTGGAGACCGGAGAAAATATCTCCGCAATATGGTTGCTAAGGATTAAGCTTCTACTGGAGGAGGAAGTGGATTTAATGGAGTTTGCGCGCTCAACGGCTCTAAACCGGGGATACAGGGCATGGGCATCAACACTCACTGGAGTCTACCTAGCGGAGCTAACAGGATACTTTGAGGGGAAAGGGCTGCCTATAGTGATTCCATGGGTAATCGTAGTGCTAAACGTAGTAGTGACCATGATGAACGCCTACTATGAGCGACGCCACGAGGTCATGATATACAGCAGCATCGGCATGAACCCAAGACACGTCTCAAGCATATTCCTAGCAGAGGCAACAGTGATAGGCATCATCGGAGGCTGCCTCGGATACCTCTTTGGACTGGGAGCATACAAGCTAATCTACATACTCACTCCTGCGCTACAGGTGAAACAGAAGGTCTCAGCCTTCTGGAGTATTGCAGCCATAGGTATCAGTATGATGGCTGTACTAGTAGGCGGCTTGTCAGCCCTCAGAAACAGCACATCCATAACCCCGAGCCTGCGAAGACGCTGGACAATAGATAAAAAACAAGAGTACTCAAGCGAGACAAGAATAGTAATCCCATTGCAGGTCTATGAGGAGGAGATCCATGAGTACATCGAGTTCATTAAAGAGAAACTTGAGAAAGCAAAGAAGGGCAGGAACATGATAGTCAAGATGCCCAAGATCACTCAGATCGATGAGAAACACTGGGAATACTGGTATATCTACTCTTCAGCATATACACAGATATCAGCACTATACAGCAGAAACAGGTTAAATGTAGAAAAAATAGAGGAAAAAACATACACCACCACATTATACACAATCGGAGACTCGGAAAGCGTTAAACAAGCAGGATCATTTATTCGTCAAATAGGACTCGAGTGGAGCCTGCAGCGTGAGGAGAATAATCATAATGGGAATTAATTTAAACCGAATAAGGGGTTTTGATGTGATATGAGTGAGGAAAAGCGGATGGTACACTTCACCATCAAAGATGCTTACAGACTAGGCATAGGCTACATCCGTAGAAGGCTCCAACGAACAGCCATTAATGTGGCTTCTGTAGCACTAGCAAATAGCTTCCTCACGAGCCTAATACTCACGGATCTTTTATACGCCAAATACAACGAGTTTCAGGGAGGAAGCATCGGAGTTGATGCCTACCAGTACTGGCTGGTCGCAGTAGCATTAATCGTTTCAGTGGTAGGCATTACGAACGCTATGCTAATATCAGTCTATGAACGATACCGCGAAATAGGCACAATGAAATGCATTGGAGCCCTCGACCAGCATATATTGATGCTTTTCTTAATAGAATCCATTATTCAAGGAGCAGCCGGTGGGGTAATCGGCTTCGCTCTTGGGGTAGTAGCAGCCGTACTATCATCTGGTTTCACAACAGGTTTTGATATTATCTTCAAGATACCTGCATCATCGCTGCTTACCTATTTATTGGGCACAACACTGCTCAGCGTTTTACTGAGTATAATCGCATCCATGTACCCTGCGTGGAGGGCGAGCAAACTACCGCCAGTGGAGGCACTAAGCTATGAGTTATGATACTGTAATCGAGTTAAGAAACCTACTAAGACACTACACGATGGGAGATGAGACTGTCAAAGCACTTGATGGAGTTGATCTGGATATAGGTCGAGGAGAATACGTCTCCATAGTTGGCCCCAGTGGAAGCGGAAAGACCACGTTATTCAACCTGATAGGTGGACTTGATAAACCAACAGAGGGAAACGTATTCATAGATGGGGTAGACATCAGCCAACTTGATGCCTATGAGCTAGCTTGGCTCAGATGCCGCAAAATAGGCTACATCTTCCAGAGCTTTAACCTCATTCAAGTCTTAACAGCATTGGAAAACGTAGCATTACCCACAGTTTTCGCGGGTACACCTCACGATGAGGGACTTAAGAAAGCAGAAAAACTATTGGAGTCTGTGGGACTCAAAGGAAGGATTCATCACAGACCCAGTGAGCTTTCAGCTGGACAGCAACAAAGAGTAGCAATCGCAAGAGCGCTAGCCAATGACCCAGCAATCATTTTAGCAGATGAGCCCACAGGAAACCTAGACCTACAGACAGGGCAGGAGATCATTGACCTTCTTCACGGATTAAACAAGACCCAAGGACTTACCTTGGTTGCAGCCACACATGATCTCAAGATGATCAAAGCCAGTGATAGGAACGTCTGGATGAGAGACGGCAAAATCGAGAAGATCGAAAGAGGTTAAAACCATTTATTGGTACTGTAATCCATAGTAATCTGGCGGACAAGTGATCCAGCTACGTGAACCCACTCGGTCTCGCCAAGGCTTTCAAGGACTGCCTCATAATCACCGTTTTCCATCGGGAACAGTTTGAGCGTATTTTTTGTATAGAAGTTCCCAGTAGTAGTTTGATATGATTTGTACACGAATTCGAGCGTATTCTCGCCCTGTTTGATTCTTGAGGTTACATGAGTTGGATGGGTTTCCAATCTATGGAGCTTTGATTCTACGAAGTCTAGATAGTTTTTCAATTCGGCTTGCTCCAATTTGATTGGTATATCAATCCTCCAAGGCTCTTGGAAACCGCCTGTCGTACGATCCAGTTTCCATCTCCTCATTAGGCTGGGAGTAATTACAATACTGTTTTGAAGTGCCGCAAAAGCACCTGTTATTACTGCGGATATAGCTAACCCGATGGCTGCGAAGCTCCAAACAGCTGAGACCTTTTGATGAACCTGCAAGCCAATGTTCAATATTGCTAATGCTTTGTAGAATCCTAATCCAACCAAGTATCCCAGCCCACCGGCTATAAAACCAGTTATAGCAGCTTCTGCGACGAATATACTGGATACCTGTGCGGGGTTCAATCCGACTGAGGAGAATATCTCTATCTCATTTCTCCTCTCAAAGAGACTATTTAGCATGGTTACAACGACATTGAGCACCACAATGGCCCAGGGGATGATCAATGTAGCGCCTTTTCCTTGGAAATAATTTCCAAGCCTGTAACTGGTATAAGATTCAATAGTATTTGCCCAAGCTAGATACCCTCTTTCTAAAGCTAATCTCTCAGCGAATCCAGTAGCATTAAACCGGGGATTTATTTCTACGGCTATTCGCTGAATTCCGACTGCTGGAAATTTCACTGCCTGGTGAATGTTCATGATGATCACCTCATTGGGCTCGGATTCTCCGAGAACCCAATTAGGAGTCTCACCCTCTGGGCTGACGTTTATCCATTTATTTGAAACATAAGGTGTGCCATCTAGATCTTTTAGACGTCTGAAAGATTCATCGTCGAATATTCCATCTATTATATATTCGCTTGAACCTTGAGCGAGATTATCTCCAATCCCAAGCTGTGTTATCTCTGAGAACGATTTACTGATCAAGACACCATTTTCACTAGGAATACTCCCGGTGATTAGGATATCATCAAGGTCTAAGAAAGTAAGTTCATTGTTTGAAACACCTATTACACCGAATATTGGCTGCGCCTCAACAACGAATAGGGGGTATCTTAAGGGAGTATTTTCTGCCTTAAGGGAGATTAAATCCGTCTCAGGTTGGCCAATTAGCCAATTGAGTTCTACATCATCAACGAGTATAAATGTAGGCGCCTCTTGGCTCCATGTTCCTTCCCGAATATATGCTCCAGTCCATCCAGCTTTGGAAGGTGATTCTCCTGTGATCAACCCGTATCCCTCTGAGAAGCTGGTCAATGTGACAAAACTCATCACCAAGAGAGTAATAGAAACAAAAGTAAGCAAAAATCGGACCCTTCGTCTCCTTAGACTCCTTTTTGCTATATTGAAGATAGGTGAGATGAGGTTACGGGTGTGAACCCTGCCATCGGTGCCTCCACTGGTGAAAAACCGGGGAAATATTAAGCCTACACCAATAAACGAAACCAAGAAAACTGCTGATGAGAGTATAAATCTAGTCAAGGGAATTGTCCGGCTCCCAGGATAAGTATGATAGAAGAACACCAGACTAACTCCGAGAATCGTAGTATCTGCTACTATTTGTTTAACGAAATCATCAATCAGCAGATAACCTGTGATCAGCGATGCAACTGTAAGGAAAGCTATCAAGAGATAGACGCTTAGCCTTGCATCGCGGAACATATTCAATAACTCGGTATTTGTATGGGTGAAGAGAATATATCCGCGCTTCAATGAGCCAAAGCTTGCGTCAAAATCTCCATTATTATAATATGTTTCTGAATCCTCAACATTTTTAATTCCGTTGCTGAGAGAGGTTTCTTGTTTGGCTAGATAGAATCCATATTGATCCATCTTGTTAAGCTGGATATTCAATTGTCCAAGGGTATCACTGGTTATTGACTGACTAAATGGGATCGTGTAGAGACGAACGTCAATATAACTGATCTCACCCTGACTAGGAGAAGTGAAATCATCTATGAAAAAACCACGCTCAGCTACCTTATTC
>Ga0272442_10012973_pt1 | contig 10015 bp, 13 predicted proteins | sample SSMForm2O_FD_200262 | JGI IMG/M metagenome (GOLD analysis project Ga0272442, IMG submission 200262) | Marine sediment archaeal communities from Little Sippewissett salt marsh, Falmouth, MA, United States - SSM-Form-2O | ecosystem: Environmental > Aquatic > Marine > Wetlands > Sediment ... | reverse complement strand
ATAATTTCGGTTCGTATTTCACTTTTTCCTATTACATTTCTTTCTACAGCTATTGAGCTCATACAATCAGTTTCCTCTTATCATTCCCGGGCTGTTCTTCTGAGTACGCTGCATAAATGATGCCAATGAAAAAGCCTGAATGAGAAAAACATAAATATCTATCTGTAAAGAACATATCTGTTCATTAAACCAGCCGATACAAGAGTAGAATTATTAAAGTATTATTTATTATACACCCACATTCAAAAAACACTACTCTGTACTGTGACTATCGGAAAAAAAACCACATCTATACATGACAAAATAACATATCTTCGCGTAATAATCAATCATCGGCAGTACAAGTTGAAAAAGAAGACTATACTGTACAGATATTGTCTATCCCTCGGTCTGGTTTGATGTAACCAGCATAATATCGCCGATATTGCTCCCTGTGTAGCGGGCGATGACTTTACATTTCGTCTTGAACAGAAGAAACACTTCCCGGTCGATATCGGAAAGAGTTTCAAAATTTCCCTGACCCTTTCCGATCACCATATCCGCGGAATAGAAAATATCCTTGAACTCATCGGAACACATTGACAGCAGGGTGCCCGCGGTATCACAACCGCTCGATATCACCCGTACACTGTCAGCAAGCCCGATTTCAATAGCGTCAGCCATGGTTACATCATTGATAATGGGACTATTTCGTACCGCCACGGTAATATCCAGCGCCGGGTACTGTTCCTTTATAAGTTCGATCAGCAGCATATCGAAGACAATTTCTCCCGCATTATCGGCAAGGTAGAGCAGGCTGTCGGAGCGGCCCAGACGGTGTTTCAAATCGCTGAGCAGAAAATGCCCGGGATTTTCACCCTTTATCCGGACCGCTTCATCCCGGATCATTTCCCGGAGCGCTTCGTCAATATCCAGATCATGGTTCGCCCCGAAATCAATACAGTTCCCGGCGATGGCGAACTGTATAGCCGAAAGCAGGGAATCTTCACTCTTTCGTATGATACTGCGTACCTCAGGGGCCAGCCGGAGGGCAATGCGGTTACTCGTCCGCTTGTCTTCCTCGAAAGGATCCTCCACCCCGGTTATTTCCTTCACCACATTATTGACGATGAGGGCCATCTCCGGCGGGCGGGCTTCGAGAGAAAATGTAGGGAGAAGTTCCGCGACCTTTTCCAGTATCGCCCTTTCCCGATGCTCATCATCACCGGTGCGGCGCGCGATATTTAGCGCCAGGTTCATAAAACAGATAAAGCAGTCGGTATAGGTACGCATGTAAACTCCGGTATCAGTCTATTTTGCTGAGAATTCCGTCAACGATGGAACGGAGCGCTTTGGATGTGGGACTCTCCGGAGAATCGATTATATAATGATTTCCGTTATCCTCGGCCTCCATAAAATCCGGCTCCATGGGTATCGCCCCCAGGAACGGCACCTTCATCTCCTCTGCGGCCTTCTTGCCGCCATCCTTTCCGAAGACAGGAATCTCTTTTCCGCAGTGAGGACAGATCAATCCGCTCATGTTCTCCACGATTCCGAAAATTGGTACTTCAAGCTGCCGTGAAAAGTTAACACTTTTACGGGAATCCAGAATAGCGACCTGCTGCGGGGTGGTTACAATGATACTGCCGTCAAGGCCGGGTATGAGCTGCGCCACAGTGAGAGGTTCATCCCCGGTACCGGGAGGTGTGTCGATGACCAGGTAATCAAGTTCTCCCCAGTTCACATCTGCCAGAAACTGTTTTATCACTCCTATTTTGAGCGGACCACGCCAGATCACCGGTGTATCCGGACCGTGACCTGCCATTGAGAGACTTACAACCTTGAGATTTTTTATCACTTCAAAGGGTTCGATTCCGTCATCATACGAGAGGAGCTGCGCATTATCAGCTCCGAGCATTTTGGCCACATTCGGACCATGCAGGTCCGTATCCAGTAAACCGACCTTAAAGCCCTTTTCGGCAAGCGCAAGTGAAATATTCACCGACAAGGTCGTTTTCCCCACGCCGCCTTTTCCGCTCAAAACCAGAACTTTATGTTTGATGCCGTCCATTCTTGTCTTCAGACGTGCATCCTGCGCCTGTCTTTGTTCTTCCTGTGTGGACATTGTTTTTCCTTTTTCTTTTCTATTTTTTTTGGTATTCAATGTGAAACGACTTCGCTTATCCTTTGCCAGATATCTCTGAGTCGTTGAGAAACATCGTCATCATGCACGCATACGTAGGGCTGCAAATCAGCTACCGAGTCAACCACCTTCTTTTCGTATGGTATCTCTCCAAGATATTGAATATTTTGGTCCTCGGCATATTTTTTCAGCTCAGCTGTTTTTTCTTTGTTTATGGTGCTCTTGTTGACTATCATTCCCACTGGAATATGAAAATGACTGGCCAATTGTACAACACGCTTCGCATCATGTATACCTGCCAGGGTCGGTTCTGTAGTCAAAACCACAAGGTCCACCCCGGTCATCGCGGACATCACTGCGCAGCCAGTTCCCGGAGGACCATCAATCAAGACATACTCTCTATTCTGCTCCTCTCCTGTTTCTCTGGCCTTTGTCCGGACCTCCTGCACGAGCTTCCCGGAGTTTTCCTCCCCGGCAAAGAGGTGTGCGTGCACCATTGGTCCATAGCTCGTTTCGGCAGTAAACCACCTGCCCGAGTCACTTTTATGGAAGGTGAAGGCCTTTTCCGGACATACGAGACCGCATACTCCGCAGCCTTCACAGGCAATAGCATCGACCCTGGCGATTTTCCCGCCTGAGGGATTCTGAGTCATGTCCAGGGCGTCAAACCTGCAGGATTCCACGCAGAGCCCGCATCCGGTACATTGATCAGAACTGACCTTCGCGATTCTTCCGCCCGTAAACTTATAGGTCGCAGTAAGCTCAGGATGTAAAAGCAGATGCAGGTTGGCCGCGTCCACATCACAGTCGGCTATCACGCATTGTTCGGCGATGCAGGCAAGAGAGGCGGAAACGAAGGTTTTACCTGTCCCTCCTTTTCCGCTCAGTATGACAATTTGTTTCATCTGCCCCTCCCGGCCATCACAATCTGTTCAATTTCCCTGTACATATCGACAAGCTTTCCCCGATACTGAGGTTCAGCATCCACTATGGAAACACCCACCGCGTACTGTTCGGCTATTATCCTGCTGTAGGGTATTTCCAGCAGCACTGGTATTTCTTTTTCCCCGCAGAACTCTCTCACTTTGCTTCTCCCGATATCGGAACGGTTGATCACCACCCCCATCGGCATCTCCATATCACGAAGCACTTCCACTGCCATCTCCAGATCATGAAGACCAAAGGGAGTATTCTCCGTAACCAGGAGACAGAAATCAGCGTCCTTTACAGCCGTGACCATCGGACAGGTGGTCCCCGGAGGAGAATCCAGAATAACTTCCTTGTCCTTCGAAATCCGGCGTTTTACCGCCCTGATGAGCGGAGGAGCCATAGCCTCACCGGTATTCAGGTCACCGTATATATGTTCAATCGGGCCGCTCTGACCAAAGACAATTTTTCCGGTAGGGCGGGCCTCCTCACGGATGGCTTTTTCAGGACAGATGATGGTACACCCGCCGCAGCCATGACAGAGGTTATCAAATACAAGAACCCGGTCCTTCAGCAGCGCCAGCGCGTTGAACTCACAGAATCGGGAACAGAGACCGCAGGCCGTACAGAGGTCCGCCTCTATCCGGGGGACGAGAGAGGAATGCTCCGTGCTCCTGACTTCGTCAAGGTTTAAAAACAGGAAAGCATTCGGTTCCTCAACGTCACAATCCAATAACTGGACGTTTCCCGGAAGCGCCCGTGCCAGACCTACGGCTACGGTTGTCTTTCCGGTCCCGCCTTTTCCGCTCGCTACCGCAATTTTCATCTGAGCAGCCTTTTCACGCGTGTCTGGAAGGGCCGGTTGGGCCCGTGGTTTTTGTATACTGTCCGGATAGAAAGGCTTTCACCGCTTCTTCGACTGTACCTTCGGCATTCGGATAAATTTCAATTCCTCCTGCCTCGAGAGTGCGGTAGGCGTTCGGCCCTACCTGGCCGGTGATGACTACCTTCACGCCTTTCTGTGCCATCATCTCGCCGGTCTGCACCCCCACACCGCCGACTCCGCCCGCGAATGCGTTTTTCTCAAAGGTATATTCGTCCTTATCACTGTCATAAAAACAGAAACAGGCGCATCTGCCAAAACGGGGATCTATCCGTGATGTTCGTTCCATCCCCTGCGCTGTAATACATATGTTCATTTTTGCTTCCTCTTATTGATAATCACTCTTAGTGGTGGTCACATTCGCCGTTTTCGTCATGATGCCCGGTCCCGTCACCGAGTCCCTTGCCGCGAATACAGAGGCTCTCGCCTCCCGCTAAAGTACCATTTAAACAGGCACTCAGCACTTCATCCACCGTTCCGGTGATTCCGACGATCTGCTCGATCCCCATCTGGTCAAAAAATCCCTGCGCGCGCTGTCCCATGCCGCCGGCAATTATTACTTCCACGGAGTGCTCATGCAGAAACGCGGGAATTCTGCCCGGTTCATGGCCGGGATTCGTCAGTTCGGTACGGTTGGAAAAAGCTCCGCCATTCAAATCCGCCAGGGTGTAGGCGGGGCAGCGTCCAAAATGGGCTGCTACCCTGCCGTCTTCAGTTGCAATAGCTATACGCACGCGTTTACTCCTTGTCCCCGGATTCCATCGCTTCCATTTCGCGCTGCAGAAAACGCATCCTTTCTTCGAGCGCTGTCAGCTCATCCCTGAGCATCTGTTTCTGGTTCTCAGGAGCCACAGGTATCGGCGCAGGTCCCATGCCGTAGTAGGCTGGTCCACCGACTCCGTATCCTCTTCCTCTTCCCATTCCGAGGCCAAAGCCCCCTCTTCCGCGGGCCCCTCCGAATCCCCGGGCCATCCCTCTTCCGGGTCCCGGTGCAGTCATAAATCCCGGGGTCTCGTATCCGGCGCAATATCCGAATGCTCTTCCTGTCATTGGTCCCATTCCTGACGGACCAGTTCTGTCTCCTCTAGGCATAATCCACCTCCTGTCCTCTATATATTATTTTCTCCCGGGTGCTTCTGCACCCGTCGCGCACAGTCATCACAAATCCCGTAAAACTGCAGGACGCTCTGACGTACCTCAAAACCTTTATCTTCCTGTAATCGCTTCTCAATCTTTTCTATCAGACCTTGCTGCACTTCGCTTATTGTCTGAATCGGAAAGGTCCGAAAACAGTTCGTGCAGATAAGTACTTCTCTTCTCTGCTTCTCATTCTCTCCGGCAAGTTTAAAACGCGCTTTCCCGTCACCGGTTTCAATCCGGGATACAACTCCGATTTCCACCAGCAGCTGTAATGTCCGGTATACAGTTGCCAGGCCAATACCGGGATGCAGATCATGGACCTGGAGATAGAGATTTTCCGCGTTTACGTAATCCTCATTTTGTTCAAGAATTTCGAGGATTATCTGTCTCGGAACGGTAAAGCGGTATCCCTTGCTGCGAAATTGTCCTTCCATCCTGGCCCGCCATCCGTGGCCCCATCCCATTCCCCGGCCGTATCCGGGACCATACCCCTGGTGTCTTTGCCCGAATCCAGGCCCATTACCGTGGGTGTATCTGTACGGCCCTCCGGGTCCCTGCATATCCTCCGGTCCTCCGGAGGATCTATTTTCATGTTTTGCCATGCATCCATTCCTATTTGAGAATCATTCTCAATAAAAAGATACTTCGTATTACCGGGAAAGTCAAGCCCTCTGGTACAAAATCCATGATTCCCATATACTTCCCAGCTATGAACATTCCTATTCTGGTAAAGATTCTGATCTCCCTGGCAGTTATACTTATAGGCAACAAGGTGCTGCGGAGTTTATCCGTAGGGGTACTTATAGGGACTCTTTTGCTGGCGCTGTGGACAGGACATTCTTTCCCGGCCATCCTGAGGATATCAGCGGAGCGGTTTCTCAGTCTGGATAACACATCGCTGCTCATTGTCATATTTCTGGTAATCTGGCTCTCCAGCCAGATGGACAAGACCTTTGTGATGAGGGACCTTGTCGCGAGCCTGCGATCTCTCCTCTCTCCGAGAAGCGCCATGGCGATGCTCCCGGCTGTTATCGGCCTGCTGCCGATGCCCGGCGGAGCTCTCTTTTCCGCTCCGCTCGTTGATGACTGTGACGAACATAACGAGGTGCCTGCCCTTCTCAAGTCGCAGATCAACTACTGGTTCCGCCATATCTGGGAGCTTGCATGGCCCCTCTATCCCGGTGTCCTGGTAGCTATGGAACTGTCGCAGCTGCAGGTTTACCACATGTTCATCGTCGGTATTCCCATGATGATCACCATGATAATTACCGGATACTTCTTTATCCTGCGAAAAGCCGTGATAACTCCCGTGTATACGCCACCCTCTGAACATCATGTTATCAAACTCCTGGGGCCGATTATTGTTATAGTCCTGGTATATACCATGATAATGGTTTTTATCCCCTCAATTCACCGGATAAACAAGTACCTTCCGATGATCATCGGGATTTCTGTTTCCATGATTATCCTGCAGCGGCAGCGGCCGCTGTCCGGAGAGGAGTGGAAGAAAATCATCCTGAGCAGACGGTCAATCAATATGGCGGTGCTGGTAGCCCTGATCCGAATCTACGGGGCCTTCATTGAAGCCCCGCTGCCAGGCGGGATGCTCCTGATGGAGCAAATGCGGCAGGAACTCAATTCGATAGGGATCCCCCTGGTGGTGCTCGTTATGCTGATCTCTTTCATAAGCGGCCTCACCACCGGTATCAGTGTCGGATTTGTGGGAGCCAGTATGCCGATCGCGTTTTCACTGCTTGGAGTGGACGCGGATATTATGACCCGGCTCGGTATACTCGCCCTCACCTACCCCTTCGGTTTTATGGGAGTGATGCTCTCACCTGTTCATGTCTGTTTCATCGTGACGAGTGAACATTTTAAGACCAGTCTCATACGGAGCATGGGTCGTATTTTTGTCCCCACGATGATAGTATTGATCGTCTCGTTTATCATAGGTCATCTGTTTTTGTCTTAAGGCCTGAAAGGGGAAGTTATGGAGAACAACACACAGACTGAAATGATCCAGGATCTCGAGGAAAAGAAGGAAGATATCCTGAGAGAGATTGGGGAATACAATCGGGAACGCAATCAGATCAAATCCATGCTCGGCCGTATCGGAGGGGAGAAATACTCAAAAACCGACATGATCATCAATATTATTTTTCTCACAGTGATCGTCGTTCTGTTCACCCTGGAGATCACGACCCATTTTCTGCCCACCTTTATCTCCATTGAAGTGAGCGTACTTCTGGTCTCCATCAAGATTGTATGGATGATCCACTCGCAGCACAAATTCAACCATTTTCAGTTCTGGATTCTGAATTCCCTTGAGTTTCGTATGAACAATATGTATTCAAGACTGAAAAAGATTGAACGCATGCTCACCCGGGAAGACAAGCCGTAAGCCCCGGGTACTATTCTTCCACTACGGTATTTCGGAGCACCCCGATCTTTTCAATCTCGATTTCCACCACATCTCCGTGATGCAGACGTCCCACACCTTTTGGCGTTCCCGTGGCAATAATGTCCCCGGCCTCCAGGGTGAAATGCCTGGAAATAAAGGATATGGTTTCGGGGATTCCGAAAATCATCATACTGGTATTGGAGTCCTGAACTGTCTCTCCATTCAGACGGCAGGTGATACGAAGATTCTGCGGGTCCCCCGCGTCCTCATGTCTGAGGACAACCGGTCCCACAGGTCCAAAGGTATCGAGGGACTTCCCGCGGAACCATCCCGATTTATCGCTGGTCTGAAAATTCCTCTGACTCACATCGTTGATGCATGTGTAGCCGTACACATGGGAATATGCCTCTTCCACGCTGACATTCTTGCATCTGTCCTTGATTATAACAGCGAGTTCGGCTTCATAATCGATCCGCAGGTCATCGAAGTTGTACTCTTTCAGAAAGGCTGGAATAATGATGGCTTGTCCGGGGCCTATGAGAACATTCGGGGTCTTCGGAAAAAGTACCGGTTCAGTCGGCCGCTCGGGAGTAAAGTTTTTTGCCTTCAGGAATACACTTTCCTTCACATGGTCGTCATAGTTCAATCCAAGGGCGATAATTTTGCTAGGCTGTACGGAATATCTCTCCTCAGCTCCGGCGATTGGCAGTTCAAGCATACATCACTCCTTCTTTCATTTGTTTTATAAGTATAACGGCAGCCAAAACCATACACAAGTACATCCATGTACAGTATACCATCGGATTAATTCCGCAGCTGCCGGATGATGATCCGGGCACGGTACCCGAGATAAAATACTTCGACAAACTGGCAGAGCGAAAAGGCAACGGCAGCTATGAGCACACCGGAAAGAGGCATCACGATCGGAAGCACCGCTACCAGAATGGTCAGCATGGCAGTGTTGAGAAACACCGCTTGGGCAATGTACTTCGTCTGGTTGGCATAGACTAGCACGCCCCGGTAATACGAGAGGAATGCTCCCTGGACAGGTACTGTAGCGATTATCAAAGTCGGCAGGGCGGTAAAGCCCAGGAGTTCCTCCTCGAGACCAGCCACATACTTAAACCAGAGTTTTCCCAGCGGACCAGAGGCAAAAAGCAGAAAACCAAGTCCTATGACTATGGCCATCCGTATCGCGAATACACGCAGACCGATGATATCGCCGGCCTCCTTCATCAGCGCGACAACCACTTCCTGGTAGGAAATGGCAAGCGCCCGAAATAAAAACATGACACTCAGGACCACCGGCCATACAGCCAGGGATTCAAGAGGATCGGCTGAACGGGCTATCCCGTAGTTGAGGATCGGCCTGGCGATGAATGTTATGACACTCGTCAGAAGGAGGGGGTAGTAAAAATTGATCAGGTAAGACCATTGTAACGGTTTCTCTTTTCCCTGCTCGGGAAGGTCCCTGACAGAAGACCGGGCGAAGATATACGCGGCCGCCATTCCCCCGGTGACTCCCGATATCACGGCGAACGCTCCCAGATCGGCCCCTCTCAGCTCGGTGAAGCGGGCAGCCAGCGCGAGAGATCCCATGGTAATACACAGCCGGGTGAACATGATATAGGTGATTTCCCGGGTCTTTCCATGCCGGATAAGTATCCCCTGGTACAGCCGTCTGTATCCGATGGCGGCAGCCCAGGGAAGCATGATCATAAAAGAAGTCCTGGAAGGACCGATGATCTCCGCCGGAATATCCATCAAGTCTCTCAGCAGAATCGTATAGAGGGGAGTAAAACCCAGAATTAAATGCACCAGAGTGAGCAGCGCAGCCATCACATGCATGAATTTCAAGAGCTTACGATAGTTATACCGGGAATCACTGAGAGCGGTCGCGGCGGTAAGCATCTGGATTATGGGGCTCTCAATAATCAGGGAAAGGGAAAGGGTTATTCCATACGCGGCGAGATTTATCTTCGCGTCCGCGAACCGGGCTATCACCGCGTTTATACCGGGCTGTTCTATGGACATAAAAAGCCACATGGCCGCCAGAGGTATCCAGAAGATAAAAATCTGTTTCTGTGTCAGCCGGGTCTCACTGAGTTCCATCGATGTACTTCCTGCTTTGCTTGAATAAGAACAATGAGTATACTATAGCCAAAAGTAAAAGAAAAGAGATTGAGAGGTGCGCGATTCATGGGTATCAACGATTGGGAAGAGATAAAATATAATTCGGAATTCGAAAACACACTGCGGCAGATTGAAAAGCTTCGAAATATAGATCCTTCATTCAGTATTGCTTCCCTCCGCAGCATGCTTGAAAATGCCTATGTCCACCAGGGCAACGACTGGACGGGCCGCGGCTCGGTGGGAGATATATCCCACGACGCGGTCGTCGCCGCCTATGAGCAATATCTGGCCCGGTGGGAGAAGGAAGATCCCTCCGACGAGGGCAATCACAATTCAATTCTCTGAACATATTTTTTTATTTGAAATTTCCGTTCCAGACCTTTTTCGTTCATGTACCGCACTTTTCCAA
>Ga0272442_10012971_pt1 | contig 10016 bp, 6 predicted proteins | sample SSMForm2O_FD_200262 | JGI IMG/M metagenome (GOLD analysis project Ga0272442, IMG submission 200262) | Marine sediment archaeal communities from Little Sippewissett salt marsh, Falmouth, MA, United States - SSM-Form-2O | ecosystem: Environmental > Aquatic > Marine > Wetlands > Sediment ... | reverse complement strand
CCTCACAGCTGCGCAATCTTTCCGATATTCACTTTCTCCATTCAACAGGGTAATTGCATGAGAGCATATACTTCCGACGCTGTAAAAAAGGGTGCCCTTTCAGATATTTTTCATGAACTGTATGGCCCGGAAAATATTAAAGAACAAACCGGCCGCTATACTGAGCTGATAGGGAATTTTCAGAGAATCTTCGGCCCCGGTGAAGCGCTGCTCTTCAGCAGCCCCGGAAGGAGCGAAATCTGCGGTAATCATACCGATCACAACAGAGGGCTGGTAATAGCAGCGGGAATACACCTGGATAAAATTGCCGCGGTCGTCCCCCGTTCCGATTCCATGGTTGAAATAATTACCGGGGGATTCGCGGGGGACATCAATACCAGCCTGCGAGATCTCCAGCCCGACACCGCTGAATCCGGACAGGCGGACGCCCTGGTCAGAGGGATAGCCGCCTATTTCCAGGCGCGGGGATATTCCATAGGCGGTTTTTCGGCATACATAGACAGCAGGGTAGCTATGGGCTCAGGCCTGAGTTCATCAGCCTCGCTGGAAGTCCTCATCGGGATGATCTTTAACACCCTCTACAACAGCGGTAAAATAGGCTTTGTCGAACTCGCCAAGGCAGGCAAATTCGCCGAAAACACATACTTTCACAAACCCTGCGGACTGATGGACCAGATAGCTTGTGCCGCCGGCGGTACGGAGATTATTGATTTTGAAGATGAAGAAGAACCCGTGATCGAGCGGCTGGACTTTGATCTGCGAAAATACGGATATCAGCTGATGATCCTCGACACGGGAGGGCACCATGCCAATCTCACCGGTCAGTACGCCGCCATTCCCGGGGAGATGGGTTGTGTCGCCCGGCAGCTTGGACATACCGTATTGAGGGAATGCAGCCTGTCAGACCTCCTGAACAACTCGGCGGATGTGAGGAGCGCCTGCGGAGACCGGGCAGTATTGCGGGGAATCCATTTTTTCCAGGAAAATGAAAGGGTACGGGCAATACGACAAGCCCTCGCGCGAGGGGATATTGGGACCTGCCTGGAACGTATCCGGGAATCAGGCCTCTCATCCTGGACACTTCTTCAGAACTGCATTCCGGAAGGAGCAATCGAGGACCAGGCGGTAAGCTACGCGCTGGCATATCTGAAAACCATATGTCCGGATGGTATATTCAGAATACACGGCGGAGGTTTCGCGGGTACGGTTCAGGGGTTCATTCCCGTGAAATCTTTCGCTGCAATACAGGACAATGTTGAAACACATTTTGGCAGGGGAAAAATGACTCCCCTCGTCATTCGATCCCGCGGGGTCATACATATTTGAGAGGAGCAAAGCATGAATAATGAAACCAGCCCATTACAGAGAGCGCGAAGGGAATATGCGCCTGTGCTGCCCGCGAGGCTGCAGAAGGATATTTCAAAAATTACAATCAGGTATGGACAGGAAACTGAATCGGTAGACAACCAGAGGAAAATGAAAGAGCTGTTTCCGCATACCTACGGAAAACCGATGGTGGAATTCGTAGAGGGGACATCCTCCGGAAACGCGGAGCCGATACGCATCGGGGTCGTTCTGTCCGGAGGGCAGGCGCCGGGAGGCCACAATGTAATTGCCGGTATCTATGATGCCATGAAGGCCGCCAATCAGGATTCAAAGCTCTTCGGATTTCTCGGAGGCCCCTCCGGTATCCTGGAAAACAGGATGATTGAACTCACCGGACAGTTCATTGACCAGTACCGCAACACTGGCGGATTTGATATCATCGGTTCCGGCCGTACCAAGCTCGAATCAGAAGAACAGTTTAAAACCAGTGAAGAAGTCTGCAGGACCAATGGGATTTCAGCCCTGGTGATTATTGGAGGCGATGATTCCAACACGAATGCCGCCCTGCTGGCTGAATACTTCAGAAAAACCGCTTCAGATATCGTGGTCATCGGTGTCCCCAAGACTATCGATGGAGACCTGAAAAATCGGCAGATCGAGGTGTCCTTCGGCTTCGACACAGCTACTAAAACCTATGCCGAACTTATAGGCAATATTGGCCGGGACGCTAACTCCGCGAAAAAGTACTGGCACTTTATCAAGCTGATGGGCCGCAGCGCCTCCCATATATGTCTCGAATGCGCCCTCCAGACACATCCGAACATTGCCATCGTTTCCGAGGAAGTGGAGGAGAACCATACAACCCTCAACGATATTGTACGGTCCATAGTGGATACAGTGGTAAAACGAAGCGAGCAGGGGGACAATTTCGGCGTGATACTGGTACCGGAGGGGCTGATCGAATTTATTCCGGAAATGAAAAAACTGATCGGCGAACTGAATGCCCTTCTCGCTGAGCACGAGGAATATTTCAGCACTCTGCATACCTTTGAAAGCCAGTCCGAGTGGATTAACAAGAAGCTGTCCAGGGATTCCAGCTATGTTTTCTCCTCGCTGCCCAACAATATTCAACGTCAGTTGCTTATGGACCGGGACCCGCACGGAAACGTACAGGTATCGCGTATCGAAACAGAAAAATTACTGATTGAGATGGTAGAAAATCAACTCAGCGAGCTGAGAACCGAAAACAGGTTTCACGGAAGTTTTTCCACTCAGCATCACTTTCTCGGGTATGAAGGCCGGGCCGCCTTCCCCTCCAACTTCGACGCCAACTATACCTACAGCCTGGGTTACAACGCGTACCTGCTGATCTCCTTCGGGCTCAGCGGGTATATTTCCTCAATCCAGAACCTGGCCGCGCCGGCCGCTGAATGGATCCCCGGAGGAATACCTATCACCATGATGATGAACCTTGAGATGCGGCATGGTAAAATGAAACCTGTTATCAGAAAGGCCCTGGTTGATCTTCAGGACACACCATTCAAGTCCTTTGCCGCGAAACGTGACAAATGGGCAATAAAGACTTCCTTCGTCTACCCCGGAGCGATCCAGTATTTCGGACCTGATGAGGTGTGCAATCAGCCTGGAATTACCATAATTCTGGAAAATAAAAAGGATCATTAGTTCGAAAAATGAACGGGAGAACGATCAGCCGCCGGAATATTTTCGGCGGTTTTTTAAAGCCTGCGCAGCATGATCTGATAAATTTGTTCCCGTGAGAGCTTGACCGGTGTCCCCTTGAGGGAACTCTTCATACTGATGTTTCGCAGGTCTTCCCCGGAAAAGCCGTAGTCGGAAAGTCTTGGAATATTAAACTTCTCAACCCATTCATACAGCTGTTCCACGAGGCGCTCACAATTTGCCGTGTGGCCGCCTGCATCGGTTCCGGTGACCGCCGCCGCCGCTGCGGAATATTTTTTCAATATTTTCTCCGTTTCTGCCCCGCCCGCTCGCAGAAGTCCTACTATCTCCTCTGTAGCTGAGGGCAGAAGGGTGCCGCAGACAACTCCATGGGGTATAACCCTCAGTGCCCCCGCAGGTGAAGCTGCGCCGTGTACAATCCCCAGACCCGCGTTCGCGAGGACTATCCCCGATAGATAAGCCGCGTAAGCCATCTGGATTCTTGCCTTCAGATTGCTCCCGTCCAGCACGACCCGCGGCAGGGCCCACGCGGCCCGGCGCAGCCCGTCAATGGCCAGCGCGTCCGTAAAAGGAGAAGCCCCTGTGGAAACATAAGCTTCCAGCAGCTGTGTAATGGCGTCCATACCCGCGGCAGCGCTTATATCCGGAGGACAGCTGGAAGAAACCACAGGATCCAGTACCGCGATATCCGGAACGAATCCCTCGTGCCGCAGGGACTTCTTATATCCCTCCGTTCCCGTCTCGCTCATTACCGCGTTTCTGGTCGCTTCGGACCCTGTCCCGGAAGTCGCAGGGACCGCGGTGAAAGGAACCCGGCTTCCCGACGGCTTTTTCCTTCCGACTCCTTCGAGATAATCCTTGACACTGCCCGGATGTTTCAGCATGGCGGCCACCGCCTTGCCTGTATCTATAACGCTGCCGCCGCCGATGGAAATCACGCTGAAAATCCCCGTATCCGCACAGGTATCGCGTATTCCGTCTACGATTTCAGGAGAAGGCTCCCCGGAGACGGAAAACCGCCGCGCTGCTATCCCGGCATTCTGAAGTTCCCTCTCGAACTTAAGCCTGTATGAAGAGGCGGTGTAGGAGCTGCCTCCCGTTATCAATGCTGTTTTGGCATACCCCCGCTCTTTCAGAATACCCGGCAGCCGCAGCAGAATATTTTCACCAAGCATGAGCTGCGGTATCCTGCTGATGTGAAAGGAGAGCGTATCCCCTTCAAACGGGCTTCCTTGTTCTGACATCCGTATTACTCCGTCTGTATTCGCGTGTTCAGAAAATCTATTCCAAGCCAGCCGGCAGGGTTCGCCATGTTCATATCTATCATCCCGAGGGAAACCTGGTCGGTGGTCTCCGCCAGGAGATATGACTTGCCGTTGTGGGCAAAACGGGCGCCGTTTCCCGGGATGTCAACTCCAACCATACTGTGGCCGTACATCCCTGATACCATCAGAATGGCATCGATCCCGTAATAGTGAAGCATGATGGTGAGAAGAAGCCCGCGGGAATCACAATCACCTGTGTTTTCAACCGCTCCCCTGATCGGAGTGAGGCAATCCGAAACACTGTCCAGGCGCTTGTATGTAAAACCCTGGACCCACTGCAGAAGGTTTTCCGTTATTTCCCGCTCCGTCATCTTTTCCGGTGAAAGATAATTTCTCAAGGCCGAATAGATAGGTCTGCTTCGACGATAAAGATCACGGTAAATAATCCGGTAGTACCGCTGCCAGGCCTCTTCGGCGTAAGGAGTACCGGCGTATACGACTAGCACCCTGGCCTCCCGTTCTATCAGTTCCTGGCTTGCCTCAAGGGCCCCGCTGCTCAGGCTCACGGGAAGATCAGCGTCTTTATACCGGAGGGAATACATGCGGCGGTCAGCTTCGGGATAGGGTGAAATGTATTGGCTGATAGGGCCCGGGGCCATCAAACCGCTCTCCCCCAAGGCCAGGGAATCTATGGCGGACAGCAGCATGTCCTGATAATCCTGAAAGCTTTCTTCCGGGCAGAACCCCAGGACCACCACATGTACACGGTGGGTTTCAACACATAAAAGGTAGCCTGTATGGGAAATCCCGTTGTATGGAAAACGGATAATACCGGTTTCCGCGGAATTTCCCGAAAAAAGGAAAGCGGAACGGCTGATTATCTCGGCCTGAAGTCCGCTGCTGTAATGGGAATACATCTCGGATACTTTATCAAACTCATCTCCGCTGGTGTATTTGACGAGCAGAAATGCTTCACCCGCCCGGTTTGCGGCGGAAAATTTATTTTCCCCGACCTCTTCAACATACCAGCTCGCGGGCATGTTGATAAAAATATCCGGGCCGAACTGGAGATACTCAGCCCGCAGAAGAACGGGATGATACAGTCCGGTGAAAACAAGGAGCAGGATTATAAACTTCCTGCTCCGCCGCAAAAAAACACCCATTCCCGGCCTCAGACTTTAAAGCGCTTGATCTTTTTTGTAGTCGTCATCTCCATGGGTTCTTCCAGGACATGTGTGCGGGAAATTCGTTTATACGGCAGCAAGTCCAGATTGACCTCTTTTATTATCTGCTCAATACGCGCCTCGATCCTCTCCCGGGGAAACCCTTCGGCACCTTCAGTGTGAAAAAAATCAATATTGGGATATATGACAGCTTCAATTCCCTCAGTCTTCATACGTTCATCAAGGGTGTAGCCCCGTACCAGGATCTGTTCGATCTCTTCGTACAGCTGGAAGTGGTCTTCGATCTCTTCGGGGAAAACATTTTTCCCTCCCTCGGTTACAATCAGGGATTTTTTCCGGCCCGTCAGATAAAGATAGTTTTCACTATCGAGGTGTCCCACGTCACCGGTCTTAAACCATCCGTCTTCCGTAAAGACTTCCTTCGTTGCCTCTTCATTGTTGTAGTATCCCTGCATCACCATCGGTCCCCTGACGATGATCTCCCCGTTTCCTTCTTCATCCGGGTCGAGGATTCTCATCTCCGCCCCGGGAATGACCTTGCCAACCGAAGTTTCCTTGTAGTGTTCTATCGGGTTGAGCGTCAGTATGGGGGAGGTTTCGGTCAGCCCGTAACCCTGCACGAAATCAATACCCAGCTGGTTGAACATGCCGAAGGTGGAAGAAGGCAGAGGCCCGCCTCCGCAGATGCATATCCGGTTTGTATCGAGGGACAGCTTTTTTAAAATACCCTTAAACATCTTTTTACCGGGATTCACCCGGAAAACCTTCTTTATAAAACCGCTGACGAGCATTAAAAATTTGATCAAAGCAAAGACTGCTATGCCTTTCTCACGAATTCCCTTCAGAAGCCCTTTGAGGAGCTTGTTGAACAGCATCGGTATTCCCAGGAACATGGTAACCTTTCCCTGATGCAGGTCCTTCAATATCTGCTTTACCACCAGCTTCTTCGCGAACACTATCTCAGCTCCCACGGAAATAGCCTCGATAAAAACGGCAAGCATGGTATATGAATGATGCAGCGGCAGCAGTGCGTAGAACACATCGGTATAGAGAATAGTCATATTTGCCTGGGCAAGAAAACAATCACTGACGAAGTTTTTATGGGTCAGCATGACCCCCTTCTGGTTTCCGGTGGTCCCGGAGGTATAAAGTATGGCAGCCAGGTCGTTCTCCTCCGGCATTTCGTTCTTCGGCTCCCCGGATTCTCTGAGATCGAGGATGTAATTGTCCTTTCGGGGAGAAAGTGAAATCTTGGCGGTCAGGGAAGGGGCCTGCCTGCTGCCGATACTGTCATATTTTTCTTCATCGATGATAAGGATTTTCGCGTCGGAAAAGCGGATCAATCCGCTGATTTCTTCATCCTTGAGCTGATAATCGATAGGCACTACTACGCCGCCGGCAAATAAAACCGCGAGGTATCCTATGGTCCACTCGGGTGAGTTTTTCCCCGTCAGGGCGATCCTGTCACCCTTCTCAATACCCAGTTTTACAAGATGGCCGCAGACCTCCCGTACAGCCGTGAGTGCTTCCGCATAGGTCAGAAAAAGATTGTCCGGTTCATAGATGCTGAAACATCTACGGTCCGGATATCGCTCCGCGGTTATGGTAAAGAGCTCCGGCAATGTCGGCCATTCACCTCTGAAGTGAGAAGGTTTATATTCGTTCAAAAATATCCATGGTGTGAGATTCCTTCGCATAGCTCCTCCTTTTTTTAGAAACTTTATATTCACAATATAGCTGATGCTCTAGAGGAACACAAGCGGATCAGTATAATCCGGTTTCATACTTCCCCCCCGCGGGGTGGCCGCTTCATTCCCAACGGAGAACGACGGAAGGAATAAAACCGCGCCCTTCCATGGATGTGTCCGGCATCTTCCCATCACGGCTGATAAAGGGTTCCCAGCCCGCTTCGTTTAAAAGCACCTCATTGGGTCTGAAGCGGGACTTATAATTCATATGCCTGTTTTCCGGGACATAATAACCCAGATACAGATACGACAGATTGTACGTCCGGGCTATTTCCAGTTCCTTCAGTATCGCGTATGAACCCGGGCTGTACTTTGCCGCCCTTTCATCCCAGTAGCAGTACACGGCGGAAAGGCTCGTGCCGGTGATATCAAAATGACTGACCGCAATCAACTCATCAGCTCTGTATATCCTCAGTTCCCTGCTGAAGGGCAGAGCGTGAAAAAATGATTCCTCGAAGCTTTCATAACCGGCAGTATCCCTCTGTTCGAATCGTGCCGTATGGGATAGATAAAGCTGATATTTCTCTTTCGTTGCCGCGGGCGCGGAAACCTCACAGCGCAGGTCCCGTCCCTTTGATACTATCCGTCCGAGATTTCGAGAAAGGACACATCCCTCCACGGGGACCCGGATCGGAATACACTGATGGCACTTTTCACATACCGGCCGGAAGAAATGTCTGCCAAAGTGACGAAATCCGATAGAAAGCAGATAGTCCAGCCCTTCAGGATCCAGGTCATTTATGAGAATGTTCTCGGAGAGAAACCTGTTTCCCCTGATATACGGACATTCAGTAAGATAGCTTCCAAGCGGTGATCCGCACATATTCATGTACCTATACTCAGTAATAATCGAACTTTTTTCAAGCTCCCATTACATTGACTGTCTCGGATGAGTGTAATAAAGTAATTTAACAATGGGAAAGGGAAATGAAATGTCCATACGTATAGCTTACTGGGACCGCTATTCCGAAGAAGAAAAGAAGTCTCTGTTTGAACGATCTGAAACCGATATTTCGGAGGTCCTCGAAGCGGCCCGCGGCATCATCGAAACAGTACACCTGAAAGGTGACCAGGCGCTGATAGAGTATACCCGCGTTTTTGACGGGATTGATCTGAAGTCCATACCGATACGGGTGGAACCTGCAGAGTTCCAGGCGGCGGAAAGCTCTCTCGATCCCGATTTAAAGAAGTCCATCGAATTTGCCGTGTCAACAGTATGGGACTTTCACTCCTCCCAGAAACCGGAGGCCTTGAGTTTTTCACCTCTCTTCAAAGGTCTGATCGCGGGTGAAAAATCATCCCCCATCGACTCTGCGGGGCTGTATGTACCCAGGGGAAGGGGGAGTTTTCCCTCCATGCTGTATATGCTGGCGGTCCCCGCAAAGATCGCCGGTGTGCCGGCTATCAGTATAGTTACCCCCCCGGGCAGAGACGGAAGTGTCGATCCCGCCTGTCTTTTCGCCGCGGGATTACTCGATATCGATCACGTGTACCGGGTGGGAGGGGCGCAGGCCATCGCTGCACTCGCCTTCGGGACTGAAACCATCCCCGCCGTTCAGAAAATCATAGGCCCCGGCAGCAGATACGTAACTGCCGCGAAGCGGATCCTGTCCAGCACAGTCGACACCGGCCTCCCTGCCGGACCATCCGAATCGATGATCGTGGCTGATGAAAGCGCTGATCCGTGGAACACGGCCCTGGACCTGATGGTGGAGGCCGAGCACGGAAGCGATTCCTGCGCGATTCTCCTCACTGATTCGGAGAGGCTCGCGGAACAGGTAAAAACCAATATCGAGCTGCTGCTCGGGGATGTCCCGGAGCCGCGGCTCGGGTTTCTCAAAGATGTGTTCAAACGATACGGCGGTATCATCCTCACCGATTCAATCGGCGCGGCTGTTGAGATCGTCAACCGTTTCGCGCCGGAGCACCTGCAGCTCAGAACAGCCGATCCCTTCAGTCTGCTCGATTCTATCAGGAACGCCGGTGAAATACTCCTCGGGGAACACCTGCCCTTTTCCGCCGCCAACTACGCCACGGGGGCCAACGCTGTGCTGCCGACGGGAGGATGGGCCTCAACATACTCACCGGTTTCCGTACGGGATTTCATGAAATTTTCCTCCGTAGTATACGCTGAACCTTCCGGCTACCGTACGCTGAAGGATCATGTGATCCGTCTCGCCGATTACGAGGGATTCATTACCCATGGAAACGCCCTCAAACTGCGTCATGAATAGATACATGCCGGCAAGTACGGAAGAAATATTCACGTACCTTGCCTCATTCGTAAACTTCGAGCGCAGCCGGAAGCAGACCATCAGGGAGTACCGCATCGACCGCATGCGGGCACTGCTGGAACACTTTGACAACCCTCAGGACACTATGCAGACCATCCACATCGCGGGTTCAAAGGGAAAGGGCTCCACAGCCCTCTACATGGCCCGGGGTCTGACCATGAGCGGCTACAAAACAGGTCTCTACTGCTCGCCCCATGTCTCCGATTATCGCGAGCGCATCTCAGCCGCCGGTGATTTTTTTCCCGATGATCTCTATATACGGGAAGGCAGACGGATCATCAGCGAGTTGAAGGAGCTGAGGAAGCTTGCTTTTCAGGGGGACAGCGAACCGACGGCTTTTGAATTATTTACGCTGCTGGCATTTCTTGTTTTCCGTGCAGGGGGCTGTTCCATGGCGGTGATCGAAACGGGAATAGGAGGGCGTCTGGACGCAACCAACGTAATTTCCCCCCTGGCAGTCCTGATCACTCCGGTTGAACTCGAACATACCGATCTTCT
>Ga0272442_10012970_pt1 | contig 10018 bp, 9 predicted proteins | sample SSMForm2O_FD_200262 | JGI IMG/M metagenome (GOLD analysis project Ga0272442, IMG submission 200262) | Marine sediment archaeal communities from Little Sippewissett salt marsh, Falmouth, MA, United States - SSM-Form-2O | ecosystem: Environmental > Aquatic > Marine > Wetlands > Sediment ... | reverse complement strand
ACAGTTTTTTATCTGTTGTTCTTGATGAAATGTTACAAGAAAATCTGCTCCAGTGGCATAAAGCGAAAAGATAATGGTAGAAATGATAATGATGATGACAAGAGTCATTGGTAATCCAAATACAGCAGAATCAGTTTGATTGAATCTATGTATCTGTATTAAATCCTTATCCATTTATAATACCCGCTAAATATTTAATATGAGTTGATAGATATGATACTGAGCTGTCGATGAAATCAACCCATCATGTATCTAGTAATCATATCATTTCCAACGATTCAGCAATTCTTGATTTACCACTATATCTAGTCGTAACCATCATCATTGGGATAATTGCATTAACAAGCATCCTCTCAATGATCATCCTTCCAACCTATTTCACTCCAACTCCAGTATTAGACATAACTCCAGTTGTCACTTCAATCAATAGTTCTGATACATCGATAAGATATCAAGCCCTAGTTAAGACACCAGATGGAAAACCAATAGAACATGCACATGTAATCATTAAAAATGGACAAGCCATCTCAACCAATACCACCAACGAATTAGGAATGGCCATACTCACCATTCAAGCGATTATTCCAACTGGTCTACATGAATGCTATTTCGATGTCATCGTTAAATCCTCAACCCATCAAGTTACCCATCCACAGATGCTCAAAGTCGTGTTACGGCGTTGAATCTGAATGATGAACCCTTGTTTTATTCGAATGAGAAACAAACAATCTAATAATTTTTTTTATCAATGAAATACTAAACTCTGTTCGAAGGAATGTTCCCCCAAATAAAAGCAAACCGATACCCGTAAGAAACCAAGGAGATAACACAATCTCAGTGGCGCCCATCATAGTCAATCCTGCAACCATGAAACAAATACATCCACCAATAACTCCACTAAGTTCTAATGAAATCTCTTTTTTCCCCAGTCTCATAATAACTGGATGAACATGATTTTGATGTTTTATCAGTTTAATCTCTTGAGCAGTCTTTTTTTGAAAAGAAGCATTCAACGTTTCCTGATTCTGTAAATTGGTTACTTGTTGTAAAACAGAGGTTATTTCTTCATCTAATCGTTTCAAATGATTAGTGGTTAATTCATTCATAGCGATAACAGAAGAATTTACAGAATGATTATTATCACTATTTAATGGGATAGATTCATATTCAAATGAGTGTAGTTCAGAAGTTGAAATTCGTTGTTCAACCGCAGCTAAGCGTGCATTTAGACTCATTAAATGTTGTTCTAGGTTTCTCATCCATGTGTGCATTTCACCAACATGATTTTGTAACTCTTTAGTATCAACTTCATCCTTTTTTGAATTGATAAACCACTTTGATACTGTTTCTTTATCCATCTCCTATTTTCTCCCTATTTACGAAGTATTCTCATTCGATCAACCGTTATTTTAAGCGATATATGGTAACTGCTTGTTCATCATGATAATCCTGATAACCTGCTGCTTTTACAGTGAGTTTCATATAGTTTTCATTACTATTTTCAGCAAGAGACGGAGTTACCTGCAAGTGAGCAATTCCATCTCCATCAGTAATATTTGATGACACGTCACCTGATCCAACAAGAGTGACCGTTGCTCCTGAAACTGGTGTTGCGGATTCCTGATGAGTTGTTACTTTCACGGTAACATTGTAGGTTAATGAAAAAGTAAACGCACTTGCGTTGCCAGGCGATTCTGCGATGACCACATTTTCAGTGACTTGTGCATTCAACATTCCTGTTCCTTGTGGAATCATAAAAATAACTGCTGCAATTACTGCCACTGCAACGATCATTACAACGATTAAATACATGGGCAGACCAAGTACTTGAGCAGTATCATTGGTTCTCAATTTAGCGTTCCTCAACAAATTACATTCCCCCATCTAACACACTTGCTGATATGAAGAAATAGAACAAATACATTTAAATTTTTCTAAATTATAAAACCATTTTTAAAAATTATAAAAAATTGAAAAAAAAGAGGATTATAAAAAATAACTAATCGCTCTTATTTTACTTCACTTAATGAAAGGAGTTTTTCAGTTAATTCATCTAATGGTAAATTTGTCGATACCAAAGGTATATTCTCCCGATCAGCGAGTTTCACAGCTAGTGGATCTATTGAACCCGGACGATGATACGCCACAACAGAAGGCTTAACCGGATGAATACGAACTGCAATCATGGGACTACGACCGTATTGAATCCCCGTAAAAATTAGTGCTCTCTCTGGACTCCAACCGTATAAATGAGCATAATCGACTGGTGTGATGTTTTCTATGGTCTTGATGCTATCAACAAGGGTGAACCCCTTCACTTGGTTTTTCAAACCCCGTTTTCCTTTCGTAACCACATGGCCATCGATAGCACGAATGAAATCTTCAGCTAATAAAGAAAAAGGATACTCCATGATTTCAATAATCCCTTCTTTTGTTTTCACAATTGGATCATACTGATGAACCACGCCACCACCATGTTTTTGATCAATAGCAATGAATGCTTCGATTACCCGTTTCACCGTTTGAATACCGGGAGATTTTCTTCTCCCAGATTCATAATCACTAATCACACTCGGTGAAAGAGAGAGTTCTTTAGCGAGGTTGGTTTGACTAATGCCAAAAATATTTCGCCATTTTCGAAGAGTAAGGCCTGGCTTTGGACTAAGCGTGATTTCCCCAGCTATTTTTTCTGCAAGAGCATTTTTTGTGTTCATATTTATTTCACCGGTTTAAACTTATAACCATAGTAAATGGCCCCGGTGCTACCATCCTGTTGAATCTTTCGAAACACGCTTTCTACCTTCATTCCTATATGAAGATCATCAATGTTGCAATCAACGATTTGAGCAGTGAGTTTTGGTCCTTCATCCATTTGAATGATGGCAACTGGATAGGGAACCTGTTCTACAAAATCATCAGGGCCAACATGAATGATAGTATATGATAATATTTCACCTTTTCCACTGAGTTTGAGCTTTTCCATTTTCCCCAGACTTTCCCTTCTGCAATAGGGACAAAGTTCACGAGGGGGAAAATAAACACGATTACACGCACCGCATTTATTTGCTACGAGATTATAACGTTGTTGAATTTCTCTCCAATATCTTGGGACACCTTTAGGCATATTTACATCGCCTCCATAATATGAACGACACAGGTTGCACCTGATCCACCTACATTGTGCGCTAAACCATACCGTGCATCCTTCAACTGTCGTTTATCAGCTTCACCGCGAAGTTGTTTGGTAAGTTCAACAATTTGTGCAACTCCTGTGGCACCTACGGGATGACCTTTTGATTTCAGACCTCCACTAGTATTGACTGGAATAGTACCATCAAAAGTGGTTATCTTATTTTGCACTGCTTTTCCACCTTCTCCCTTTTTCACAAACCCTAAATCTTCAATTGCACAGATCTCTGCAATAGTGAAACAATCATGAACTTCAGCAAAATCAATATCTTTTGGTTGTAAATTGGCTTGTTTATACGCCATTTTGGCCGCATAAACGGTGGCATCAAGAGTTGTTATATCACGACGACCATGCAATGATAAGGTATCTGATGCTTGACCAGACCCGATGATTTTTGCTGGTTTCCCCTCAAATTCATTAATTCTGTCAATAGCACAGAGCACTACAGCTGCTGCACCATCAGTTACTGGTGAACAATCCATTAAACCTAAGGGTTCAGCAACAGGTGCTGCATTCATGGCCATTTCAAGACTGATTTCTTTTTGATATTGAGCATAAGGATTCTTTGCTCCATTTGCATGGTTTTTCACGGCAACATGGGCCAAATCTTCTTTTGTTGTTCCAAATTCATGCATATGTCGTTTAGCAATCATTGCATATAATCCCGGAAAGGTTGCTCCAAAAAAAGCTTCCCATTCCTGATCGGATGCAGTTGCTAAGGTTTCGGTTGCAGCAGAACCACCAACATCATTCATTTTCTCAATGCCTCCAACAACAACAACATCGTTTACACCTGAAGCTATAGAAAGATATCCTTGTCGTAGCGCAAGGCTTCCTGATGCACATGCTCCTTCCAATCGAGTTGCGGGAATATGCAGATGAGAAAATCCACTTGCATCAGCAACGAGTGCTCCCACATGTTCCTGACCAACAAAACGACCACTACTCATAGATCCAATATATAATCCATCAATATCTTTTCCAGTAATACCTGAATCAAGAATGGCTTTTGATCCTGCTTCCGCAGTGAGCTGTCTGAATGATTTATCCCAAAGCTCACCAAATTTGGTTAATCCAACTCCAATAACGGCTACATCTCTCATTAATCATCACTCCCAATATAATAAATCAGTATATTTGGCGTACACGCCGTAACTAATGTATTCCTTATCATTGATCATATCATCAATTAACGGAGCTTTACTTCGATCATACGATTTCATGTTTTCTGTTACCGTTATATCGAAACTATCACTTCCGGCTCCAGATCCATAACTTGTTACCAGTATTTGATCTCCTGCTTTTGCGATATCAAGCACACCAGCTAGTCCAACAAGAGAAGCACCAGAATAAGTATTTCCAATATAGGATACTTTTAATCCTGGTAGGACTTGTTCTTTGGTAAATCCAAGTATTTTCGCTTCTTTTAAGGGAAATTTTGCGTTTGGCTGATGGAACACTGCATAGTCGTAATCTTGAGGTGTGGTTCCAGCTATTTCCATCATTTTTGTAGATGCATTGGTAACATGTTTAAAATAAGCAGGTTCACCAGTGAAACGCCCTCCATGGCGTGGATATTTTTGTTCTGCTCTCCGCCAAAAATCTGGTGTATCTGTAGAATAAGAGTAGGTATGATTTATGGTAGCAATCACATCTTTTTTACCAATAATGAATGCGGCACCGCCTGCTGCTGCAGAGAACTCTAATGCATCACCAGGTGCTGCTTGAGCAGTATCTGCGCCAATAGCAAGTCCATATTTAACGAGATCTGCTTTCACATTGGAATAACAATTTTGCACTCCAGCAGTCCCTGCTTTACAGGCAAATTCATAATCAGCAACCATAAGATCTGGTGTTGCACCAATAGCATCTCCAACAATAGTACCAGTAGGTTTTACCGCATATGGGTGTGATTCACTTCCGATATAAATTGAACCGATGTCTTGGGGATTAATATTGCATCGTTTCAATGCGTATCGAGCTGCTTCTACACTGATAGTTGCCGTGTCTTGGTCAATGGAAGGAACCGATTTTTCTGCAATTCCGAGACCTTTTGCAATTCGTGTTCCATCCTTTCCCCAGACATTGGCAAGTTCTTCAGCTTTTATTCGTAATCGGGGAATACTTCCTCCATAACTGACGATTCCAATATCTGTCATAACTTGGTCACAGAGGCCAAAATTCAGATGGCATATTTAAAAATGCCGATTATTTTTTCGATAATTTACGATAAGTATATAAAGGCTAGAGTGAAATTTTTTCACCCTTTTTCAACGATTCAAGTGTTTTATCCGCTATTTTTTTGAGTTCGTCTTTATCCGCTACTGCTTTGCGTGCTTTTAGATTTTGTTCTTTAATAATACGTTTATGTTCTTCCCAACGTTGACGACGTTCAGTACGGACTTCTACAATTTTTGATCGCATTTCGATTGCTTTTTCATGATTCGTATTTGCTTCGTTTCTTGTTTGAATGTACTCTTCATGTTTTTTATTTGATTCAGAAATAGAGATGGATAATTCATTAACCATTTTAATATAGGACTTATGTTTCTCCTGACTTAACTCATAATATTTTTGCACGAGTTCATGTTGTTCATCAGCTTTTTTGAATAATTGATCGATGGCGTTATCTTTTTCACTGATATCGATTTGTAATTCTTTTTGTTTATCAATATGTTTTTTTACATGTTCAAATTCTCTCTTCTTTTCTCGTATTTTTTCAATGAGTTCATTTTCATCTTGAGGTTTTAATGGAACGGTTTCTTGGCGATATTCAAGCATTTGTACGTCAGCTTTTAATTCCTCAAGTTGAAGTGGAAGATTCTTGAACACTTCTCCTTTCTTTTGCTGTCGAGCTTTAATCAATTCCTTTGCTTTTTGTTGTAATTCGTTTCGAAGTTTTTTATGTTCCTTCATCTTCTCAACAAATTCATCACGCTCTTTTTTGGTCTGTTTCATATCCTCTTTGATTTCTTTGTGTTTGGCATTGAGCATATCTCGTTCTTCTCGAAGAAGCTTTGCCATATCATTCAGTTCGTTTCTTCTTTGTAAATAGGATTGAAACTTGTTTTCCGCATTGCGGATTTGTTCCTGTTCTTGATTCTTCGGGGATTCTTCGGCCATGATAAACCCAACATCACTATTTTTTTTTAAAGAGAATTTAGGAGACTATTATTCGTAAGTCATTTTTACCTTTTTCTGCAATCCAAGGAAGCGTAATATCCGCATATCCTCCTGCAGGGATAATAAGCTCCTCTACTTTATTTTTTTCCTTGTTATTTATAAACAACTTAATGGAAATATTGCGTGCTTGAGTATTTCCAGTATTATGTACTTTAAGAGATGTGGAGATTTTTTGATTCGATGAAAATGATTTTGGCCAATGAAAAACATCTTTAATTAAAAGGGATGTCGTTCCATCTGAAAGTGAGCAGAATAGTGGAATTTTTTCCTTTTTAGATTTTCCTTCAGTAGAAATAAATAATTGAAATTCAGCCCAATTGCCTGGTTGAACTTCATCAGTTGCATTTACTATTGCAGTAATGGTTCGTTGTTCTTTAGCAGGGATCATGATTTGATCTGATGAGAATTGAATATCCCATGAACCAGTTTTCAACGGTAAATCCGAATTGATTAGATAAGTATGAGGTTTATTGGTTTTATTTTTCAAAGTAATTTCATATGTAGCCGTGCCATCTGGGTCGATTTCCTTTATTCGATCAATACAGATAACTTCAACGGTTTTGGAGGTAATAATAAAGGCCATTATGATAAGTATAAAGAAAACAACTATAATAATTATGGATACAAGGATGAGTGGTGCGTAGGATCCAAATGCATCCGTTAATCCTAATGATTCTGAGATGTCTTCAAAATAATCAAATAAAGATTCAAAGAGATTAGCACCAATGATGGTAATGTTAACGGTTGCTTCATGTTGAATTGGACTTCTTTTTGATATAATAGTTAATGTAATTGTTGCTTCCTTGATTTTTGTATTCTTTGGTATAGAAACATTGACTGTTACATTGGTCGTATTTCCTACACCAAGATTATCAAAGGTTAATGGATCAACCTCTATGGAGATATTCTTATCGATTTCTGCAGTAAAAATGAAACTGTCTCTCCATAATCCCGTATTATTATTTTCGATGGTAAAAATGAATGAAGCATTTTCACCATGAACAATTTCTCTGTCTTTAGGAACAGTAATCAACGTATCATACGTAACTGCATCATCAGAGACTTCAGCGGATAATTGAATAGTATCATAACCAGTATTACCAATTACATCTAGTGTGATGTCTAATGGATCTTCATCATAAGCTGCAATTGATGTTCCTAGAGAGCTTAAAATGACAGTCACTGTTTTTTCACCTGCATCATCAATGGAAAATGATTCTGGATCAATGGATACGCCCCAATAATCTTGTTCATCAGACGAAAAACTTTTCTCTTGTATATTCACAGATATAGTATCTTTTAAATCACTGCTAACATCTAATGTATATGTAACTGTGTCACCAACGATTATTTTTCCATTGGATGGAGTTCGCGAACCAGTCACTTGGATATGATCGGTTTCTGAAATGGAAAATGATAGCATTGATGCATATTCGCTAGCATCATAAAAAACTTCAACGGTTCGAAGAAAGCTATTAACACTTGTTCCATCTTGTAAGCTAAGTTGAAGACCGATTTTTTTGCCATACTCAAGTTCTACTCCTGCCCCTATATCATCAAAGGTGAACCGATAAGGTTTTTGTGTAGCAGATAAAGATGATTGATCAAGAGTGATACTGTCAGTGTCAAGAGTAGTATTTCCATAGGTTAAAGCTGCTTCAACAACCATAGCTTCGCTCCAAAATTTTAAATCTTTGTGTTTGATGTAAACTATGGCTGATGCGTCTGAAAGGATTTTGTTTCTGGTTATTTTTTCTCCAGTCCATAAAATAGAAGAACCTGCGAGATTTGCTATTTGTTGTGATGTTGCAGTGGGACGGGTAGAATCCATCGTATTACTATCATGTAAATAATAGACAACATTACTTTCATCAGTGTCACCAGCTGCTCTGAATGGCACCGTGACTGAGGAAGGATAATCGGATGAATCATACAAAAACGAAACACTGATTAATGATTCAAGAAGCTCAACAGCAGCATCGTCTATTGAAAGATTAGCTCCTGATACATATTCTTTTATTAATTCATCTAATTCATCAAGAATTGCCAACACGTCTTCAATAGTGTTAATTTCTGAAAAATTCGCAACATTTCTTATTGCTTTTAACCCAATTTTTGATAAGTTTTCAAGTAAGGGATAATCATTTGTTATAATTGATGAAATAGTTTTATCTCCTGGAATCATTTCTATTGCGAATAATACGAGTGTATTTGGATTAATTGTGGCTGAAACATTAGTTATAGTTACAGATTGTTGTATGGTTTTTTGAAAAATTCCAGGTTCTAATGAAATAGTCGTATTTGCTATTTCAATTGGTATTATTGCACCTTCAGCATATGTGTAAACGGAGATTTTGATTTTATCATTTTTATTAATTCGACTACTGGCTTTTGTTCTAAAATAGAGATCGTAATTGATATTTCCCTTCAGTTGAATCGATTCGTTTCCGGTATGTTCATAGCATTCGACGACCCGCAATGGGTTTGGAAAAAGAATTTCATATTGTTCTAATAATTCTCCAATATCACCATAATCATCAAAAAGATTAAATACCCAAGTTGATCCCCATAGGATTATCGTTTCATTATCGAGAAAATCTATCAGTAATGGAGGATATGATGATGTATTCGCATCAGTTGGAGGAATTTCTGAAAGATAGGGTAAATTCACAATTGAATTATATGAAGTATCATCGTAAGATAAAATATCTTTAAAATATAACTTTGTTTCCTGAGCGGGATCAGCCATTGAAACAGGAATGAATAACGCGGATAATACGAAGAATAGTACAATTACTATGCAAAGAGGGTTTCTCAAAGCTTGCTTTTTCATATGCATCTCTACATAACCTCGACAACATTAATATCTTTCTGATTAATATATAAATGTTTGTTTACAGCTATTATCTACTTTTCGGTGATTTTCTCCAAAAAGGATAGTAAACATCTTGAGGATAGCCAATATTTCAAAAGTATTTAATTAAGATAGATTCCTACCTTTTAACCATCTTTAATTTTTGATAAGACATAAATACTCTAATAATATCAATAATATTGAGTAACCCTGGGATGGGATAGTAATGAGTGGTTCACTAAGACTATTTCGGTTCAAAAACATTCTATTTTGTATATTCTTCTTACTATTTCTTTTCTTGCCACAGGTATGCTCTCTATCAACTATGGAAATTGAAGTCCTTCCACCTCAACCAGTGAGTGGTCAGAATTTCACTATTAGTGTATATGATACCTCAATTAGTAATACAACTCCTTATTTAACGGAGGTAATCATTAGTGTTGAAGAAGCAAATTATACGATTACAGATGAATTACCAAATAGAGAACTGGAACTTACCGCTCCGTTAATATTTACTCAAATCTCATTGATTATAAAAGCGAATAAAACTGGATACCATGACGCGAATAAGAGCATCACAATTTTACCAAATACGGCTAACCCACCACAGATCTTCATCACTATTATCAATGAAACGATTGTAGCTGGATCGTATTTTAGCCTTAAAGTAACGGATAAATTCAACAATCCAATTTCAAATGCAACGGTAAGCATTAAAAATCATCAAGGAACCGATACAGATGGATTTACTAATAAAACTGGGTACATCACATTAAAAGCCCCAAATGAAC
>Ga0272442_10012967_pt1 | contig 10019 bp, 12 predicted proteins | sample SSMForm2O_FD_200262 | JGI IMG/M metagenome (GOLD analysis project Ga0272442, IMG submission 200262) | Marine sediment archaeal communities from Little Sippewissett salt marsh, Falmouth, MA, United States - SSM-Form-2O | ecosystem: Environmental > Aquatic > Marine > Wetlands > Sediment ... | reverse complement strand
AGTGCAGACGGTCATGATCCAGGACGGACTCCGTCTCCTCCCGGGAGATGCCCGCCAGTTTCTCCAGGATATCAATGACCCTGGGCAGCCATAGACGCTTTTCCTTTATGCTCCCCCGGGTGAATACCGGCTGCAGGCGGCGGTTCCCCAGGTCATCCTGCACCAGGGCCCGGTCCTCCAGCACCGCGTGGATCCGCGGCACCGGGATGCCGTGCTCCAGATAGAGATCCGTCAAGCGCCGGATGCGCGCCAGGGCCTGGGGTTCGGGGCCGGGGTACACCATGGCCACCCGGGTTTCGTTTTTGAGCTGCAGGCGGAAAAAGGCCCGGGTCGACGCCTCGGCCCGGATCTTGACGATGCGCTCCACTCCCTCGACCCGCTCCCGCAACCACGTTTTCATGTCCCCATTCTATCCCAGGCCTGACGGGATGAACAACCCGAACCAGGCTCAATCGGGAAAAAAGCGTTTTAAAAATGCGGCCGGGGAGAGGATGGGGATGCCGCGGTATTGGATTATCTCCAGGAGTGCCTTGTCGCCGCTGATGATAACCCCGGCTTTCAGGGCCAGGGCACAGGCGATGAATTTGTCGTAGTCGGGATCCTCGACAACCACACGCACCGGGTCGGGATCGCGGACAAACGACACGTTGGGGCTGGTAGCCAATAAATCCACCAACTCCGCAAGCTCCTCTTCCGGTTCCAATCCCATGCGATGCAACACCCGCATGTATTCGTCCAGGATATCCGCGGAAAAGCACAGGATGAGATTCCCGGTTTTCCAGAGATCGATCACCCGGCGGGGTTTGCCTCCGAAAAAAGAGGAGATGAATATATTGGTGTCAATCACCGCTTTCATACTTGTGCCTGCGCTCCGCCGCGATGGACGCCGTTACGTCCCCGGGTTCCGCCCCCTTTGCCCGCAATTTTCCGCCGATCCGGCCCCACAGGTCATCCAAATATCCCTCGATGTCACGCTGCTCCACATACTCAGCCAGGATCTCCCTCACCATGCTACTGGTGCTTCGGCCCTGTTTGCGGGCCAGCCGCGTCAGTTTATCCTTGATTTCCGCGTCGATACGTACCAGCATCTGGGTATCCATGCCGCCCCCCTTATCATATATATCAATCATATCATCCTGTCAATCCCAGACTTCGTTCTTGAAACTGTATTGCATTTGCGCTAATGGTTGCTTAAACGCGGGCGGACAGCGGTCCGCCCCTCTACCTTTGATTTCCCGTTACCTGCCTATTCTTTCCTCTGCTACCTTCTTCGCCTCGGTTTTGATTGCTCCCGGGGGCGATGTCGGGTAGAATGGGGCCATGCTGGTGATGGGTTTCGAGTCCTCCTGTGATGAGACCGCCGTCGCGTTGGTCGAGCGGGGCTGCGGCAACGACCGGGTGATCTCTGAAAAAATCAAGTCCCAGGTGGACCTGCACGCCCGCTTCGGCGGCGTGGTCCCGGAAATCGCGTCCCGGACCCATTACGAGAGCATCGACCTGTTGACCACCACGGTACTCGAAGAGTCCGGAAAAAAACTGGAAGAAGTCGAACTGCTGAGCGTGACCAGCGGGCCCGGACTCATCGGCTCTTTGCTGATCGCCCTCTCCTTCGCCAAAGGCCTGGCGTTTCGCACGGGCATCCCACTGGTGGGCGTGGATCACGTGGCCGCCCACATCGAGGCCGCGTTCATCGGCCGACCGCAGATCCGCTTCCCTCTCCTGGCCCTGGTGGTTTCCGGAGGGCATACCACCCTCTTCCACCTGACCTCCCGCTTCGACATCCGGGTCCTGGCCCGCACCCGGGACGACGCCGCCGGTGAAGTCATGGACAAGGTGGCCCGTCACCTGGGCCTGGGGTACCCCGGCGGCCCGGTGCTGGACCGAACCTATGATCCGGAACGGGCAAAGGAATTTGCCTTTTCTCTGCCCCGCATGAGCGACGGCTCGGCGGACTTCTCTTTTTCCGGATATAAGGCCGCGGCCCTGCGGCTGGCCCGAAATCACGCCATCGCGCCCGGAGACCCGCGCATCCCGGGTTTGACCTCCTCACTGCTCTCCTCCATGGTGGGTTACCTGGTGCGCGCCCTGGTGAACGCCGCGGAGCAGCACGATATCAACGGCGTGGTGGTGGCCGGCGGCGTGAGCCGCAACACGTTGTTGCGCCGGCGCCTGGCCGACGCATTCGACAAACCCGGTATTCCCCTTTACATGCCCGAACCGGAGTACTGCACGGACAACGCCGCCATGATCGCCTGGCGGGGGTATGAGGTCATGCGGGCACATCCGGACGCGGACTACTCTCCGGGATACCTGAATGCCTATTCCCGTTCCGATTGCGGCCGCCGCGGCCCCACAAAAAAAAACGGTTCTCAATCATCCTGAATGGGTGCAAAAGAGAAATCCGCGGGCAAATCCAACGCTCAACGCTCCAGCCCAGACCCATCACGGTCTTCGGCGGACTAAAATGACCCCGGTGGCTGTTTGGGTTGTAATCCGGGGCATCATTTTGCCAACGGCCGTCCTGCCTCAGACCATGGGTCCCCTGAACCTGCGCTTTAATTCGCTTATGTCTTATCCCCGCGGCTTTCCCGTCCGGGAGATAGAGTTCTCGATCGCTGTTCAATCCAACAATCCACTCGAAACAGTGGGAATCCGGAAACAGGGAACTATTTTCCGGGGCAGCAGGCCTTGATCGATGCCGCGATGGGCTTGTCACCATAGGCCTTGTCGTATTGCGTGCTGAACTCCGCGGCCAGGGCGTCCGCCCGCTTGCGGAAGGCTTCCACGTCATCCCAGGATTTTTCCGGATGCAGCACCCTGGGATCCACCCCGGGGAAATCAACGGGAACCATGATGTGGAACCGGGGATCTTCCCGGAACTCCACGTTTTCAAGGTCCGAATCCAGCACCTGGTTGATGATGTGGCGGGTGACCGTAATATCCATGCGCTTGCCGACTCCGTAGGGACCGCCGGTCCAGCCGGTGTTCACCAGAAACACCCGGGTGCCGTGGGCTTTGAGCTTTTCCCCCAGCATGGCGGCATACACGTCGGGATTGCGGGGCATGAAGGGGGCTCCGAAAAAGCGCGAGAAAGTGGATACCGGCTCCTTGATGCCCGTTTCCGTTCCCGCCAGCTTGCTGGTATAGCCCATGAGGAACCACAGCATGGCCTGGTCCTCGGTAAGCCCGGCCACCGGCGGCAGCACGCCGTTGGCGTCTGCGGTAAGGAACAGAATGCGGTAGGGATGGGTCCCCCGGGAGGATTCCTTGATGTTTGCAAGAGATGTCAGGGGATAGCTGCCCCGGGAGTTTTCGGTCATGCGGTTGTCGAACAGGTCCACCGCGCCGTCGGGATAAACCATGACGTTCTCCAGCACCGCACCGTGTTCCAGGGGCGGGGCGTCGTGCATAACCGCGTTGTATATTTCCGGCTCCTTTTCGGCTGAAAGGTTGATCAGCTTGGCGTAGCAGCCGTTCTCGAAGTTGGAGATGCCCGCGTCGCTCCAGCCGTGTTCGTCATCTCCCAGGAGAGCCCGGTTGGGATCCGCCGACAATGTGGTTTTGCCGGTTCCGCTGAGGCCCAGGAACAGGGCGATGCCCTGGTCCCGGCCTTCGTTGGCCGAGGTGTGCAGGGGCAGGACGCCGACCCCGGGAAGCAGGTAGTTCATCACCGTGAACATGAGTTTCTTTACGCTGCCCAGATAGGCGCTGCCCACGATGACCCCCAGGTTGCGGGAGTAATCCATGGCCACCACCATGTCGGAAGTCGTGCCGTCGGGCAATTGGCGTAACCGGCCGGTATAACGCGCGGGATCCAGCTTGTCGTTGGGCAACACCACCAGGGTGAAGGGCCGGTCATTGAGACTGCTGCGGCCGATATCTGAAGGAATGGGGCGGAACATGTTGTCGGCGAACAGCGCGGTCACCGCGTTGTCGGACACGGTGTGTACCGGCAGGGCATAGCCGGAGTCGGCACCGATCACCCGGTCGGTCACGTACAGCCGCGGTTTTTCAGCCATCATGGCCAGGGCGTCTTCCAGAACCATGTCCAGGGTGTCCGGGTCCATGGGAATGTTGTTGGGAGCGTCCCAGTCGATATCCTTCGATGTTCCCGGCTCCCTGACGATATAGGTGTCCTTGGGACTGCGTCCGGTGGATTCCGGGCGGGTCCACAGGGCCAGGGCTCCGTTGCGGGTCACCAGGGTCTCACGATGGTCGATGCAATGGCGGATCATCTCCTTCCTGGGGATGTTGTCGTATACGTCCTTATGGCCGGCAACCACGGCGTCAACGCGTTCTCTTTCGTTCATGTCCACGCTCCTGAAAAAGTGAATCCCCCATTATAGGCCCCCGCCGCAACCTTTTCAAGGCAAAATACGATCTCCCGGCGTTGACCTTACGGGCGGGATGGGGTACCATGGGCGCGATGATCGTTGTTGCCGTATCCGGATGGTCCGGGGCGGGCAAGACCCGCCTGATGACCGCTCTTATCAGGGAGTTCCGGGCCCGGGGTCGGCGGGTCCTGGCGGCCAAGCACGCCGCCCACGAAGTGACGCTGCAGCCCGAGGCCAAGGACTCCCGGGCCTACCTGGACGCCGGTGCTGAAACCGCGGCGGTACTGTGCGGAACCGAACTCTTGCAGGTCAGCCGCCGGCCCGACTTCGCGGAGGCGGCGCGATCATTGCGGGAACAATGGCGGGACTATGATGTCGTACTGCTGGAAGGCCGGGCTTTCCGGGACATACCCTTCGTGGAGGTCTTGTCTTCGGATAATCCGGAAATCCGGGCTCCCGGCGAACAGCTTGTCGCGGCAGTGAGTGACGAGGAAGACGAATACCCGGGAACACATTTCCGCTGGGACGACATCGAACGCCTTACCGATTTCTTGGAGGAACACCATGGACTATGAAGTAACCCTCAAGGTGGACGGAAAAGACATTGCCTTGAATCCATTCGTGAGCAGAATTTTCTCCGGAGTCTGCCAGGGATTGATCGAATCCCTGGATCGCCTCCCGGAAGAACGCGACCGGCTGGAACTTATCCTTACCCGAAGGGAATCCCGGAATCGCGAGGAGGGCTAAGCAATCATGAAATACTTGAAAACCTATGACGACAAGTGCATCGGATGCGGTACCTGTATGAGCGTTTGCTCGCAATTGTATTTCAAGGAAGACAATCCGGAAAAATCCCGGGTCAGGGTCATTGACGCGGACGAAGGATTTCATATCCGGGTGTGCAACCAATGCGGGAATTGCGTTGAGGTTTGCCCCGCGGACGCCCTTACCATTAACAAGCAGGGCGTGATCATGCTGAACAAAAGCCGCTGTATCGGCTGCCTGGCATGCGTTTCCGCCTGCCCCATCAGCGTGATGTGGCACAACCCGGGAGAGTTGAACCCGTTCAAGTGCATCGCCTGCGGCGCATGCGCCAAGGAATGCCCGGCGGACGCGCTGGAGATCGTTACCGAGGAGAATTGACATGGATATCAATGTGGAAGAATTGAAAAAACAGCATAAGCTTCTGAAAGAATTCAAATACGAACAGCGCCCGGTGGTAAAGGGCTACAACAACCGAACCCTCTATGTGAACGTGGGAACCGGGGAAATAAAAGAAAAACCCGTTACCGATGAGATGCGCCGCAAATTCGTGGGCGGCAAGGGCTTCGGCCTCAAGCTCCTCTGGGACGCGGTGAATGAAAACACCCGCTGGGACTCCCCGGAAAACGAGATCAACATCGCTACCGGCCCCATCGGCGGCAACACCAGTTACGCCGGGTCGGGCAAATCGATCGTAACATCCATCTCCCCCTTGACCGGAATCCCCATCGACAGCAATGTCGGCGGATTTTTCGGGCCCTACCTCAAATTTTCCGGATTCGACGCCCTGGAAATTCAGGGAATCGCGGAAAAGGAAGTGATTGTCTATATCGACGGCAACGAAGGCAGGGTGCAGATCATCGAAGCCCCCGGAGAAGCCGTGGACAGCCACGTTTTCGCCGAAGAGATGATGGAGATGTTCGCCGCCAATGATAAGGAAAAGCTCTACGTTTCCTCCGTCAGCGCCGGCACCGGTTCCGATCACTCTTATATCGGCTGCCTGAATTTTTCCTTTTATGACGTAAAGAAAAAAGCCGCCCGGGTGAAGCAGGCTGGACGAGGCGGCACGGGATCGGTGTTCCGCCACAAAAAGATCAAGGGCGTGGTCATCAAATACAAGGGATTGACCGCCGACTCCAACAACGTGGCGGATCTCAAACTGGTCCAGAAAGTGGGCATGAAGCTGCGCAAGGAAATGGACGCTCTTGATGACCAGCAGTGCCGCATGCGCCGGGTGGGGACCTCACACCTGGTGGAGCTCATGGACGAGTACGACCTGCTGCCGACCTTGAATTACAAGTACGGCAGTCACGAAGAAGCCAAGAAAATTTACTCGAATGTCTTTTACGACAAATACTATACCCACGGCTATGGATCCGACGGCTGCTGGATCGGTTGCGCCATGGCCTGCTGCAAAGCGGTTGAAAATTTCAAGCTGAAAACCGGACCGTACAAGGGGCATGAAGTTCTGGTGGACGGGCCGGAATATGAAACCGCCGGCGGCTGCGGCTCCAACCTGGGCATTTTCGATCCGGAAGCCGTATTGGAGATCAACTTTTACTGCGACACCTACGGGCTGGACACCATATCTTTCGGCACCATGACCGCCTTTATCATGGAGTGTTGGGAAAACGGTATCCTCGACAAGGAAAAGACCGGCGGCCTCGACTTTACCTGGGGCCAAATCGACGACACCCTGGAACTGCTTCACCAGATCGCCCGGGGAGAAGGCTTCGGCCTCATCGCCGGCAAAGGTATCCTGGGAATGAAGGATCACTTCGAAGCCGAATTCGGTGCGGACCGGGCATTCATGGACGACATCGGCATGGAATGCAAGGGGCTGGAATACTCCGAGTATGTAACCAAGGAATCCCTGGCCATGCAGGGCGGCTACGGCCTGGCCCTCAAGGGCCCGCAACATGATGAAGCCTGGCTGATCTTCATGGACATGGTCAACAACCAGATCCCCACTTTTGAAGACAAGGCCGAAGCTCTCCACTACTTCCCCATGTTCCGGACCTGGTTCTCCCTGCAGGGGCTTTGCAAACTGCCCTGGAACGACGTTGAACCCGCGGACAACGCGGAAACCAGCGAGCCCGCCAAGGTGCCCGAACACGTGCAGAACTACGTGGACCTGTTCTACGCGGTTACCGGCGAAAAGATCGACAAGGAAGAGCTGATCCTCCAGTCCGAACGGGTATACAACTTCCAGAAAGTGTTCAACATGCGTATGGGCAAGGGCCTGCGGGCGAACGATCGCATCCCCTACCGCTCGGTGGGTCCGGTGACTCAGGAAGAGTACCTTTCCCGGGAAGAGCGTTATGACAAACAATTGCGGGAAAAAGTCGGCATCGACCCGGACGGCATGGATATCGCCGAGAAAGTGCGCAGCCTGAGAGAATTCCGGGAGGCGGAGTACGAGCGCCTGACCGACGCCGCCTACAAACGCCGCGGATGGACTCCCGAAGGAGTACCAACGGTGGAACACCTGCAGAGAATCGGCATGGACCTGCCGGAAGTGCTGGAAGTGGTTCGCCGGTATCTCTGATCCGGCACAAAACCGTCAGCGGAACAAATCGAGGATACGGTCGAGCAGGGTTGCCTTATGACCCTCATCCGTTTCCCAGCTCGGCTTGCCACGGCGGAGATTCTTGATGCGCGCGGCAATGCCCGTCAGGGCGGGATTGACTTCCATGGCCTTGAGCAGGGCGGCTTCAGCGTTTTTGAAATTACCCGCATGCTCATAGGTTTCCGCCAGGTATAACCAGGCGGAATCGATTTCCGGCAACAACCGGGTGGCTTCACGCAGGTATTTTTCCGCGGCGTACAGGTTTTTGCGTTTCAGCAGGAGAACCCCCATATACAGCCTTACAAGGGGGGTATGCGGCCGGATACGATCGGCCTCCTGGAACTTCTCACCTGCCTTCAGGAAATTCTGCTGAATCATGGCGTACACCCCCTGGTTGAACAGCAGATTGCTCAGATCCCCGGGGGATGACGGGGTATGCACTTCCACGCCTTTATCCGCCAGTTCCCGGATCAGGGTTACATACGCTTCGTGAATCCGGGAAAAATCCCGGCGGAGTTCTTCATTTTCAAACACCAGCCGCTGGAATTGCGGCTGTGCCATCTTGGCCAGGTAGGCTTTGCGAATTTCCACCAATCCCGGATCACCGGACACTCCCAGGGCCATCAAGGCTTCTCGGTTCATGCGGCTCTCCTTACTCTTCCTCTCCCCTCGAGGATTCTATCACAGCTCAATCCAGTTTAAAACGTTTTCTCAACAGGTGATACGTCTCCAGGGTCTGGGCCTCCGCCTGTTCGAAGGATCCCGAGGTATCGATCGTATAATGCGCCACCTTGAGCTTCTCACTCAAAGGGAACTGAGAGCGGATACGGGATTCCGCTTCCTTTTGGCTGAAACCGTTACGTTCCACCAGTCGCCGCATCTGCTCCTCCTGGTTCGTGAACACCACGACCACGGCATCGAAATCCCGCCAGATTCCGGATTCAACCAGAAGGGCCGACTCATATACGAATATATCGTAAACCGAGGTCTTGCCTATTTCCTTGAGAAGTTTTTCCCGTTCCGAACGCACCAGGGGATGGACCAGTTCGTTAATGAAATTCCGCTTATGCCGGTCCTCGAAAATCAACCTGGAGAAAACAGCGCGGTCAATTTCGCCCGTAGCTTCCGTGATAATACTGTCCCCAAAGGTCTCCCGGATCCGGTCGGCCACCGGTGAATCGGGAGCGAAAATGATTTTCTCCGACAATTCGTCGGCTTGCAGCGTATAACATCCGAGCTTCTTGAAAATATTCAGCACAAAGGTTTTGCCCGTACAAATACCGCCGGTCAACCCAACGCGGATCATGTCGCCTCCACTTCCGGCTTGCGGGGAAGGACTCCCCGGCTGCGCAGAAAATCCAGGGTCCGGAACAATCCGCGGCCATCCACCAGGCCCCGGGCCGTCTCTCCACACCGCCGCAGAGTGTCTTCATCAAGTCCGGCCAGTACCTCCTTGGGAGAATCGGCGGTAAAACCAAGCCCCAATTCTTCCAGCCGGGCGGCGGCCTTGCGCTCACCCTTGTTGCCGCAGAGGTATAGAGCCGGAGTTCCCGCGGCCGCGGCTTCAAAAGCCGCGGCTCCCGGGGCGATTACAGCCGCGTCCGCTTCATGAAAGGGCCGCGCCATGCATTCCACCGCCCCCACCCAGCGTATTCCGGAAAACTTGCGGGTCAGCGCCCGCTTCAGGTTGCCCCGGATGGCGGCAACCGGTCCGATGCGCAGCCGGTATCCCGCCCGCCACAGGGGATCAATCAAGTCACTCAGTGACCGGAATTCCAGCCGGTCTTCCAAATGCAGCAGAATCCGGCGCGGTTTGCCGGGATAGTTGCGGTTGAGCCTGTGCACGTGGCGGAAACGGGGATGAAGAATCGCCCATTCCATTCCCGGAGGCTCTCCGGCAGGTTCCGCGGCCGGCCATCCCCCCAACCTGAAGTCAGCGGAAAACTCCGTTGCATCACCGGGGTCATTGATCACCGCCACCGGAACCTTACGATTCCGGCAGGCAGCGGCCATACGTTGGGCCGTCTCTCCGGGAACGGCCATATCCAGGACCAGAAGCCTCGTCTCTTCGGGAAAATCCCCCAGAACCCTCTCCTGGGTATAGAAATTGACGCGGCGGCCGGAGAGATACCCGGCGGCCCGGCCCGGGCGGGGCAGCGCCAGGGCCAGGCCGTTTCGGGATAAGGCGTTCACCCCCAGGGTGACGCAACGTTCCAACCGGGACCAGCCGCCGGGAGCGGACGGGTCCGTCCAGAAAAGAATCATCAGGCAAGCACGGCGCGAATGCGCTCAAGAGCCCAGTCCAGTTCCTCTTTGGTTACGGTCAGTGGCGGCGCGAAACGAATGATCCAGTC
>Ga0272442_10012966_pt1 | contig 10020 bp, 4 predicted proteins | sample SSMForm2O_FD_200262 | JGI IMG/M metagenome (GOLD analysis project Ga0272442, IMG submission 200262) | Marine sediment archaeal communities from Little Sippewissett salt marsh, Falmouth, MA, United States - SSM-Form-2O | ecosystem: Environmental > Aquatic > Marine > Wetlands > Sediment ... | reverse complement strand
CTCTTATTAAAACTTCTGAAATTCAAGCCATATACCATAATTAACATCTTCACTCCCACCAGCCCTCGGTATATAAATACGATATTTTTTTATGCCGAGTTCATCCATAATCTTTTTCAGTTCGTCGGAACTCTTTTCAACATCATACCTCATCTTCTTCCCTTGTTTTTTCCGTATCTTTTTTGCCGTTTCAACAGGCAGGTTTTCGGAAAAACCCCGACCTATATAAGCAACACCACCGGGCTTTAGAACACGATAAATCTCTCTAAATGCTTGTTTCTTATTCTCCCATAAATAAAAAGAACCTCTTGAAACGATTATGTCTGCATAGCCGTCACGAAATGCAAGGTCATGGGCATCTGTAAAAACCGCGCTTACTCTGTTCCCAACACCCCTCTTTTCCGCTTGCTTGTAAAAGTATGGAAAAAAATTCGGATTTATATCGGCATTGACCCAATGCAGTTGTGTACGCTTACACAATTCGATAATGAGTGTACCAGGTCCGCTCCCTAAGTCTATTCCGATACCCCTTTTCTCTTTGAGGTCAAACTTTGAGACAATATGCTCAGCCAAAGGTCCATATACTGGTGACAACGTACCACGGCTGGCTTGTATCATACTATCAGCACCTTGACGCGAATATTTTCCATCGGAACCCGAAACTGAGCCTTTACAACCGAAAAAACAAATGACAAAAAAAACCTGAACAATAATAGGCAAATATGAACTTTGTGATTGTCGCATTATAAATACGCCTCTTCTTTTCCGTCAAAATTGTAACAAGTCAACTAAACCCGCTCAGATGGATTTTGACCAAAGCACATAATTCGCCCGTCTTTGAGGCAAACTATTACCCGCCCCTCACGGTCCAAAGCAAGACCCCACGGAACCGTCTCATGTGGTATCCAACCCGTCCACAGTACCTTACCGTCCCCGATATCCAAAGCGACCACTTCTTTTTCTTTGAGGACAACTACGGCGTTTTTACCAACCGCAATCGCTACACCACCGTCACAATAATATTCCCACAACGGCTCATCTGCAAAGTTGCCCAGCTTCGGCCATATAGATACACCATCCCCGATATTCGCCGGTCCCGGCATCGTTTTATTCAGCATCTCCTTGCTAAGCGGTGCAAAGCACATTATCTTCTTATTGTTCAACCACACAATATCACGCCCGCTGCTTGACGTGTGAAGCATCTTGTTCTCCACGGAAGCGTCAAAAACATCATAATCCGGATGTGCATAGAAAGGTTTGCCCGAAACACCAACCCTGTCGCCGATTAAGAAAAGCTCCTCCCCTCGCGCGCATTGTGAGGTAAGCACATTGTTTCTGGTGAGGTTCCGCAGCATTGCCGGGTCGCTAAGGCATTTCCCGTCTTTGATGTCATAAACAGCCGGCGAGATTGATGTTCCGCCGGGCATATAGAGCTTGTCGTCATAAAGCAGAAGATGTCCCTGCACGCTCACCCCGGTTTGACCTTCCTTGTCAAGATGCCCCGACGTATTGTTCTGCCACTTGATTCGCCCGCTCTCTGCGTCGAGCGCATAGACATAAGTGCCGTCGTAATTGACTATACCAGCCGCAAAATAAGCTACTCCGTCTTCGATAAGTACTCCGCTCGAAGCCGGCCAAGTCGACATCAAAGAACCGTAAACAGGTATCTTCCTCTCTTCCGGTGCCGCGCGAAAACGCCAAAGCAGCCGGCCCGTTTTCGCCTCAAAAACATAAACCCATCCGTCACCCGAACTTACAAAGGCACGCCCTTGCCAGATGGTTGGAGGAAAAGCAATCACTCCACCAGTATAAGCTGTCCACTCTGTCTTTCCGGTTGCTGCGTCAAAAGCCCGAACAATACCATCCTGCCCGCCTACAAAAACCATACCCCCTGCTGCTACCGGCGCTGTAGGCACAAATCTTGTTTTAGGCCTGAGTTGCCAAAGACGCTTGCTTTTCTTTGGAACAACCGCCGCCGTTGTCACACTGCCGGTATTGCACCCGCGAAAGGTGGGCCAGTCAGCAGCCGACTCCGACAGTGCCGCTGCTTCCGACAAATCCCCACTTGCTTTTTCCAGACGTCCGGCCTCTGTGGCTCTTGGAGCAAAGTCAAAACCCCCTGCCGGCCCAACACACGTAATCCCGTACAGTGTAAGTTGACAATCGCAAACTGAAGGCCACCAGTAAAGAAAACCGTTGGCAACCGTAACACCGTCGTGGCACTGGGCTCGCATTGGAGAAATCCAGTATGCCTTCTGACTTGCCACGTCTAACCTTGCCGTGCCGCCCCTCGCACGATAAAATATAGCGTCCGCCGAGCCCGTCGGTCGAGTACAAGCCCGCCTGCTCGTTTTCATCTCAGACAGCACTTCTCCGGTAAGAGGCACAAATCTCTTGCTCGGTTCAGCGTCCATCTGACCGGTGAGACCATACAGTCCGTCATCACGCAGAACCAGTTGATAATTGTCATAAGGATCCTGCCAAAGAACACTCCCGTCCTTTACAGATACCGCCACAAGACCGCCTACCTGCGTTCCCGCAAAGTATAACGCCTTGTCACTGCATTTCAGATATGCAGCGGTTCGCCAGTTGGTCCGCCAATCCTGTCGGTTTGAATACAAACCGAGCGACTCGAAAAGTTTAGGAGCATTTTCCGGGGTCTTCCGCCAGATTACCTTGCCGCTCTCCGCGTCCAGACACGCAAGATATGCATTGAACCTGAAAATATAGATTCGCCCGTTCTTCATACACATAGCCCGGCTGTCAATCGGTTTGTCTTCACGATAGATCCAGAGGACTTTTTTCGTTTTGGGATTAATAGCCAGCACGTTCCTCCCAAATCCCCACGGATGCATCAGATAAGCCTCCTCACCGGAACTCATACCGTCCGGCTGATTAAAACCCTCCGAAACAGGGTTCCACGGCCAGCCGTGAGCCTCTCGATGCTGCCGTACCACAGGGTCTCTCTGTTCCTGCTCGCCCACAAGGGCATAAAGCACCCCATCCTCTAAACCCATCCACTTCCAGAACGTCCCCCCCGCAACTTCTATCGGAGGTTTAATCTCATCTTTCAACCGACCGGTGGCAGCATCAATAAGCTTACAGCTCTTGTCGTCGCCAAGGTACAATGTCTCCGGCGTTGCGATTAACGTATTCCGGTGCACCATTATCCCGTGTGTAAGCTCACGCCTCCAAAGCATCGTTCCGTTATACCCATTGAAGGCCGCCAGCGTACACAAAAACGGTTCTTCTCGCCTTTTGAAGGCAACATGACCGAAAGCCTTAAAAACCCGACCCGCAGATGCAACCGCAACCTGCATCAACGGTGCATAGCGAGGCTCCGCCAGAAACTGCGTCAGATATGGTGCCTTCACAATCTTATCTTTCGACTGGGGATTGTTGTCAGGCCCGTGATAAGGATGACTCCAGTCATCGGCGCCTTTAAGTAACGCCTTGGTCAATTTTTTATTCCCCACCAAAGCCTTGCCATGCGGGCACAATACTCGCATAACCTCCCCTTCGGATACTCTCCTCGCAGAACCGACAGCGATAACCGCATCGGCTACATTATCTGCAAAATGAATCTTCGACAAACCACCCTTTTCAACAAATACTCGACTGCCGTATAATCCCGCTTCATCAACCGCACGACGCGCAGTCTCAACCTTCTCAGCATCCGGCAGTTGAACATATACTAATAATTCTGTTTTCTTCGCAAGTTCAATAGCAAGTTCGCACTTCTCGTCCCCTAACATCACGCAGATTCCCCTTGATATCCCGATTTTATCAAGAATCCCGTCAACCGTCTCAGCCGAAATGCTGCCGCCCAAAATCAAAATAACCATAAATACAATCAGCGTCTTTTTCATAATCACACCTCTTTCAAAAGTCCTTACATTTAAACATGATACCACTTCAAAATATTATCTGCTTTTGCGAACTAAGGTCAAGAACATTCAGGATTTAACGATTCCTTTCGTTTTCGTTTCTTCTCTGATGACCTTAATAAAATTAATTATCGGTGCCTCTTTGATTGTAGCCCCCCCTCTCTTGGGAACAAATTCAACGATTAGCGTCTTTTCAGCGTCAACACCCGTGAATTCTTTAATGACGGCCTTCTTAACTTTCCCCGCCGTCCTCAAAATATCAAAGTTCTCCAGCATAACATTACCCTGTAATTTAACATCGAACACTCGCTCCCCCCGCCTGTCCCCCTCTAAAGCGCTAAAACCAAGCTGCACGGTATAACTACCGCCTTGGGTAACCTTAGCATCAAAAATCAACGGCACTTCAAACCGCAGAACCCCCCGGCACCCGCTGGCATAAAGCCAGTCTTTATCACTCCCCTCTATTTCAAAATTCCTGTAATCACGATAAAAATAACCCATCCCCTCAATTATTCTTTCCCCCAAATCAAACTTCACGCCGTAATTCGGAAAATGATTTTTCAAATATTCGGTTTGCGGATTAGGATAGCCAAACCAAAGCACCCCCTCGTCATCCCGCATATCTGCTGGTGCCCCGAAATTAATCGCAAATTCTTCAACATCTCCCCCCTGACCGCCCGTGATAAAAACCGTCCACGGCTGAACGCGCTGTGGCTTATGTACTAAGGCAAAAGAGCATCGCAAAGGATAAGAGCACGTACACCCCGAACTCGCCTCCGGCATAAGCATCAGCCCGCTCGCCGGTATCGCATTAATCCAGCACCCCGGACGAATACCACCGAAAATTGCCAGCCCCCGGTCTCCTTCGAGGTCATAAATCGCCGTACTCGATGAGCGATAAAAAAGTACACTCGAAGATGCCGAAGTAATGGCACACGTATGTCCCGGCCGCAAAAATTCCCACGGAACTTCCTCCCCCGTAATAGGATGACTGCGTTTCTTAATCTCTCCCGTACGCAAATCACACGCCAAAGGCTCAATAATAATCTCCCCCTGAACAATTAACGGCCGCGTACGGTAATTAACCGGACGGGACCACATCACCTCCCCATCACCTGCCGACATCGCCGTAATACGACGAAACCTTAACTGCTCCTCTTTAAATCTCCACGCATCGTGATTGCCCACATTACCGCAAACCAGCAGCACCCCGTCGTAATATATCGTCCCCAGCGCGTCCCCACAGCAGCCCGTCAGGTCAATACACTTCTCCCATTTCTTTTCCCCGCTGACCGCGTCAAGACAAACAACCGTCCTCACATCGGCATCGTCATACTCAACTTTCGCCCCTTCAGTCTCCTGATATACCCCCTTCTCGATAAGCTTTTTTTTGTCTTTCAGTGCCCTCTTTTTCTGCTCCTCACTAACGCCGCTTTCGGCAAAAAATATTTTCCCGTCCCCAAGTGACAATGTAACATTTGCTATTCGCCTGCCCTTATGCACCCACAGAGTTTTCCCGCTTCTGGCGTCTATCGCAAAAACCGTATCGCTCAACATTATCCTCTCTGTAACAGCTCCTGTGGAGGCCGAATAGTTTTCCCATTTCGGAAACTCTGTTATCGGATGCCACAGTGCTCCGGTTCTCTGCATGGCCGCTCGCGCCCTCTCATCCGGCATTGGATACTCCGACGTATATCTCTCATAGGCCCTTATTTCTTCAATAACAAAATCAAGCCCTTCATCACCTGAGTTGTCCTCATACGACTGAGACTTTATCTCATCTGTATTTCTCCACTTCTCCCCATCGACAAACCTCTTCCACAACGCTCCGTATTGTCTCTTAAAAGGCTCCGCCGAAGACCCGTAAAGAATATTCCCCTCGCATGCGATATATCCCCACCGCCGCCTGCCCCCCTCTCCGTTCGGCATTTCATATATCCGCATAGTCTCCCCCGTAGCCGGGTTAAATTTGTAACATTTATCATAAGCAGCCACATAAAGTCCCTCTTCCCTCAACGCAAGGTTCCCGCTGTCAACATCAACCCTCACGCGAAACGCACCGGGTATCTTCCTCTCCCACAAAAAAGTGCCGTTGTAAGCATCATAAGCCTTAATAACCTCTTCACCCTGAATAAATAGTCGCCCGTTCATTGATACCGGGCTGGCGGCCTTGGCATGCCGCTCTACCATCCCTTCTGGCCCCGGCTCCCCGAACCACAACACACCAAGAGGCCCTTTCACCTCCCTGTCATCCGAGCAAGCTGTATTCTGGGTGTTGCTGTACTGATGTGTCCAGTTGCCCGCCCCTTCCAGACCGCCACGCACAAACTTATCCCACGATATCTCATCGCCCGAAACCCCCTTGACCCCGGACAAATAAACTCCTCCGTAAGGCCGTAAAATCCTGTCTATTTGTTCCCTCGAAGCCCCTGTCTTGCCCGAAAGTAGCATGCCGTCCGACACAATCAGGTTTGCGAAATAACTCGGCAGGCTCGATAACTCCCACGGCTCCACAACCACCCGACTGCCCAAAAAGCCCCCACTTCTAAGCCTCTCCCTTGCAGCGGCAAGTTTCTCCCCATCTTTCTCTATTCCCACAATTTTCAATTCTGTTCGTCTGGCTAATTCTTCCGCTAACCGCCCCTCACCGCAGTCTAAAACAAGGCAGTAGCCTTTATTGATTTGTGAATTCTTTACAATTTCCTCGGCAGCCGTGCTGTAAAGTTGGCTGTATTCGTCTTCCGCCGTGCCGTACATACGCATCTCGACTACTTCGGCCGGCAACTTTTTCTCTTCTCTTCCGAAACAATAAATATAACCTCTGTCTGTGCTGACAATCAGCCGTCCGTTGGCCGCTGCCAAACCAACCCCCTTGCCGGAAATCTGCCCTCTCCAATGCTCTTCCCCGTTTAGCACATCAACACAAACAACCTCTCCGTCACCGCCGGCAAACAAATAATCACCTGCCATAATCACTGAAACAAGCCCTTCCCGCTCATAATGCCACTTATAACTGGTCTCTTTAAGCCGTTCTTCTTCCAGGGCCACCATCTCACTAATCCTGCTGGTTATTTCCTCTATCTCCCGGTCGGTCTCTTCACTGTCCTTTTCATCGGGGTCTCTAAGTTTCTTTTGTAAATTGGAAAGCTCTTTGGCTAATTTACTCCGCTCCCGCCGCAGTTCTTCTGCCTTCTTTATACCCTTCGAATGTCTGGCCCGCTCAACTGCATAAATCCCCTCACTCGTAACATTAAAAGCGAATTCCTCCGTTACCACCATATCAATACCGTTAAACCAACCGAATGCATCACCTTTACGCTCACCTGTTAGAGCATCATAAGCTATCTTTACTGGTCTCCCCGAAAAACCGTGTGCCGTATCAACCCCAGCTATCAATTGTTCACCTTCTAAAAGAGCCCATGTCCCGCCCGTTTTGCCCCCGCACGAAGCGTAGAAAAGAAATCCTCCACTCCTTTTATCAAAAGCTGCCGGCATAGACCGCCCCGATGGTATATATACAATATCCTCCGATACCAGCGGATAACCGTGCGGAGATATGCCGCTGTAATCCAGTTCATGACCTCGCTCACCGATTTTATCGTTTTTCCAGATAACCTTACCATCCTCAGCTCTTAGGGCACAAATGTATATACCCTCATACGGAAACACCCCGGCCCCAAAATAAACTATACCGTCATCGACAACAACACCTGTTCGTACAGGCCACAAAGATATCATTCTGCCGTTGCCGATTACCTTCTCATCGCTCGGACCGGCGCGGTATTTCCAAATAAGCCCCCCCCTCTCAGCATCGACGCAATAGACATATCCGTCATCAGAGCCGAAATAAACCCTCCCCTTATAAACCGTCGGAGCAAAGCGTATCGGCCCTTCAGCAAAAAAATCCCAGCGTATCTTCCCCGTAGCAGCATTCAGGCAATAAAGAACGTCCGTTACCGAAGACCCGAAATATATACTATTACCAGCTGTTGCCGTGTGATAGGCGCTGTCGCTGTGCATTCTCGGTAGCTCTTCAGCAGGCACCGGCCACGCCGTCTTCGGCGGATGAGTCGGTATGTACTTCCACTGAAGAAAAAGCTCCCCCCCCACTGCCTCACTGCTAATCCCGCTGCGCCTGTTGTCGAAGCGGTAAGTTGACCAGTCTTCACCATTGCAGATACTGCTCAGCAAAAAAACAAAGATAAAAACCTTGAAAAAAACCTCTCTGAATTTGATAGTGAATGTAAAACTCTTATGTTCCATCTGAAAAAATTATCCTGTGAAACTAAACTGTGAAATTAAGTGCCAAATGGTGTAAGTTTGCCCTTATTGTTTATCATACGCCCCAAACTTAGCATATCCAGCATCATATATCGTGGCTGATGAAAATTGCCCTTCCGGTATATCGATATAGTGGGTCTCTTCTTGTCTTTCCCCTCCCGGTCCACTGCCTGCCGCCACACTCCGTAATCAGTCGTCATCGTCCGCAGCGTAAAAGCCCGAACCCGCTCGTACCACTCCTTCGCCCAAACGTCACCGCTGTACTCCAAAACCGTCATACAGCCGACCATTATCTCGCAAAGAGGCCACATGCTTTTCACTTCAAAGTTAGAACCAGCCGGAATCCCCGAAGCCCCGAAAACATCAAACGCATCCCCGAAACCCTCGAATACATAATCCCAGTTCATTTCAATCAAACGGCGAAACCGCTTCTTGGCCTCGTTAAAAAGCCTCCTGTCTTTAATACGTAACGCCTCGAACATTACCATCCAAAGCGTCTCAACCGAGTGCCCCGGGACCATAGACGTTTCAGCCGATGGCAATCGTGAATAATCATGTTGAAGTTCCTCGTTGCTTATCCCGTATCGCCGGTTCCAGAACTTGTTCATTATGTTATATACGTGCTCACCAACAAGTCTTTCCAGCCGCTCGTCCGGCCGATATGACAAAAGCTGCGTTAGCGTCCACACCATCATAAAAGAATGCCCCTGCACGCGATACCCGTTCTTACGGTAATTCGGCTCGTCATATCTCTCTGCCGACTTCAATATGCAAGTTTTGGCCAATTCGAGGTCTTCCTCATTGCCGGCCGCTCTGTAATATTCTACAAGACCCGCCGACGCAAACATCGCCCCATAGATATCGTCTCCGCTGCCCTGGCCCGTCATTCCTTCCATTTTCTTCCCGTCACGACCAACTGACTGAACCCACATCCCATCCCCGCAATACATATGCTTAACCATAAAATCGCGGGTCTTTCTCGCAACTTCAAGCCATCGTTCATCCTTACCGAAATTATTGTATAAAAAAGAATAAACCCATACCCCCCGCCCCTGGTACCAGATGTCCTTTTCATCGCTCTGGATAGACCCGTCGTCCTTAAGCTCGCACATAAACCCGCCGTACTGCTTATCATATCCCCCCTTGTCCCAGAAAGGAAGATAACGGTTAAAAAGCCGTTCGCGATAGTCCTCTCGCAACCGCTCAAGGCTCATTCCGCCAAGCTTGTCGGGCAAAACACTGTACCTGGCCGCTCCGTTAATAGCACGGAATGAAACTATACCACGCCCGTTTCCAACTGAATTCCCTCTCCGCTTTGCTACCTGCAATCCTGCTTTACCTGATGAACTTACCGCTCCGACAACACCCCCTGCCACTGCACCCCGAAGGAAGTCACGACGTTTCATAGGTTATTTCCTTCATTAATTCAAAATTTATGATATAATTTAGCATACTTAATTCTAAGATGATTATCAATAATAATTTATATATCCGCAGTATCGCATAGTTGGTATCCGAATATACCCACTTTGACTGCTCCTGCTAAGGAATATTTATGCTGAACAAGGCTCATAAGCTCTTATCTAAAATAACTTTCACCAAAAATTTCGGTATCACTGGCTGGTCTCTTGTTTTATCTCTGCTGTTCTTGCCTTCGTTTTCTTCGAAAAAAGCCTCTGCCGCCGACTGGCCGATGTGGCGCTATGACGCCCAGCGCACTGCCGTCTCGCCTCAAGCCTTGTCATCCGACCTCCACCTGCAGTGGGTCAGAAAATTACCCCCCCCCGCCCCCGCCTGGCCGCCCTGGCAGTACAAATTACAGTTCGACGCTTCCTACGAACCCGTCGTAATG
>Ga0272442_10012965_pt1 | contig 10020 bp, 12 predicted proteins | sample SSMForm2O_FD_200262 | JGI IMG/M metagenome (GOLD analysis project Ga0272442, IMG submission 200262) | Marine sediment archaeal communities from Little Sippewissett salt marsh, Falmouth, MA, United States - SSM-Form-2O | ecosystem: Environmental > Aquatic > Marine > Wetlands > Sediment ... | reverse complement strand
GTTGGGGACGATCTCCTCACTCTCGCGGAGATGACTTGCTCCGAGCCGGGCCAGTGCCTTCTGAAGAAGCGCATCGGTGTCGGACGCGAGCCCTGGAACGAAGTCGGCAACAGAGACGTTGAACAAGCTCAGGATAGTAAGAAATTGCTCGGCCGAAAACGAACCGGAGCCGCGCTTGATGCAGTTGAGTATATTAGGACGATCGCACATTTCATTGAAAAATATTTGTCCGTAGTAACAGAGGATGCACCAATAGATAGTTTTCCCACCCCTCCAGGTGCTTCTTGGGAGGATGTCGAAATTCGCTTCAAAGATGGCCACACCGTGGTTATCAAGGTGAAAGATGTAACGAAAGTATTCAACTACACGCAGATGGGAATGGTAGACAAGAGAAACGGTATGCCAACTAAACAATGGCACCTTCTTGAGTCATTCGGTTGTTTATTCGAATGACCTTGGCGCTGGGCCCAAATCGACAAGCAGTATCTCGGTGCTCTCGCGTGCCGTGAGAGAAACCGAGGGCTCGGTTTTGAATCCTGCGCTGTCACCTTGAGTCAGGACGATGTCATTCAGCGTCGCCTCGCCCTGGATGACATGCAGCCAGGCCTTCCGTCCCGGCAGCAGTTCGTGAATGAGGTGGCGTCCGGTGTCGAGTACGCTTGAAAAAACCAGGGCGTCCTGTATGAGGCGCAGCGAACCCCTTCGTCCGTCCGGGGAGGCAACCGCACATAGCACATTGTGGCGCTGCGCGGTAGCGAAACGCTTTTGTTCCTGAGCGCTACCGAGCCCGGCCTCCGAGGGGCGCAGGTAGATCCGGAATATTTGCGCCCAGTCGGACCGTGAGGCATTTTTCTCTTTTTGGCGGATTCCACGCCCAATGGTCATGCGCTGGAACTCGCCAGCGCTGACCACGCCCGATTTACCGGTCGAGTCCTCTTGCGCAAGCGTGCCCTTGTATACATAGGTGACGATCTCCGCCTCCTCAGGTGGGTGAGGCGCAGATACCCCGCCGGGCGGGATGCGCAGTTCGTTGAGAGCCATAAGGATTCCAAATTCATCTGTGGGCGGCGTGTCCTCCAGGGGGCAGAAGGTCATCAAGATATCGTGCTTGCCACGCTTGACGCGGCTGCGCTCCGACTCCCGGTTCAGTGTAATCATCAGGCCGCACCGCTCGAAAGTATGGTTTGCAGAAAACGCGGTCCACGGATCTCTTCCAGGTCTTGCTCCATGCGCGGTACCAGGTGCTTCTGGGTGTACAAGATGAGGTGCTCGCCCTGCACCGCGTGGGCGACAGCCTGGCGTATGTGGCTGCGGCCTCTTGAAACCGCTTTGACCATCAGCCGCCAAAAGAGTCGGCGACGCGGGCTGAGGACTCCGACGTGCCAAATCGTACGCAGCAATGCGCCCACCTCGCCCAGAGTTGACGCCCGCGTCCCGGAGACGGAGCTTGAAATGTTTTGAAGCGCTTCGCATCGGCTGTAATATGCCTCCGGCGAGTAGAGCCACTTCATGAGATCCAGGTAGCCCCTCAGCAACTTGCGCTCCTCCATCACCGGAACGAAATTGGGCCTGGAAAACTGGTCTCCGTTCGAGCGCTTGCGCAATCGTCCTTCGGTCTCGAGACGCCGCCAGAGAGCCGTTCCGGGAAGCGCGGTGAGTATCCCCACCATGGCCAGCGGCATCGGTTGACGCGCCAAGAACTCGCGCTGCATCGCAAAGACCTCCCGATCATCGGTGTCGAAGCCTACGATGAATCCGCCCATCACCTCGAGACCCGCCCGGGTGATCCGCTCGACAGCTTCAGACAGATCGACCCGCAAGTTCTGATACTTCTTCGTATGTTCGAGCGCTTTCTTTGATGGGGTCTCGATGCCGACGAAGACCGACGTGAACCCTGCAGCCACCATGTCGCCGAGCAGTTTCGGGTCGCTGGCCAGATCGACACTGGCCTCGGTGTATATATCGAAAGGCCGCTCCCGCGAGCGCTGCCACTCGCCCAGGATCGGCAGGAGTTGCTTGACCGCCGATTTGTTTCCGATGAAGTTGTCATCGACGAAAAAGAGCGTTCCCCGGTAGCCCAATCGGTGGATCTCTTCGAGCTCCGCCAGCACCTGCCCGGGCGTTTTCACTCGCGGTTTGCGACCGAAGATCTCGATGACATCGCAGAACTCGCAGTTGAACGGACAGCCTCTCGAGTACTGCATGCTCACCGAGGCGTACTTCGACAGATCGAGGAGGTCGAAGCGCGGCACCGGGCTCTTGGACATGTCCGGAAAACCCTCCGGTGCCTTGAGAATGAGTTGGCCGCCAGCTCGACTGGTCAGGGCGCGCACCAACTCGTCGATCCGGCCCTCGGCCTCGCCCTGGAACACAACATCCGCGTCGCCAAAAAGCTCCGGGCTGGCGGTCGGTGCCGGGCCTCCAACCGCCACGAGGCGCTTGCAGGCAACGGCCCGCGATATGGTTTTCTGCATCGACTCAGTCTGAATGAGGAGACCGCCGGTGAGCACGATATCGGCCCATCGCAGGTCGTCGTCCTGGAGCGCATCCACGTTGAGGTCTACCAGCCGAACCTGCCAGTCGCCCGGTAGCAGTGCCGCCACCGTCAGCAAGCCAAGCGGTGGAAGGGCTGCCCGCTTGCCGACCAGGCGCAGTCCGTACTGAAGCCCCCAGTAGGTGACGGGGAATCGCGGGTATACCAGCAAGACATTCATCGAATCGTCTTCTCAGGGCGCTAATGATGCCAGCTGATCTGGCCGGTGATTACCAGCACTACGGCTACCACCAGGATGACCGCGGCGGGCGACCAGCCCAAGTAGCCGTAACGTTTGCTTCCCCACTCTCCGCCGCCGATTGCCAGCGCGAGCAGAATCATGAATAGAAAAATGAGCCACATGGTGTCCTCCTCGTGAAAGCTTCTTGCATCAATCGGGCCACCCAAGAGCGGTAGATATATCAAGCAGTTGCATTCAGACAGCTTGCTCATTCAATCAAATTGATGCGCCATCTCCTTTGGAAGCAGATCAAGTGCTGATCTAGCCTTTGAATACCATCACTGCCGCTGCCACCAGGATGACCGCGGCGGGCGACCAGACCCAGTAGCCGAAACGTTTGCTTCCCCACTCTCCGCCGCCGATTGCCAGCGCGAGCAGAATCATGAATAGAAAAATGAGCCACATGGTATCCTCCTCGTGAAAGCTTCTTGCATCAATCGGGCCACCCATGAGCGTTAGATATATCAAGCAGTTGCATTTCGGCGGCTTGCTCATTCAATCAAGTTGATGCGCCATCTCCTTCAATTCGGAAGTATTTCGGGCCAAGTTGTTCTTACGTAGTTACTGACCAAGCGCTTGTGGTACCCTGTTTGGGGAGGGAGTTCATGAGTATAGACACGCAACCCTGCGCAGCTCGGTGACCTGGTCGTGGCCGATTTCAAGGACGCCCGGGCGGACCGGACCTTCCTGTCCGAGGCGCTGGCCACCGCCCGGCGCCTGGAAGTAGATCAAGTCCTGTTCATCTGCGACACCACACCTCCAATAGACCAACTCAAGCACCGCGCGCTGTACAAGAAGGTCATCGTGGTCACCACCTCGGAGAAGGTCGGAGCCCACTGCGAGCAAGAGGGTTTCCGCTGCAAGGTCATCCCGGCCTACGCCTTCGACCGACTCGAGAAAATCAAGTTGGCCCTGGCCACCTGCAGCTCCTCGGGCCTCCTGTCCGACGGCATGCGGGTGCTGTGCCTGGCCGGCCGGGCGGAGTCCCCGGACATCGACACGGCCATATACACCAAGCTCGACGGGAAGTCCGAAGAGAGCGTCGCCCTGGGCGTGTTGCCCGCCGGCACCGGGTTCTCCGCCCAGGTGCTGGAGGCGCTCTTGAAGTTCGCTCTGCAGGTGGGCTACGAGGGTTTCGAGGGCGCGCCGGTAGGCGCCATATTCGTGTTGGGCGATTCCACCTTGGTCATGGAGAAGTCCAAGCAGCTCACCCTCAATCCCCTGCTGGGATACTCGGAGGACGAGAAAAACATCCTGGACCCGAACGTCCGCGACGCAATCAAGAACTTCTGCGTCCTCGACGGCGCCATCATAATCCGCGAAGACGGCGTGGTCCTGGCCGCCGGCCGCTACCTGCGCACCCCGGACAAGCAGGATATTGAGTTCCCTCTGGGCCTGGGCACCCGCAACGCCGCCGCCATGGCCATCACCCAAGTCTCCAGCGCCTTCGCCTTTGTGGTCTCCCAAACCACCGGCACTGTGCGCATTTTCCGGGACGGCAAGCTCAATGTGGAACTGAAGGGGCCCAGGCGAAGGCTCTAGTCCAGTTGCCATCCGATACTGGCAGGCTGACGATCTCGAGATCGGGGAGCGAGCGCAGGCTGCGGCACATCATTTTGATTGAAAATGCCAGTCCTCTTCGAACCGGCTGCGATACAACCACTTGAATTAATACACGTTCCGTTGGTGGCACGAAAGCTGCTTTAGATAAGATATTGGGCTAATCGAGATGCGTGAATGAGCAGCCCAGGCGCTCGGTTCGCGCAAGAAATGGAGGGACAAGTGAACATCTACATAGGAAATCTCGACTTTCAGTTCACGGATGAAGATCTAAAGAGCCTTTTCGAAGGATATGGCGAAGTGGCAACCGCGTCAATATTCAGGGACAAGCGTACCGGAAAGGGCAAGGGCTCCGGTTTCGTTGAAATGCCATCGGAAGTGGAGGCACAAGCAGCGATCAAAGGCATCAACGGTACTAAACACCGCAGGCGTATACTCGTAGTGAAGGAATCGATACCGGGCGAGGCCCAGGTCCATGCGGGCCCCCATAAAAGCAACAAGAGCAAGGCCAGCGGCCGAAGGTAAGAACCGCCCTCGACCCGACTCAGACTCGGTTGATTCTCTTGGTGGCGGCTGGAAATGAGGATAAGAATCATGGCAGACCCACATACCCGCAGCATCCGGATCAAGTTGGCCGTGGTCGCGGTCCTGGCGGTGCTCACGATCATCGTGGTGTTGCAGAACACCGAAACCGTGCACACCAAAGTGCTCTTCGGCACGATCAGCATGCCGCGTTCCATGCTCCTGGCCATTACCTTTGCCGCAGGCGCACTGGCCGGGTCCGTTCTCTGCCTCTACTGGAAACGCAAAAAGAAGACAGCCGCGGCGCCAAGCAGCGCATTGCTTTCAGGAGAACCCAATGAGGGCAGCTCTCGAGCCGCGCGGAAGGATTGACGGGCGCTCGGTCTTTGCGCCCGAGTCGGTGGAACTGCTCGACGGCGGCGAGCAAGCCTACCCGCGCATGCTCGCCGCCATCGCGCTGGCTACCCGAAGCGTGCACCTGGAGACATACGCATTCTCGCCGTACGGCGTAGGCGCGCGCTTCGTCGACACGCTGGCACAGGCGGCCCGCCGGGGGGTGACGGTGCGGGTCCTGATCGACGGTTGGGGCTCCAGGTGGGGCGGACGCGCCGTTGCCGCCGCGCTAAGCGTGGCCGGCTGCGCGGTCCGGATATACAACCGCCTGCGCGGATTGCTCGTCGGCCGCTTCGGACGCAACCACCGCAAGATCCTTCTGGTTGACGACAAAGTGGCCTTCCTCGGCGGGATCAACATCGGCGACGAAAACTTGGGTGAGGGCGATCGTCTCGGCTGGGCCGACCTGGCGCTCGAGATCCGCGGGCCGCAGTGCGTGCACCTGGGCCGGATGATCCGCCGCGAGCCACACCTCCCGGTCGACAGTTCGCTGCGTATCTTCCTCTGCGGTCTTGGGGGAGGGTGGCGCCTGCGTAGACGATACCTCAAGGCTTTCGCAAGCGCCCGGCAGCGCATCCACCTGGCCCACGGCTACTTTATGCCCGATCGTGGCATCGTCCGCGCCATCACAGCCGCCGCTCGGCGCGGTGTTCAGGTTCGTTTGCTGCTCGCCGGTCGGAGCGACATCCCGCTCGCGCGCGCGGCCACGAGGAGTCTCTATCGTCGCCTGCTCGCGGCGGGCGTCCACATCCACGAGTGGAGCGACTCGGTCCTGCACGCGAAGGTGGCCACCGTCGACGGGCGCCGCCTGCTCGTGGGCAGCTTCAACCTGGATCCGTTCTCGCTCGCAAATCTGGAGGCGCTGGTGGAAGTCGATGACACCCAGGTCATCGAGCAGGGAGAGGCGTGGATCCAGAAGCACGTCGAGAACTCGCGCTCGATGACGTCGGTGGAGGCGGGTTCGCGGCTGCGGAGATGGCTGCTCGATCCACTCGGCCGCCTCGTCGCGCGGTTGGCAGACGCGGTAAGTCGCTTGGTCGCAAACCGCAGGCAGCGTAAAGCGTCGCCCAACTTCTCGAGATCGTCGCGGACTGACCATCAATCTCGGCTAACTCCATCAAATTGAAGGAGCCTGGCTTCATAGCGATTGAATTCACTAACTGACAGTTCTCTGCCGAGTTCCTATCTAGTTATATTTACTCGACTATATTAGCCCGGTCCCGATGGCGCGAATGTTGCGTACATAAATAGGGGCGCGAACGCCTTACACACGAAACGGAGGTACCATGCGGAGCCAGGCTCTAATCCAGGAAACAATCCGGCTCGGTGATCTGATCGTGGCCATATTCGATGAAGCCGCGTACTACAGCTCTGACCCGAAGGAGGTGTCACGCCTGGCCACGCAGACATTGATGCACATGTTGCGAGCGGCGCGAAGGACATTGGCTCCACTGCCACCATCGATTGTATCGAACAGGACCCGTCACAGCGGGAAGCAGGCCTCGGCCGAAGCATGGTGAAGACGTGCTGTGGATCATCGTCATCGCCGGACTGAGGCCGATGTATTTCGACGGCTGACGTATTTTATACCCAATAGCCCGCATCATCGGGCAAGGAGGACTCCAGTGTATTGGCTCTACGGCAGTATAGGCTTCTTGGTGTTTTTTTTCTTGCTCGGAATTCGAATTGTCCGGCCCACCGGCCGAGGGTTGGTGGAGCGGTTGGGGAAATATCGCCATCTTGCAAATCCTGGCTTCAATTGGATCATCCCGGTTGTCGACCGGCTGTTTCTCATCAACATCACCGAGATGATGGTAGACGCGGAGCCACAGGAGATCATCACCAACGATAATCTGAATGCAAGAGTGGATGCCCAGGTCTATTTCAAGGTCAAGAGCGATGAAGAGAGCGTCAAGCGCTCACAGTATTCGGTGTTTGATTACCGCTACCAGATCGTGAACCTGGCCCGAACAACTTTGCGCAATATCATAGGCACTATGACCCTCAAGTCTGCGAACAGTGAGCGCGGCAAGATCAACAGCGAGCTTCATGGGACCCTTCGCGACGAGACGGCAGATTGGGGTCTCGAGATCGTCAGGACGGAATTGAAGGAAATCGATCCGCCCAGCGATGTGCAGGAGACGATGAACAAGGTAGTGAAAGCCGAGAACGAAAAGGTAGCGGCAATTGATTTTGCGACAGCTACGGAAACGATGGCAGACGGCGCACGCCGGGCAGAGATCAAGAAAGCCGAAGGAATCAGACAGGCGAACATTCTTGCAGCGGAAGGCGAAGCACAGGCGATCAAGCTCGTCAATGAAGCTGCTGACAAGTATTTTGTTGGCAACGCTCAGCTGCTCCGCAAGCTGGAGACAGTGGAAAAGTCTCTTGCCAACAATGCTAAGATTGTCATTCCCTCAAACACTGGGCTGGTAAACGTGATCGGGGAGCTTTCCGGAGTGCTGCCTTTTGTTCCGAAAACAAACAAGGACTTCGTCAATTACGCTTCCGTGCTCACCAATAGCCCCCCGGTAAAGATCTAAGGAGTCGGTTCGATGGATGCCCTGCCCGTAGACCCCAGGCTCCCGAGGCTCGGCAATAAAATGCATGAATCTGCGGAAAATGAAAGTGCCGCTGACCGGCTGCGAAAACTAACCACGACGGATGTCATGAGCGTGGACTTGGTGTCAGCTTTCGCTGGAGACCGCGACATGACGGAGGACGAAAGAGCACTCATGCGGGTACAGCATGACCACCGGGGAAGCGTCTTTTTTTCCGATCTGCTTTATGCAATCTCCCACCACTACTTTGCCCCCGAAATCGCCGAGGCCCAATGGAACAAGGTTCTCAAACACAAGCAGGTTCTGTCCCGGCGGCTCGGCAGAAACGTATGCATTACCGTCGCCACATTGGACTACCTCTCGATTTTCTCGAGTGAGATCAAGTCTATAACGTTGATATCCGAGGCCTATGTTTCGGAGATAGCCAACCTCTCGATGCGCGATGGTTTGACCGGCATTTACAACCAATCGAGCTGTTATGAGTTGCTGGAGTTGGAGTTCAGAAGCCACCGGCGATACGGAGCCGGAGTGTCGCTGATTCTTTTGGACATCGATGACTTCAAGTCGGTCAACGATCAATACGGCCACCTGGAGGGAGACCGGATACTGATTGAGCTGGTCAGGACGATGAGAGAACAAGTGAGAGATTCGGACATCTGTTGTCGCTTCGGCGGCGAGGAGTTTATCGCAATTCTGCCATTTACCAGCAGCGCAGCCGAAGCGTGCGCCATCGCGGAAAGAATCAGAGCGAAGGCCACGAGCATCACCTGCGGCGGAAAAGGGATTACCATCAGCGCGGGAGTTGCGGTATGCGAACAATCAACAACTTCACCTCGAGCGCTTATCGAAAAAGCGGATCGGGCACTGCGCCGGGCAAAGACGGGTGGGAAAAACCAGGTGGTAATGGGCGCCGGAGTCAGGAATCGAGCAGTTGTGCCTTTTTCCAGGCGTTGATAAACTTTTTTATTCTGGACCTGGAAGACCTGACGCACGAGTAGACCAGTCGATCTGGATTGTCATGGTAACTCGACTCTTCAACGCCGATCTTGCCTGAAACCAGGCGCCTGTGCCCATCGTGAAGGAGTATGTTTATAATACTTCCGAGCGTCTCTGGATTTGTTGCCGAGAGAGGCTCGAGATCCAGCGTGAAAGTAACATCAATTTTGGTCTGTTCGCTCGATGCAAGCTTGACGATTCTCTCTTGCGAGGACACCTCTTTGAACAAGGCTAAAAGGCGGGTATCCGGAGGCCCGGAGGGAGCATAAATGGATTTGCTCTCCCGGACATCCCGTTCAATCATCTGCTTCAAATCTTCAAGGCCTATCGTTTCAAAAGCCATTCTGGTCATAGTCGCGCTCTCCAATATTATATTCTCAGCAAGTTCGGTGCCACATATTAATTATGAGTTAAATTAGCAAGTTGCGCCGCATCGCCGATTTCTCTGCTTGTGCTTTCAATCGTAATGAAATACCGTTTATTCATTTTGATGGAGTCGTTCAATGCGTGTTGAGGATCTTCATCACAAGGAACTCTTGGAGCTGGACCCCGAGACGGGCATCATTCGTTTTGCCGGGCAGCGCGCGCTCCTGGTCGACGCCGTGGCCATGGGGCTCCTCAGGCAGTATCTGGTTGAAAACTTCGGCCTCACCGCCGCTCGCGCGGTGCTTACCCAGTTTGGCTTCGCCCACGGCTGGCGCATGGCGGAGGCCATGCAAAAGGAATTCAAGTGGGCGAACGACGAGGAATGGCGTCGGGCCGGCCCCCGCATCTACACCCTCGAGGGGCTTTTCTGCGCCCAGCCGGGAAGTGAGGACGCGCTCTCCAAGAAGGGTGCCATGCTGCTCGCCTCCTATGAGGCTGAGCAGCATCTGCTGCACTTCGGTCGTTCCGATTCGGCCGTGTGCTGGACCATTTGCGGCCTGATCAGCGGCTACGTCAGTCGCACCGCCGGCAAGGAGATATACGTACTCGAAGATCGCTGTTTGGGCCAAGGTCACGCAGCCTGCCACCTCCTGGGGCGCACACGCGAAGAGTGGGGAGACGAGCGCGCCGAGGAGCTTTCTTTCTTCGACTCGGGGCGTCTCAAGGAGTGCCTCGATGTTTCACTCAGCAGGGTCACTGAGACCTTGAAAGCTGCAGAGTCGAAGCTCCGGGCGCACCGTAAAGCACTGGTTAGCGTTGTTCGCGACGTGGAAGAACCGCTGGGGATC
>Ga0272442_10012963_pt1 | contig 10021 bp, 21 predicted proteins | sample SSMForm2O_FD_200262 | JGI IMG/M metagenome (GOLD analysis project Ga0272442, IMG submission 200262) | Marine sediment archaeal communities from Little Sippewissett salt marsh, Falmouth, MA, United States - SSM-Form-2O | ecosystem: Environmental > Aquatic > Marine > Wetlands > Sediment ... | reverse complement strand
GAAGAAAACAGAGAGTTCATAAATGAATTTTTGAAGAGAATGGAGAAAAAATGATAATATCTACAAGTGAAACAATAAATGGGAAATATCCTAAAAAAACCTTAGGTATTGTAAGGGGAAACACAGTAAGAGCAAGATGGTTTGGGAGAGATATTGCTGCAGGTTTAAAAAATATTTTTGGAGGAGAAATAAAAAGTTATACAGATATGATAAGTAAAGCAAGAGATGAAGCAGTTAGTAGAATGATTAAAGAAGCTGAAAAACTAGGTGCAAATGCAATTATTATGGCAAGGTTTTCTACAAGCGACATTATGCAAGGAGCATCAGAAATTTTAGTTTTTGGGACTGCAGTTATAATCTAATCATCTTCATAATGTTTATTTTCAACATCCTTTAAATTAAATCCTTCTTCATTTAATTCTTCTTCACATTCTGCTTCATTTTTAAATTCACACGCAAACTTTTCAAATTCATCTTTCATTTTAAATAATATTGTTTTCTTTTGATTCTTTGTAATATCCTTTATATTCTAAATCAAAATTAAAGAATACTAAGAATTCTTTTAGCATTTCTCTGCTTACATTTATTTCTCTTAAGGTATCTAAAATAAATTCAGTAAAACAATAAGGACATATAGATGCTTGATTTTTATGACATTTTATACAAATACTTGTTTCACTAATGTGGTTTCTTATAAATTTTCTTATTTTTGGAATTAATATTTTTTTTAATTGGTGGTAATTTGGATAAAGAGTAAGCCATGCATCTAATTGTGTTGTTAAACATACTGGGCAGATTGGGTTTGATATAGGTTCATAGCAAATACTACAAAGATAAGCTTCAGAACCAAGGTAGTTATTAGATATCATTTTAAAATTCAGGTTTTAGAAAGATAAAAACCTTAAATTAAAACTTTAAAGAATTTAATAGAGGGCACACTAGTATTGCTACAATAAACTTCTGTAGATAAAGCATACCTTTTTTCCATGTATATATAATGCATTCTTAGTTTAAATATTTTTTGTTTGAATGAAAAAACTTATATATATGATGGATTATTATTTATTGTATGGAATTAAATTCTGATAATAAAGAAAAATTAAAAAAAAGTGCAGAAGAGTATGCTAAGAAAACAGGAATAAAAACAAATCCAAATAAAAAAGTATTTGACAGTATTGCAAATTCTTTAATAAAAAGAAAAGAAAAATTCAAAGAAATTTATTGTCCTTGCAGAGTTATTCAGGGAAATGAAAAAGATAAAGAAATAATCTGTCCTTGTGTTTTTCATAGAGGAGAAATTGAATTACAAGGGCATTGCAAATGTAATTTTTTTGTTGGTTAATTTTTTTGTTAGTTAATAAATAGTTTTTAAGCAAAGATGAACACAATCATAATTGCAATCAAAAGATAAAATTTTTAAATCTATATCTTGAGGATTTCTTTTTTCTAATAAAAGAGCGTTTTCTGAACTTGAAATATAAGTTTTATAATCCTTTATTGAATAGAAATCTCTAATAACCATTAAAACATCATTTAAACTAAACCTTCTTAGAATTTTTAAACTTAAATCATAAGAATCTGATAAACTTTCTCCTTTTTCAAAAACAATTCCTCCTCTAAATTCTTTTTTTAATTTTTTAGTAAGAGGATCTTTTGAATAAATTCTTTTTCTTAAATTTGCCATAATAATTAATAAAAAATTAATTTTTAAAGATTACTACATTCTTTCTAAAATTTTAATTCTTTTTTCTAATGAAGGATGTGTTGAAAAAGCATTTTCAATTTTCTTTTTAAAAGGGTCTGAAATAAATAAAGGAGCAATTGCCTTGTTTATTTTTTGTTTTTCATTAATATTAGTGTCTTTTTGTATTTTTTTTAATGCATTGATTAATCCTGTTGGGCTTCTTATGAATTTTACAGAAGAGGCATCTGCACTATATTCTCTTTTTCTTGAAATAGATAATTGGACAAGAGATACAAAAATAGGAGCTAAAATAGCTAATAAGACTCCTATTGCAATAAAAATTAACTGGCTTTGATTTCTATCTCTGTTTCCTCCTGAAAAACTTTGAAACCATAAACTTCTTAAAAAAATCTGAGAAATTATAGCAATCATTCCAACAAGAACTGCTGTTAAAGTCATAAATCTTATATCATAATTAGCAATATGTGAAAGTTCATGTCCTAAAACTCCTTCTAATTCTTGTTTATTTAATTTGTTTAATGCTCCTTTAGTCACACATATAACAGAATGTTGGGGGTCTCTTCCTGATGCAAATGCATTTATGTTTTCATCTTCCATAATATATAATTTAGGTTTTGGCATTCCAGAGGCTAAACATAATCCTTCTACTAAATTATGATATTGAGGATATTCCTGTCTTGAAGCAGGTTTTGCATTTACAGATTTTAATGCAATTTTATCTGAATTATAATAACCAATTAATAAATAAGATATAGAAAAAATAATTGCCATTATCATTATAATAAAAAAATAACTTGGATTTAATGCTAATGAAATAATATATCCAATTAAAACAAAAACTAAAAAGATAATTATAATTAAGAAAAAACTTTTTCTTTTATTTTTTGAAATTTGGTCATGAAATGATATTCTTTCCATTTTATTCTAAACAAATGAGTGTTTTTAAATTATTAGAAAAAAGTATATCCATAAGATTTTAATTTATATTTTAATTTTTTTAATGACCTAATTTGAATTTGCCTTATTCCTTCTATAGTGTATCTCCTTCCTGTGTGTCTTTCTTGTTCATCTCTAATTTGTCTTAAAGTTTTTTCCTGTAAAAATCTTTGTTCTATAATGCCTCTTTCGTTTTTGGGTATACTGTTTAATACTCTTAAAACTAATGAAAAATTTTCTTTTTCTTCATCATCTAAAATTTCTTGGAGAGGGGTTCTATTTGTATTATGGTTTGTTTCAAAAAAATCTTTTGAAAATTCTGGATTTAAATTTATTTTATGTGAATAAAAAAAATCTCTATTAATTTGTCTTTTTATTACAAAATAAGCATATGTTGAAAATTTACTGGCTTTTGGATTTTTTGGATTATATTTTCTTGAAGCTTTATAAAGTCCATATAATCCTGATGAAAATAATTCTTCAAAATCAAAAGAAGATTTATATTTATCTATTATTTTAAAAATAAGTCCTAAATTGTGGTTTACAAATTTTTCAATTGCTAATGATTTAACTTTGTCAGTAATTCTTTTTTTTACATTACCTTGTATTATGTTCCCTAATCTCTTTTCTTGTTTTTCTGTTAATAATTTTTTATTTTCTAATGGGGCTATCATTTAATTCAACCAAGTTTAGAATTCTATTTTTGGAACTGCTTTTGATTCTTTTGGAATTTCAAGATAAGGTTTTTCTTTAAAACCATACATTGAAAAGAAAAATTTTCCTGGGAAGGTTTTTCTTTTATTATCATAATCTAAAATACTATCATTATAATATTGTCTTGAATATGCAATTTTATCTTCAATTGAGGATAATTCTTGTTGTAATTGCAAGAAATTTTGACTTGCTTTTAACTGAGGATAATTTTCAGCTACTGCAAAAATAGATTTTAATGCTTGCTGTATTTTGTTTCCTGCTTTTGCTCTTTCTTGTATATCATTTGCATTTAAAAAAGAGGTTCTTGCTTTTGTTATTTCAGTTAAAGTAGATTTTTCATATTTCATATATCCTTTAACAGTATTAAGAAGATTAGGTATAAGATCTGCTCTCTTTCTTAACTGAACATCAATTTGTGCTAAAGAATTGTCAATTCTATTACCTAAAACTGCAAATTTATTATAATAATAAATAAAGATTCCTATGATTATTACTAAAGCAATTATTAAGATTGTCCATAACATTAAACAATATAGATTTTTTGGTTTATAAACCTTTAGAGATAAATTTAAAAGTTAAAAGATTTTATTTATATTATGAATTTAAAAAAAAGAATCTTAATTACATTAGGTGTGGGGGCTTTTTTATTAATTATTTTTTTCATAGTTACAGAGGCAATAACAAAATATACTGGTTTTGTAATTGAAGAAAATAGTTTTGAAAAGTGTATAAAAGAAAATAATATCATTCTTTATATAAATAGTGAAGATGTTTCTGAGACTATTAAAAATATTGAATTAAAAGATTATCTAAATGATATAAAAATCTTTAATTGTTTAAGAGACAATCAAAAATGTTTAAGAGAAGGGATTGACTCTTTTCCTACCTGGGTTATAAAAGGAGAAAAAATTAAAAAAGATATTAATTTAAATGAATTAGAACAATTTTCAAATTGTAATTTAAAATGGTGAAAGTAGACAAAGAAAAGTGTATTGGATGTGGTTCTTGTGCTTCTATTTGTTCTAAGGCTTTTGAAATGAAAGAGTATGAAGGCTCTTTAAAAGCATATTTCAAAGGCAGTGGAAAAGAATCTTGTATAAAAGAAGCAATTGATTCCTGTCCAGTTGACGCAATAAGTTAAAGATATTTTAGAATTATTTAGCATAATTATATTTATAATTCTAAATAACAAAGTTTATAAATACACATGAATTTTCTTTCATATGAAAACCCATCATATATTTTTTAGCAAGTTATCAAATCCATTGAGAATAGAGATTCTTTCTGAATTAGAAAAAGGAGAAAAATCAGTCACTCAGCTTTCAGATAAATTAAATATTGAGCAGAGCAAATTAAGTCATGCTTTAAGTGAACTTAGAGACTGCAATATTGTAAATGTTTCTCAAAATGGAAAAAAAAGAATTTATAGTCTCAGTGAAACAATAAAACCAATCTTAAAATTAATTGATATTCATGTTAAAAAATCCTGCAAATGTAAAACTTGTAAAGGATGTGAAAACATAAAATAATATATTTATAAAAATAAAAAATTAAAATGATTATTAAACAAAAAATTATTTTTGAACAAAGAATAACTTTTAAGCAAAAAGTTAAATCAAAAGCAATTGCATTATCAAGGAGGAATATTTGAAAATGAAAAAAATATACCTTGATAATACTTACAAACTTTCTTATAAAGACAAGTTTGAACAAAGAATAACTTTTAAGCAAAAAGTTAAATCAAAAGCAATTGCATTATCAAGGAGGAATATTTGAAAATGAAAAAAATATACCTTGATAATGCTTCTACTACAAGAACAGATGAAAAAGTTGTAAGAAAAATGATTCCATATTTTATTGAGAAATATGGAAATCCAAGTTCTAAACATTTAGTTGGACAAGAAGCTAAAAGAACATTAGAAGAAGCAAGGCATATAATAGCAAAATCAATAAATGCAAAAGATAATGAAATTATTTTTACTTCTGGAGGAACAGAAGGAAATAATTTTGTATTAAAAGGATTGTTTTTTTCAAATAAAGAAAATAAAAAAAACCATATAATAACCACAAAAATAGAACATAATTCTATTTTAAAAACATGCAAATGGCTTGAAAAACAAGGAGCAGAAGTAACTTATCTTGATGTTGATAAAAATGGATTTATTGATTTAAATGAATTGAAAAATTCAATAACTGAAAATACTTTTTTAGTTTCAATAATTCATGGAAATAATGAAATAGGAGTTATTCAGGATATTGAAAATATAGGAGAAATTTGTAAAGAGAAAAACATTTTTTTTCATATTGATGCATGTCAGAGTTATCTTAAAACAAATATTGATGTTAAAAAACAAAATTTAGATTTTGTAACATTAAACAGCCATAAAATTTATGGACCAAAAGGGGTTGGTGCATTATATATTAAAAATAAGAATATAACTCCCTTATTTCATGGAGGTGGGCATGAACAAAGATTAAGAAGTGGAACTGAAAATCTTCCAGGAATTGTTGGATTTGCAGAAGCAGTAAAATTATCTTCTGAAAAAGATATAAAAAAAATGCAAAAATTAAGAGATTACACAATTAAAGAAATATTAAAAATTCCAAACACTTTTTTAAATGGAACAAAAGAAAAAAGATTATGCAATAATATTAATATTTGTTTTAGAAATATTGAAGGAGAATCTATAGGAGGTTATTTAGAAAGTTATGGAATTTGTATTTCCACAGGTTCTGCTTGTTCTTCTCATACTTTAGAAGCAAGTCATGTTTTAAAGGCAATTGGCTTATCACCTTTAGAGTCAAATTCTTCTATAAGGATAAGTTTAAGCAAATATAATAATTTAGAAGAGATAAATAAATTTTTAGATGTTTTAAATAAAATAGTTGTAAAATTAAGAAAAATAAGTCCAATAAAATGATAAGTATAAGATTAAAACAAATTTATAATGGAACACCTTATTATGAAATAGATAAAAAAGGAAGGAGATATTATTCTCTTGGAAGTAATCAAGCAATTCAGATAATAAAAAGAATTAAAAAAGGAAGAGAAAAAATCAACATTGAAGATTTAGAGGGTTTTTTTAAAGAACATTCTGATTTATTAGAAAATTTAAAATGAAAATAACAAAAAAAACAAAATTTAGAGAAATTATTAATAATGAAAAAATTGTAGAATTTCTTTTTAAAAAAGGAATGTATTGTATTGGATGTCCAATGTCTTCTCAGGAAACTATTGAACAAGGAGCAATTGCTCATGGGATTAATCCAGATGATTTAATTGAAGAATTAAATAAGATAAAATGAATTACAGAAATATTTAAATAGTTATATGAATTATATTTCATATGAAATTAATTTCAGATTTTTGAAATGAATCCGATAGATTATCTAAAACAAGAACATGAAGATATTGAAAGAGAATTAATTGAATTAGAAACAATTATTAATGATATGGATAATGAGATTAATTATCCTAATCTTGTTCATGTTTTTAGAAAATTGCATAAAATTTGGAATGAACATGAAAAAAAAGAAGATGAATTCTTTCCAATTTTAGAAAGAAAAAGAATAAATATTCCAGTAGAAAAAATGCTTTTTGAGCATAAATTATTAAGAAAACATAAAACTGCAGTTTATAAGGCATTTATTTCAGGAAGTGAATTTGAGATAAAAAAAGCTTTAAATAATGATTTAAAAATAATAATAGAAAAATTAAGAGAACATATTAATGATGAAGATGATGTTCTTTATATTTTAACTTTAGAGGAATTTGATGCTAATGAATTAAATAAAATATGGAATAAGATAAATGAGAATGTGGAATATTAAACCAGAATTAATGTGTGATAAACATTTATTAGGCGAACATGTAGAAATACATATGTTTGTTGGATGTTTAAATAAAGGGAAATCTGTTAAAGGTTATTTAGAAAAAGGATTATTAGAAATTCATAATTTAAACAACAGGCATAAGAATATTATTATTGAAATGAAAAAAAGAAAATTTAATCATAATTCTTCTCTTCCTGATTATAAAAAATTAAAAAAAGGCAAGGTAAATGTAAAAGAAAACTTAATTGAATTAAAAAATAGATGTGAAAAATGCAGAAAGAGAATGAAATTAAATAAAAAATAAAATGTATTCAGAAAAAGTTATGAAATTATTTAGAAACCCTAAAAATATGGGTGAAATGAAAAATCCAGATGCAATAGGAGAAGTTGGAAATCCTTCTTGTGGAGATATAATGAGGGTTTATATAAAAGTTGGTGAAAAGAATATCAATGAAAAAAAAGAAAAATTTATTAAAAATATAAAATTTCAAACAATGGGATGTATTGCTGCAATTGCAACAAGTTCTATGATTACTGAATTAGCAAAAGGAAAATCTTTAGAAAATGCTGGAAAAATAACAAATAAAGATGTTGCTAATTCATTAGATAAATTACCTCCAATTAAAATGCATTGTTCAAATCTTGCAGCAGATGCATTAAAAAAAGCAATTAAGAATTATGAAGAAAAGGATTCAATAGGATAAATAGTTGCTTGGGCTTTTTTTTCTAAATCTTGAATATCTTTTGCTTCTGATATAAATAAAGAATAAGTAAATGCATTAGAATATCTTAAATTTTTTTCTGTTTTTAAGATCTCCTCTGGAAATAATACCTCTGGATTCATATCAATATAATCAAGAGCTTCTACTTTCATATGTGCTAAAATTAATCTAACACCTATATTAAATGGAGGGTTTGCAATTAAAGCAAAATAAAAAGGAAGAGGAAATTCTTTTAAAAAAGACATACCATTATTTTGATTAATTAAAATTTTTCCTCTTTGCAAATCTGAAGAAACATAATTACTTATTTCACTTTTATTAACTGAAAGCTCTAATTGCCTCTTTAGTCCCATAAATAATTTAATTTATTAATTATAGTTTATAAATTTTTTTAGAATTATTTTTTTCTTTTATTTTTCTTAGTTTTTTTATTCTTTTTTGTTTTTAGGTTTATTTTTGAAAAAACATAAATGTATAATATTTCTAAAATTCCAAGAGTATTGATAATTAAAAGAACTACAAACCATATTTTATGATTATTTTTTGCAGATTTCCATAATGCAATTCCCTTCCAGATAATAGTCCATAAGGAAATCATCAAAAAAATAAGTATAGTTACTGCTAATGAAATTCCTAAATAATCTGCAATAGCAGGATAATTCATACCAACAAATAAACTTGAATCTGCCATCTTTTTTACTTTTTATGTAAGATTTTTTTATTTATAAATGTTTTCAAAAGAAAAAATTAATAAATATATTATTTATTACAGAAATATTTATATACTTGTTAAATTTAAATAAAATTAATTACACAATTTGTTGTGTTTTTTAAAAGAGGGGCATACAATATGTTGTATATGATATGAAATGTATATTTTGTGGTTCAGATACAAAGGTTACTGATAAAAGAGAATCTCCTGAAGGAACAAGAAGGAGAAGAGAATGTTTAAAGTGCAAAAAGAGATTTACAACTTATGAAAAGCCTGAAAGAAAACAAATAATTATAATAAAAAAAGACAAAAGAAGAGAGGCTTTTTCAATTGAAAAGATTAAATCAGGCATAATAAAAGCTTGTGAAAAACGTCCAATTTCAATTGAAAAAATTGACAAAATAATAGAAAATATTGAAGAAAAATTAAGAAAAAAAGGCAAAGAAGTAAGAAGCGAGGATATAGGAAAAATGGTGATGAATAAATTAAAAAAATTAGATAAAGTTGCATATATTAGATTTGCAAGTGTTTACAAAGATTTCAAAGATATTTCTGATTTTAAAAATGAGGTTAAAGGATTATAATGAGAGAAGATTTATACAAATCTCGAGCTTTTATAGGAAAATCTCCTGAAGAAGCAAGATTAATAGAAGAATCAATAAAAGGAAGATATGAACTTTCTGATTTTAAAACAGAATTAGGATTAGGATATAAGATTCATGATTTAAAATTAAATAGAGATTCTTATTTTTCTGCTAATTCAAGAGAAACATTAAGCACAAGATATTTAGAAAAAAAAGATAGAAAAGTTAGTGAAAATGTTTTGGATTTATTTGCAAGAGTTGCTGTTAATATTGCTGATGCAGATTTAAAATATGATTCTGATAAAGATATAAAACCAGTTGCAGAACAATTTTTAGAATTATTAGTTAATCAAGAATTTATGCCAAATACTCCAACATTATGCAATGCAGGAAGGGCTTTACAGCAATTATCTGCTTGTTTTGTTCTGCCTGTTGAAGATTATATGGCTACAGATGACATTGGTGAAGATCCTGAAAAACAAGGAAATGGAATTTATGATGCTGTCAGATATATGGCTATGATTCATAAATCAGGAGGAGGGACTGGATTTAATTTTTCTCATTTAAGACCAAGGTCAGATAAAATTTCAACTACTTTTGGCAGTTCAAGCGGGCCTGTTTCTTTTATGAAAGGAGGATTTGATTCTGCAACAAATGCAGTTAATCAAGGAGGATTTAGAAGAGGAGCAAATATGGGGATTTTAAATTATACTCATCCTGATATTTTTGAATTTATAGGAGAAAAAGCAAATAATAGAACATTAACTAATTTTAATTTATCAGTAGGAGTTGATAAAACATTTATGTATTCTGT
>Ga0272442_10012961_pt1 | contig 10021 bp, 3 predicted proteins | sample SSMForm2O_FD_200262 | JGI IMG/M metagenome (GOLD analysis project Ga0272442, IMG submission 200262) | Marine sediment archaeal communities from Little Sippewissett salt marsh, Falmouth, MA, United States - SSM-Form-2O | ecosystem: Environmental > Aquatic > Marine > Wetlands > Sediment ... | reverse complement strand
TTGCGGTTGATCTGGGTGGTGGGATCTATAGCGACGGGGGTAGCTCCACACTGAGCAATTGCACATTTACAGGTAACTATTCGGATGATGGTGGTGGTATGTACGAAAGTGGGAGCACTACGTTGCTCAATTGTATCTTCAGTAAAAACTCAGCAAAGTACGGTGGTGGAGTGTATAACTTTTATTACACCGGCCAGCACTTAATCGGCTGCACATTTAGTGATAACGTGGCTTCTTCAACTGGCGGCGCGATCTACACCTACTATTACGCCTATCCGGACTTCTACAACTGTACTTTCAAAAATAACTCAGCAACAAAAGGTGGTGTAATTTACAATACTTACAAAGGGTCTCCCAAGTTTGTGAACTGTGGATTCGTGGCTAATACAGCCAACGATAAGGGCGGGGTGATTTATAACAACGAACACGAAGTTGAAGTTATCAACTGTACCTTCATCGGCAACTCGGCTGATAGCGGGCGAGCAGTCGCAGCCATGAATGCATCAGATGATAAAGTTGAAATTAACAACAGCATCCTCTGGGATGGTGGCAATGAAATCTGGAAATACAATGAATTTTCAGAGGTTATCGTTAGCTACAGTGACGTAGAGGGTGGTTATTCCGGTGAGGGAAATATTGATGCGGAACCATGTTTTTTAGACGCTAATGGTCCCGACGATATCCTCGGCACGGAAGATGACAATTTGAGGCTCTCGGTTGGTTCTCCGTGCATCGACGCTGGTGATAATACTGCCATCCCAGCCGACACCGCCGACCTCGACAATGATGGCAATACTGTTGAGCCGATACCATTTGACCTGAATGGTTTCGCAAGACGCATCGATGACCTGTGCACTGCCGATACAGGTAACGACACGCCACCTATTGTTGATATGGGTGCATATGAGTACCTCCGCAGTGACATTGACAGTAGCGGTGATGTAGATTTTGTGGACTTTAGCAGGTTTGCCTTACACTGGATGGATACTTCCTGTGGCATATGTAGTGGGGCCGACCTTACCTGCGACGGCAATGTTGATGTCAATGATTTGCGGGAATTGACCGATAACTGGCTGTCAGGTAAATAACTTTCTTGCGAATCCAATTTCAAACCAAAAGGAAGGCTGAGAGCTTAAAATCCTCCCAGCCTTTTTCCACTTTTCTTAATCTGTCATCCGTCCTCCGCCGCCTGTAAGGCACCGCTACCTGTGGCAGAGCTATTTATGTCCTTATAAAGCACTCTTCGTGGACTTCGTGAGCTTCGTGTTTCCAAAAATTAAAAACAAAAGTAGATTCTGCCTGTTCTTTATATTCTTTGTGGCCCAAAAAATTCGTGTTTATCTGTGCCTCAGGTATTCGCGGTTAAAATTAGTCTTGTATCTTGAATCTTGTGTCTATCTGAATTTCTCTGTGGTCTCCGCATGCTCGGCGGTTAAAAACTCTGTGGCTGATTTTTTTATTTGTGCTTTTGTGACTTTGTGGCAAAATTCAATCATTTGTGCAGCTAAGTAAAAGCCAAAATCAAATTTTTCGAAAATTTTTTACTTCTTTCCACATAAAGACTTACAACCTTTGACTATCCTGGAATTCCACGAATTTTCGACCAAATGCGCAAGTTCATCTAATTGTAGGGAGGCGCGTTTTCCCTCCCCCTTATAAAAATGTAAAAGATTCTTAAATGACAACGGTTCACGATTTGAACAAACAAACCCAATTTTTCAAATAACCAAATGAATATAAACCCTTTTACAACAAACTATTACGAACAGAATCGCCTTGTCCTGCGCCCCCAAAACAAACCCAATCCAAACCCAATCAAAGCCGATCCAAACCCAAATAAAGCCAATTTCAGACCCAATTTCACAGCCAACTTTCTGGTCTTACGGCTTAAAAAATGCGTGCAATCCGCACAAATCGCGATTAAAAATAACTATTATGGACAACACAGAAATTAAAAAACCACCAGTGGGCCTGGCTGTTTTAGCCCTTGTAGGCCCATCATTTGTCTGGGCCGCTGAATATATCGGCTCCGGAGAGGTCATCTTGGCTACTCGCACCGGTGCCATACTCGGCACGACAGTCCTCTGGGCGATTGTTCTCGGCATATTCCTGAAATTCTGGATTGGAATGAGCGGCGCCCGCTATACCGTCTGTACCGGCGAAGGAATGATTGATATGTTCGACCGCATTCCCGGCCCGTCTCATTGGGCTGTCTGGATTGTGCTCGTTGCCCAGTTCGCAGCTGCTACCATTTCCATCGGCTCGATTGCAACCGCCGCCGGGGTCTTCGTAAATAGTATCATCCCTATCAGCCCGACCTTCGCCGGATGGTTTGTTACATTCTTTGCTCTCGCCGTCGTATGGTCCGGCATTTTTAACATCTTAAAAATTGTAATGAGCATCTTTGTCCTCATTATTGTTTTGGGTGTCTTATATGTCGCAGCCCATGTTTTCCCTAATTGTGTGGAATTCCTGCAAAGTCTCTTGCCTCATGTCCCCGAAGTCCCCCAATGGGCCGTTTCTACCGGTGCTGTTACGGAAAATCCCTGGAAAGAAATTCTCCCTCTGCTCGGCTGGGGCGCCGGTGGCTTTGCCAGCCAGGTATGGTACACGTATTGGGTCCTCGGTGCCGGTTACGGAGCTGCTGCCGGCAGGGGATACGGCAAGCCTGCTGACCTGTCAATGCTGAAAAATATGTCTCGTGCGGTGGCCGAAAAAATAAAAGGCTGGTGTACGGTACTTTATGTCGATGCGACTTTAGCTATGGTAATAGGAATTGTGGTAACCTGTGCCTTTTTAATCGCAGGCGCCGGTATCTTACAGCCGGCCCAAATTGCCCCGCAGGGTGCCCAGGTCGCCATCGAGCTTTCCAGCCTTTTCTCATCAAGATGGGGTTCAGCCGGAGCATTTCTTTTCTTGCTCGCAGGTGCCGCCGCCCTGATTTCAACACAGGTCGGCCAGTTAGCCGGCTGGCCAAGACTCCTTGCTGATTCCTTCAGAATCTGCATTCCCGGCTTTGATAAAAAATTTACATGGAAAACTCAGTTCAGATTCTTCCTCCTTTTCTTTTTATGTGCCAATATGGTAATAGTCTTTCTCTTCAAACAAAGACCGGTCTTTCTCGTTCAAATCTCGGCCATACTTGACGGCTTGCTTTTAACGCCCTTACAGGCCATCTGGGTTGCTGTTGGCCTTTTTGTGGTTATGCCTAAGATGTTATCCAAAGAAGCTTTTGAAGTACTCAGGCCGAGTCGCTTTTTTGCCCTCGGTTTGATAATTGCCTTTTTGGTATTCGCCTATTTCTGTATATTCCAGATTCCCGAAGTCCTTTAATGTTCTCGACAAAAATCTCTCCTGTAGCATTTTCCTTTCACATTTATCCCTGTTCCGCAAATCGCAGGCTGCTTATAAAAGTTCTCCGAACAGTGTCAGCGGCGCTGTCTTTGTAATTTCGACCCTGGCGAATTCTCCTGCCAGCGACTCGGGCCCGTTAAAAACCACTATCCAGTCGGTTGCGGTTCTGCCGACCAGTTGAGGTTCGTTCTTGTTTTCAGCTTTATTCAAATGCGGCTTCTTGCTCAGTCCTTCGACTAAAACCAGGACCTCTTTGTTTAAAAATCCTCTGCTCAACTCGTCGCTGATTTTCTCCTGGACCCCGAGCAGTTCTGTATTTCGCCTTTTCTTTATTTTCTCGCTAACATCGTCTTCCAGTCTGTTGTCGGCGGTTGTGCCCGGCCGGGGTGAGTACTTAAAAACAAAACAGTTTTTATATCTTGCCTTTTCAACAAGTTCCACCGTCGCCCGAAAATCCTCTTCCGTTTCACCCGGAAAACCGACTATGAAATCACCGGCAATGGCAATACCCGCAACAGCCGCTCTTGCCCTGTCAAGCATTTCCATGTAGAAGCTTGCCGCATATTTTCGGTTCATTGCTTTCAATATCCTGTCCGAACCGCTCTGAGTCGGCATGTGCAGGAAGTTGCATACCTTCGGCAAATCAGCCATAGCCTGAATAATTTCATCGAAATACTTTTCGAACGGATAGTTAGTAACAAATCTCAGCCATTCAATCCCTTCGACCTCGCTTGCCATTTGAAGCAAATCTGCCAGGCAGTACGTTTTCTCACCCGCCGTATATTTATATGAATTCACCGTCTGGCCTAATAGTGTAACCAGCTTGACACCTTCGCCGGCTAATCTTTTTATCTGTTCGATTATCGCATTCGGCGGCCTCGAAACTTCCGGCCCGCGCACATAAGGAACGATACAATACGTACAGAAATTGTTACACCCGCGCATTGCACGGACAAACGCCTGGTTCGGTATTTGCTTATCGTCGCTATCGAAAATCGACTCGAAATCTTCCAGAGCCCCAGTTTCTTCATCATCGGCTTTTTGCCGGATTTTTCCCGTTACTGCTAATGTCTTTTTCTTTTCCTGCAGCGCTTCGCTTACAAGATTGGTTATTTGTGGTATTTGCGCCGGCCCGCAGACGATATCCACCGCCTCATGCCCGAGCAATTCTGCTCCAAGCCGCTGCGCCATACAACCGATTACACCAACGACCAGTTCGGGACGGCTTTCCTTAATGTGTTTCAGATTGCCAAGATGCGAAAGCACTTTTTCTTCTGCATGCCTGCGAACCGAGCAGGTATTTATCAAAACAACATCTGCTCGCTTTTCATCATTCACCAGACCAAAACCTCTCCGCCTGAGCGCAGAAGTCACCAGTGCTGTGTCGAGTTTGTTCATCTGACAGCCGAAACTTTTGATATGTACCGTCTTAGAGTTCATAAATACATAAATATACTGAATTTAAAGTCTAATATCAAATGGCAAAAACTCCTGCCCGGCACAATTAAAAATATATGATTCACTGCTTTTTTCCCAAAAATATCTTGACAGAAACCAACACTGGTCGTACTGTAAAGTAACTTTTGTTGAGAGCGTATAACGCTGAGGAATATTCTCTCAAAGTTACTGCTTCCGGTTATATGTTCGGCGTTTCGGTCATAAAATATATCTGTACTTCTTTGACGAAAACTGTAATAGGTATTCAGAGACTTGGTTAAACGAGAGCATCATATTAACACTTTTAAAGGAGGACTTATTATATGAAGAAAATTATCGTGCCCTTCTGTTCGGCAACGGGCTGAACGGAAGTAACATTTGCAGCATTTTTTAAGGAGGACCTATCATGTCTAAAAAACTGTTATGTTTAATGCCGTTTCTTTTGGTTCTGGGGATGGTTGCCGATGCCCGAAGTGCCGATGAAATTTATTTTACCGAGCTTTTCGATGACGGCAACTTTAGCTCAAGAGGTTGGTATGATAACACATCTCTGGTACTGTCAACCACCGAGCACATCCCCGGAAGTACAAGTTCGGTTGAGTACCATTTTAACCAGGGAGCAACCACCCCGACTTCCGGCGGCGGTATAAGAAAGCTTTTTACTGAAACCGAGACCGTCTATCTGAGTTTTTACATAAAGCACAGTACTAACTGGACAGGTTCCAACAAGGCCTATCACCCCCACGAATTTCATTTCATGACAAACCTCGATGGCGCATGGGGCGGGCTTGCAGATACATTTTCCACTTACTATATAGAGGAAAACGAGGGTGAACCTCAACTGGCCCTCCAGGACGCCCAGAACATTGACGAATCCAACATAGGTGTGGACCTGACGGATATTACAGAATACAGGGCCATTGCCGGCTGCAACGGCAACAGTGATGGTACAGGAGTCGATGACTGCTATTCGTCCGGCTCTGGACACGCCAATGGAAAAAAATGGGAGGCTGGAAGCGTCTATTTCCAGGATTCTACCGGCCCGTATTACAAGGCCGACTGGCACTTTATTGAGGCTTATTTCCAGTTAAACAGCATTGTTGAAGGCGTAGGTGTAGCCGATGGTCAGGCGAAATACTGGTATGATGGCGAATTGATTATTAACCAGGAGAACCTAATACTAAGAACAGGTGAACATCCGGGTATGAAATTCAGGCAGTTAATAATTGCCTTCTGGATTGGTGACGGCTCACCTGTCGCACAGACCGTCTGGGTCGATGACCTCACCGTTGCAAACTACAGAGCTGGTTCAAGTTCACCACCCGGTCAGGCAACCAGTCCCAGTCCAGCCAACAGTGCCACTGATGTAAGTATCAGTGCCGATTTAAGCTGGACAGCCGGCTCCGGTGCCACATCACACGATGTGTACTTTGGAACCGACTCAACACCGGATTCCGGTGAGTTTCAGGGCAACCAGGCGGGCACTACCTTTGACCCCGGAACAATGGCTAATAGTACAACCTATTACTGGCGTATCGATGAGGTCAATGGTCAGGGCACAACAACCGGCAATGTCTGGAACTTCACTACAGAGACTGCCGGCTCCCCTCCGGGCCAGGCAAGCAATCCGAGTCCTGCAAACAGTGCTGCCAACGTGAGCGTTAATGCTGATTTGAACTGGACGGCAGGTTCCGGCTCCACTTCCACCGATGTGTACTTTGGTACCGACCCTACGCCCGATTCTGGCGAGTTTATAGGTAATCAAACGGACACTAATTATAACCCCGGAACTTTGCAAAACGATACGACCTATTACTGGCGGATTGATGAACTAAACGGCTACGGTACAACCACTGGTACAGTCTGGAACTTTACAACTGCTCCCCCTGGCACTACGGTCTTGCTGGTGGACTTCGGAGGAACAGAGGCCCAGAACTCCTTTGGTCTTGCAGGCTGGAATACGGTAATTAAGGACACATACACTGATTATCGTTCCATTGGTCCCGGCGGCACAACCATCGTAACAGGACAAAATCCGGACTATGATTACCAGGGCGTTACTGGTTCATCTCGGGATTTTGTTGTCGACGAAGAAATCGTCGTCACATGGTACAATAATTCCGCTTCACAGATAAATTTCACACCAAGGCTCAGTTTCACAGATTCTGACCGGCCGGATGCTGGTTGGTACAGTATGACCCAGACGATAGTTGCGCCCTATGGAACTAACACGAGTCAATTCGTTCTCGATGCTGGCTCTGCAGGAAACTATTCACTGGTAAATGTTAATTGTTACTACACCAACAACCAGATTTTGATTTGCGACAAAATTGAGTTAATAACAGCCGCTGCCTCTCCCGGCCAGGCAAGCAATCCAACTCCTGCCGACAGTGCTGCCGATGTAAGTATAACTGCCGATCTCAGCTGGACAGCCGGTTCTGGTGCCACTTCGCACGACGTTTACTTCGGCACTACCAGCCCCGGTACCTTTCAGGGCAATCAAACCGCAACAACCTTCGAACCGGGTACAATGTCCAATGATACGACCTACTACTGGCGCATCGATGAAATCAATGCCGCCGGCACAACTACCGGTAACGTCTGGAACTTCACAACGGCCGCAGCGGCGCAAGGCGATGTGGAAATTATCGGTTCGTGGACTTCAGGAACCACCCATACTGAAGAAGCCGGCTCAAACCGTGCTTTAATCTTTATCGCTCACGCTGAATCAAGCGCCGATACCAGTGACCTCGGTTCGGTAACTTACGGCGGCCAGTCAATGACTAAGGTGGTTGAAAGAAATATGCACTTAAGCTACAGTGCATACACCTGTGCGTTCATTCTCGACGAAGCTGGTATTGATGCTGCGACAAGCGGCACTTTCGTCCCCAGTTGGAATACGTCACCTTCAGGAACACCGGCATACACAAGTGTGTTCCTGCAAAATGTCAATCAGACTACTCTTACCGGAGCTACCGGCACCGGCGGAACTTCGACCACCACCGCAGAAACTCCGGCACTTTCTACTAACGACGGTGATATGGCTATTGTAGCTGGAACCTGCGGCAATGACGCCACATATTCGACTATTAACAGCTTTACTGAAGCTATCGAAGTGGCGCCGTCATCAGCCGATGGCATAGGCGGCTATCTCGCATGCACCGGCGCAAATGTAACACCCGGAGTTTCACATACAAATGTTAACCGTCAGTCTGTGATTGGTTTTGTCGTTAAGGCCGGCACAGGCGGCCCGACACCTCCGGGACAGGCAAGCAATCCAACCCCTGCAAACAGTGCGACAGATGTAGCTGTCAATGCGAATCTTAGCTGGACAGCAGGCACGGGTTCTACCTCAAGCGATGTTTATTTCGGCACTTCCAGTCCTGGTAGTTTCCAGGGCAACCAGACTGCTGCTACGTTTGACCCCGGAACAATGTCTAACGATACTACATATTACTGGCGCATCGATGAGGTAAATTCAGCCGGAACAACCACAGGTAACGTCTGGAACTTTACCACAATTGTTGCAGCACCCGGCCAGGCTTCCAGTCCGAGTCCGGCTAATAGTGCAACAGGTGTAAGCATCACAGCCGACTTAAGCTGGACTGCCGGCTCAGGAGCAACAAGTCACGATGTCTACTTTGGCACTTCCAGTCCCGGCTCCTTCCAGGGCAACCAGACTGCTACTACATTCGACGCTGGCACAATCGCCAACGACACGACTTACTACTGGCGTATCGACGAGGTAAATGCCGCAGGTACAACTGCCGGTACTGTCTGGAGCTTTACGACGATAGTTTCAGCACCAGCACAGGCGAGCAGTCCAAGTCCGGCTAATAGTGCAACAGGTGTAAGCATCACAGCCGATTTGAGTTGGAATGCCGGCTCAGGTGCAACAAGCCACGATGTCTACTTCGGAACTTCCAGCCCCGGCTCCTTCCAGGGTAATCAGACAGCAACGACTTACGACACTGGCACAATGTCCAACGATACGACCTATTACTGGCGTATCGACGAAGTCAATGCCGGTGGCACAACTAACGGCAATGTCTGGAGCTTTACGACAATTGTTGCTCAAGCCGCTCAGGCTACCAATCCGGGCCCCGCTGACAGTGCGACAAATGTCAGTATTGATGCTGACTTAAGCTGGACAGCAGGTTCAGGTGCCACATCACACGACGTCTACTTTGGCACCTCCAGTCCAGGCGCATTCCAGGGCAACCAGACCGCAGCGACCTTCGAACCCGGCACAATGTCCAACGATACGACATATTACTGGCGTATCGATGAACTAAATGCCGCCGGTACAACTACCGGCACGGTCTGGAGTTTTACAACTGTAACAGCCGGCCAGCCCGTAACGGAAGAATTTGGCGACGCAACAAACACCGACCACCCCGGCACAATAGAAGATACATTCACCAATCAGGGTGGTGGCGGCACAGGTAATTATTCAACTGACGATCTCTTGAGCACCTATACCTGGCCCGCCGATACAGTTGCCAACACGACAATCATCAAGTGGGACCTTTCCTCAATCCCGACTGATGCCACCGTTACCGAAGCAACCCTCTATCTGTATCAGGTTTCAATGACAGGCGACACCTCTTATGACATACCTGTCCATAAAATCATCAATGTCAATCCGGTAATTAGTGCCTGCAACTGGAATACTTACGATGGTACAAATAGTTGGACAGGTGGAGCCGATGGCGGCCAGTCCGACACCGCTGCTGCTGAAGATACTCAGGTCGTCGACGCCACAAACAATGTGTACAAAACCTGGACCGTTACAAATATGGTAGCCGACTGGGTTGCTGCTCCTTCGAGCAACTACGGTATGCTGGTCAACTCCGACGATGTGGCGACAATCGATAGCTGTCGATATTTTGCCTCGACGGAAGTCGTTGATGCAGCGACACGCCCAAAGCTGATTGTAACGTATATCAGCGGTTCTCCAAGCCTGGCGACAAATCCGGATCCGGCTGACAGTGCAACCGATGTAACTGTCGATGCTGTTCTTAGCTGGACCGCAGGCGCCGGCGCAACATCACACGATGTATACTTCGGCTCAACAAGCCCCGGCAGTTTCCAGGGCAACCAGACGCAAACTACATTTGACCCGGGTACGCTCAGTTACAATATCACTTACTACTGGCGTATCGATGAGGTAAATGCAAGCGGTACGACAACCGGAAATGTTTGGAGTTTCACTACTGAAGCAGCGCCT
>Ga0272442_10012960_pt1 | contig 10022 bp, 8 predicted proteins | sample SSMForm2O_FD_200262 | JGI IMG/M metagenome (GOLD analysis project Ga0272442, IMG submission 200262) | Marine sediment archaeal communities from Little Sippewissett salt marsh, Falmouth, MA, United States - SSM-Form-2O | ecosystem: Environmental > Aquatic > Marine > Wetlands > Sediment ... | reverse complement strand
TTCATCCCTCTCACTCAGTTTCCAACGTGCATTCACGATTCCCATTTCAGCGAGTTTTTGGTATCGTTCTTCCCTAAGGATATCCCACCCCTTCATGAAGCTGCCTCTGTATTTTTCGATGTCCTCGGGACACGCATGCAGCGGCCAATGGGGCGCAGTGTATGCCACGTACAAGAAGAAGGGACTCTCCGTTTGGCAGTTGTCCTTGAGCATGCTGATCGCGTTGTCCGTGATGGCATCGGTGATGTAGAAGTCTTGATTCGGAGGCTCATAGGGTTGGTCGTTCATAGCGAATCCACGCACCACTCCAGGGGACTTGGTCTTGTGGATGTCGAAGTAATTCATGGCCCCGCTGATGAGACCATAGTACCTGTCGAATCCGCGGTCCGTGGGCCAGTGGGGCCTCTTCTCTCCCACATGCCACTTGCCGGACATGCAGGTGGTGTAGCCTGCCTGTTTCAAGACCTCGGCAATGGTGACGCAACGATCGTTCAGAAAGCCTTGGTAGGCACCAGGTCCTTTCCCGTTCACCATGCCTCCGATCCCTGCCTGATGGGGATAGAGTCCAGACAGAAGAGAGGCGCGTGTGGGACAGCATCTAGCGGCGTTATAGCAGTGAGAGAATCGGACACCATCCCGAGCCAAGCCGTCCAAATTCGGGGTTTCAATCTGGGAGCCGAAACATCCGATGTCTGAATAGCCCATATCATCGCAGAGGATCAAGAGAATGTTGCTCTTTTGCACGGTTCTGACTCCCTCAGATGAACCTATCCTGTGAGCGATTTCGGAGAAACCCAGTGATCCGGATCGGCAGGCTGAACCGTCTTGCCCCAAGCCACCAGGCATTCCCTGTCCAGTTCCACTCGTTTCACGGCCTCCAGAACCTTGGAAGGAGTCCAATCCTCCAAGAGGAGGCCCAGAAGCTCCTCTCGTACACCGGAGAACTCCGGAGCTTGGCCTAGATCCTGCAGCTCTTTCGGATCTCGCTCCAAGTGAAAGAGCTGAGGGTCCGAATACCCATGGTAGAGGATGAGTTTCCAGGGACCCTTTCGCACCATCCTTGCGGGGGGATCGCCTCTGGCAGTTGGAGAAGCATGCTCGCAGAAAGCCAAATCCGGCCAGTCTGGGAGATCGTTGTTTCCTTTCTCTAAAAACGGTCTCAACGAACGGCCTCTGTGAAAGGGGAGGGGCTGCATACCCTCCATATCGAGAAGCGTCGGACCGACGTCCAGCAAGCTTACCACCCGGTCGATCATGGCCCCCTTTTTAGATACGCCTCGTCCCTTCGCTATAAGCGGCACCCCTGCGGATGCCTCGAAGAAGTTGCTTTTCCACCACATGCCGCGTTCTCCAGCCATTTCGCCGTGATCGGACATGTACATCACCAGGGTCTGCTTTTCCAGCCCGGTTTGACGCAGGGTCTGAAGAATTTGTCCGATGAGTTTGTCGAGGTGGGTCACCAATCCATAGTAGCCTGCTCTGGCCCGCCGCACCGTTTCCGGCGGCACTTCGAGAATTTCTCTTCTTCGTTTCCAGTCCGTGACAGCCGGATGCTCCGGCGAGAGAAAGTTTTCTTCCGCTTCGGGCAAGTTGATCTTGTCCATGTACTCCTCGAAGAGGGGCTTGGGACAGACATAGGGACAGTGCGGCAAGACGAAGCCGACAACCAGGGCAAAGGCGGGATCTTCAGGACGTCTTTTCTTCAGAAAATCGCAACAGGCCGAAGTCACGTCTTCGTCAAACGCCTGGTAGGAGGTCCTTCCCGGACCGGACGTCTCGACGGCAATCCTGCATTGTCCGGTAGACGCCACAGGAATGGATCCCAAGTTGACGCCGGCTCCGCCGGGATAGGATCCCCCTGCTTCTCCCACCATTCTTTGGATGAAGCCATGTCGCTGGTCCGCTCCTCGGAAATGCATCCGTCCGCAGAGAATCGTCTCTATCTGGTCCGAAGCCAGTCTGTGCGCAAAAGTGGGGATGTTGCTGTTGAGGACGCAGTGATTGGTCCAAACCCGAATGTCGCTGGGAAACCTACTGGTCAAAAAGGCCATCCGAGAGGGAACGCACAGGGGGGCGGGACAGTAGCAAGAGTCGAACCGAACCCCTTCCCCTGCCAGTTCGTCGAGATGCGGTGTTCGAACGATTTCGTCCCCGGCGCATCCCAGTACGTGGGGACTGTGTTGGTCGGACATCAGAACAAGGAGGTTGGGCCGGTCAGCCATGCCTTCCATTGTACACGCGATCCCGGTCAATGATCGATCACTCCATACTGTCGGCGGGTCCCGTTCCCGTATAATGCAGACGTGCGCTTGAACCAGGAAAGGAGCCGATCATGGCGACTTCTAGCGAATCTCTCAACCTAATCGTGGTTTGTCTGGACACCTTCAGGGCGGACCTGGTGGGGGAAGATGAGGAGTTCGGCTTCGTGAAAACGCCGCATCTGGATTCGTTTGCAGAAAACGCTGTCTGTTTTACGCGGGCTTTTGGGGAAGGTCAGCCTACCTTGCAGATGCGGAGGGCGTTTTTCACGGGGAAAAGGTCCTTCCCTTGGCGTTTCAACTTCGATAGGAGGGGACACTGGCATCATGCGCCGGGTTGGCACAAAATTCCGCCCGACCAGGATACCCTGGCCGAGGTTCTCCTCCAACGAGGTTACATGACGGGGTTGGTGGCGGACACCTATCATATGTTCAAGCCCACGATGAACTATACCCGAGGGTTCGTCAATTATGAATTTGTCAGGGGACAAGAGTCCGACAATTGGCGCGGTGGCACGCTCGGACAGGTAGAGGAACAGCTAAACCGTCACGTCAGGCACCCTTCTCACGCCAGTCCCGTGCTAATCCAGTACCTTCTGAATATGAAGGATAGGAAGGCGGAGGAGGATTATCTATGTGCCAGGGTCTTTGGGAGCGCCAGCCAATGGTTGAAGGAAAACCATGAGAACGGACCCTTCTTTCTGTGGGTGGACAGCTTCGATCCGCATGAACCTTGGGATCCGCCTCCCAACTACGCTGAGATGTACTCTCCAGGATATCAGGGACTCGACTTCATTATGCCGGGGACAGCCTATGCAGGGGGAGATCCGTCCGGAGCGGAGCTGGAAAGGATCAAGGCGCTATACTTCGGCGAGGCCACTTTGGTGGATCGTTGGGTCGGACGCCTTTTCGAGACCTTAGAAACGCTTCATCTTTGGGAGAAGAGCATTGTCATGGTGACCTGCGATCATGGGACGCAGATCCTGGATCAAGGACGTTTCGGAAAGGGAGCCGACGAACTCCATCCCTTCAATACCCGGATTCTTTGGATGGTGTGGCACCCTGAGAGTGAGAAGGGACAGAAGATTCACGCCTTGGTGCAAAGTCATGATTTCATGCCGACGGCGCTCCACCTTCTTGGGATGGAATATGCGGCCGCCGACGGGGAGAATGTGTGGGGACTGGTCACAGGCGAGAGGGATCGGATCAGGGAGTATGCCATCACAGGTTGGGCGGGCTGGGCGGATGGATCGGCCAGAGGACGGGCTTCGGTCAGGGACGACCGCTGGAACTACTGCGTGGGCACAGGATATCCTGATGACGAACCGGAACTGTTCGATCTAGAAGCCGATCCAAAGGAGATACGAAACGTGGCGTCGGAGAACCCGGAGATCGTGACATGCCAGAGGGAACGCCTCGAAGCCTTGCTGGGACGGCCTGTGAGCGCCCCGATGACGGAGATCGACGATCGCGCCGCGCCTCCGCCTATGGCGGCATACATACAGGCGAGAGAGAGCCGAAGACAGAAGGAGAGTACGTCATGAAAGTCGTTCGACTGGAAGAGGTGGAAAAGGTCCCTGTGGAAGCGAATGGCGCCGAGCACGTGCTGAAACAGATGCCGATTTCCAGCGCCGATGGGGCGCCCAACTTTTCTTTCCGAGTTTTCACTGTTGGGGTGGGAGGGCAGACACCGTACCATAGTCACGAAGCGGAACATGTCAACTATGTCATCGCCGGGGCGGGGGTTTTGGTGAACGAAAAGGGAGAAGAGACGCCAATCGAAAAGGGGCAGTTCGCCTTGGTATTGCCGCACGAGAAACACTGCTACAGAAACGTCTCGGACACGGAAGATTTGGTTCTGCTTTGCGCGGTCCCCATTCAGTGGGAGTAGGCGTTTAGTTCGCCCAACCTTTCTCGTATTTGCCGATAGAGATCCAGACTCCAAGGAGGGGCTTGCAGGGGCGCTAAAGGAAGGTCTCTCACACGGAAATCGACAGGGCTTAAGATAATGTTCACTCTGTCCACACCTGCCTCCGCCACCAGGACGAACAACTCCTCGATCGCTTCGTCTCCTATAGGGATACATCCAATCGTGGCTGTTCCTCCGTGGATCATAATGTCGCTTCCTAGAAATTCTCTGCCATCTTGCTTTCCCATCTTTCTATCAAACGGATTGGGATAGTTGACCCTTAGGGATAGATGAAATCGGCTGTTAGGGTTCAAAGATTCCACCCGATAGAGACCTTCAGGGACCTGCCTATCCCCTTCTACTAGCTTGGGGCCCAGTGTTCCGCTAGACCCTAGGATCGGGTACGTTTTTAGGAGATGAAAGCTGCTTTCCTGAGATACCCATAAGTCCCACGAGGACGATCTCATTGGGGGGATAGGAGATACCAAGGCGATCGAAGTCGGGGGCGAGTCGGGAGCGCGCCTCTGGGCCATATTCATTGACCCTGTCGGACACGGTTTTCAATCCTTTGGCTTTTTGAACGCAGAGGACGAACAATCGGCGTATATGCGAACGAAAGGGAAACGCACAGGTCACTCCCAGCAGAAAGAGAAGCAAAAAGTGAACACGACGCCATTTCATTTGTTTCGAGTGTACCTTGGTACGAAAAGCTCCATCAAGGAGCGTTGACAGACTCGATGGACAGGACTTCACTATCTGCCTAGGTGATATGATGCATAGTGTTGCACAGGAAGCCAAGAATATTGTGTCAGGGAGGGTACATCCATGGACAGGAGAGAGTTTTTGAAAGGAACGTGCGCTGGATTGGTCGCCCCGGCAGTGACCTCCGATAGGGGGGATGCAGGCGAAGAGCGGAAGCCCAACCTGGTGGTGATCCTGACGGATGATCAAGGCTGGGGGGATTTGTCCTGCACAGGCAACACCAACTTGGAGACGCCGAACGTTGATTCTCTTTGCAGGGATGGCGTGACCCTGGACCGTTTTTATGTATGTCCAGTCTGCGCCCCCACGCGAGCCGAGCTCCTTACTGGCAGATACCATTCCAGATCCGGCGTTCGAGGCGTGACCATGGGAGCGGAAAGGATGGATCTGGACGAGACGACCATAGGAGAGGTTTTCCATGCGGCCGGGTATGCTACAGGAGCCTTTGGAAAGTGGCACAACGGGACCCAGTATCCGTACCATCCCAATGGACGAGGCTTTCAGGAGTTTTATGGTTTCTGTTCAGGACATTGGGGACAGTACTTCGATCCGATCTTGGAACATAACGGCGAGATCACAAGGGGGAAAGGTTTCATTATCGACGACTTGACGGACCATGCCTTGGATTTCATCGGCAAGAATAAGGAGCATCCTTTCCTTTGTTACGTCCCCTACAATAGTCCCCATTCTCCCTTCCAAGTGCCTGACCGTTTCTACGATAAGTTCAGGGAGAAGAAACTGAAGATGCTCCATAGGGATCCGGACAAAGAGGACATCGAGACCACCAAGGCGGCCTTGGCGATGTGTGAAAACATCGATTGGAATGTCGGCAGGATCTTGGAGAAGCTCGAAGAATTGGATTTATCCCAAGACACCATCGTGGTCTACTTCAGCGACAATGGACCCAACAGTTGGCGATGGAACGGCGGTATGAGGGGACGAAAGGGGTCCACGGATGAGGGAGGCGTGCGTGCGCCCTGTTTCATTCGATGGCCGGGGAGACTGGAAGCGGGACAGGTCGTCTCTGAGATTACAGGGGCCATCGATCTCTTGCCTACGCTGACCGAATTGGCGGGACTCCCCCTGTCTACGGAGAAGCCTTTGGACGGCAAGAGCTTGGTGCCTTTGCTTTCCAAAAGGCGGTGGAAGGATCGTCAGATCTTTTCCCACTACAACGGAAGGGTTAGTGTGAGGACTCAAGAATACAGGCTGGACCATAAAGGAAGACTCTATGACATGGAAGCGGATCCTGGACAAGAAAGGGATGTGTCCGACCAGCTCCCAAAGATCCACAAGAGATTGAGGGAGGCCGTGGCGGAGTGGAGGACCGATGCCCTGAGCAAGCCTGTGAGTGACGAAAGGCCTTTCACCGTGGGATACCGCGAATTCCCTCAAACGGTTCTCCCTGCTCGAGATGGGATCCCCGGGGGGGGCATTCAACGGAGCGCCAGGGCGCCCAACTGCTCCTTCTTCACCCATTGGACATCCGTCGAAGATACCATGGTGTGGCACGTCGATGTGAAGGCGGAAGGTGAGTACGAAGCATTCGTTTATTACACATGTCCCGCCCATGACGTGGGAGCGACCCTGGAGTTGTCCTTGGGGGATGCGCAGGTGCGGGGCAAGATTACAGAGGCCCACGATCCGCCCCTCGTGGGCGCTTCTTTCGATCGCGTGCCCCGGGGCGGCGAGTCCTATGTGAAAGAGTTTCGGCCCTTGTCTCTAGGAACCATGAAGCTGAAGAAAGGAAGGGGAGATCTCACCTTGAAAGCCGTGGATGTCCCTGGAGAAAGCGTGATGGACGTACGGGGCGTCGTACTCACGCTGAAATGAGGTTCACAGGATCGCGGCGACCCAGTGTCCCCTGCCTGGCGCGATAAGCGTGACAGGCGCGCCGGCCTGAATGTCTTTCTTTTCGCTCCATTCTCCCGAGGAGATATCAATCCAGCGGACAGTGAACGAACCCTCTGCGTCTGTTAGGTCCAGACGGATAGACCCACCGTCGGGAAGATAAAGCGCATAGGCATCTCCTTCCTTGGCCGCCAGAAACGCCTGATTATCCTTTCGATCCAAGAGGAGTCCCTGCATGGGCTCGACTTCCCAGAGCTTGATCAGGGATTCTAGTTTCCTCGCTGCCTTCACCGAGGCGATGGATAGCTTGGATAAGCCCAGTCCCGAAGAGGGACGGTGGAATCTTGCCGAGGCGGCCCCGCCAATGATGTGACGCCACCACCGTTCGAGAGCATCGTTGTTGTCGCCAAATTTCCCCCCATCCGCTCCGTAGGTCTTGGTCGTGTTGAGAGGGCGTGGGTGAGCGGACACATAGCTCCGTACCCATTGGAAGTTATCCCAATGCTCTTGCCCCTTCTTCTGGTTGTTCTGGGAGACGTCTGCAAAGTCATAACGTTTAGGATGATCCAGGGTCCGCTTGTGTCTGTCCGCCCGCAGGTTCCAGTCATCCCACATTTCTGTGACGCAGACGCGTTGTCCTCTCTCTGCCGCGCGTTGGCGTATGGTTTCGCTCCAATAGACGGCCCACGCCTCTTCGGCCGAGGTTTCGTTGTCCATACAGTAAAGGACATGGTCATAGTTCAAGGTGTGGGATAGCATCTTGTCCACAAAACGATTCTGAAACCTCAATACGACCGTATTGTTGCGCTGCTTGGGTGTGGTGAAGAAGAAGGGTTGTCTATTTCTGCCAGGGTGGTCCGGATACTCAGGAGCAAAGCCGGACTCCTCGTAGGAGTAGTTGACATTGTTGGCCGGATTGTAGGGATGAGGAGGCCAGCGGCTCTGCGTGTAGTCGAAGCGGTCCCAGACCTCAATCTGAACGATGATCTCTCTGTCGTGGGTCCACTGAAGCATGTTGGAGAAACGCGTCCAGTATTCTTCGTTCCATTGTTCCAGATCATACTTGCCGTTGGGTAACTGCAGGAAGGGATAGACTTCAAAGCCATAGTCCTTGCGGTCGCTCATGGTATTCCTGATGACATTGGCCCCGGCGGCTTTCATGTCGTCCAAATGGGTCTCAAGATCCGGGATTTGGAACAGATTGTCGTCTTTGCTCGCTCCGAGGAGTAGCACGGGCTTTCCCTTGTACTGCCAGTAGGATGGGTTCGCGGCATAGGGCTGGATTCCTGTCTCATCGGCAGACATTTTGTCGTCCTTTCGAATGTTTTGTTCCATCGGGGACCTCCGTCTCTTTTCCTTTACTTTCAGCGCAGCTTGGCCTCGATGAGATACGCCTGACTTTTTGAAAAGGGATTTCACCTCGGATTCCGTCAATGTCCTGGGATAGATCGCTACGCCGCAGAGACTCCCGTCCCAGTCCCGTTCCCCTGTCCATTCATCCCCAAAGAGGAGGTGAGAGGGCTCCCAGTTGCTGAAATCGCCCTGGATCCTATGCGAGGTGAGAATGCGAACGCCGTTGAGATAGCAGTGGGTGGTATTCTGTCCATAGGTGACGACCACGTGACTGGCGCGGAGCGTTGGGGTTTGACAGAGCGTGAGTTGCGGGTTCACCCCGTTGGGGCCTGTTTCCGGGGTTCGAAGCCGCAGGATCAGTTTGTCCAAATCTTGTCCCAGTGTGAAGTTGCGTCGGCTGGCATCGTTGGAAAACGTGACGATCCTGGCAGGACCTTTTTGATCCATACGGTCCGAGCAAAGCACCACCTCCATCGTCAACTCTCCTGAGGCCTTGCATGCCTTAAAGAGGGGCGCGTCCGCTCCAGCGTCATAGATAGCCTGAATGAAAGCCCCGTTGGCTAGATGCATAGCACCATCGGTGATATGCGCAGCGCCTCGGTGCTTGAGCGGATGGGAGGACTGTTGTCCCTGAGATGCCCAGATAAAGAGGGGACCTTGAGATGCCCCAAAGAAGAGGGGGCCTAATAAAGCCGAAGAGGCCATGTTGCATGTGGCCACTCCCAAGAAGAAGAGAACACTGATGGAGCGCGAATACTGCCGTTTCATATGGATCCTCCTCGGATATCATGGGGACATGGATCTGATTCTTGGACTCTTCTTCGGGAGGGTCAAGGGTGGGGTAGAAATAGGGGGCGACCGCGCTTTGCATGGGGGTCCGCGGGAAGAGCAAGGCGAGCCAAGTGATGGCCGGGGAAAAGCGGTATCACGACTTCGATCAAAAGAGAGAAGCCGTGAAAGTTTAGCTTGCCTCTCCTGAGCTGTCCTGAGATTCAAGAACAGGGTGGGAAAACGATGGCGATTTCCCCTTGACCTTTCCAGTAACAAGGTACAGTATAGGGGAAGATACTCAGAAGGGACAAAGAGGGAGGCGTGGCATGGGAAATCGGCGTGTACAGGTCGTTATCGTGGTGTTGGGGGCTGTGTGTGTCCTTGGAGTAGGGCTGTGGGCGGGCGTCAGGGAACGGGAACAAGAGGTGACGATCGATCAAGTTCCTGCGGCTGTCAGAGAGGCCCTTCTCAAGGAAGCTGACGGTGCCAGGATCCAAGAGATTGAGCGGGAGAACGAGGGCGGCCGAACCGTTTACGGGGCCGAATGGACTGTGCATGGAGAAGAGATCGAGATCGAACTGGACGAGAAAGGGAACGTGTTGGGGCGAGAAGCTGGAGACGATGAGGAGGACGATGACGACGATGCTGCAGGCGACGATGAGGATGATGCTGTAGGCGACGATGACGATGATGCTGTAGGCGACGATGAAGATGATGCTGTAGGCGACGACGAGGAAGAGAATGAGATGGAGGAGGAGATTTCATTCGATCAACTTCCCGACGCTGTAAAGGCGGCGATCTCTTCTGCGGCAAACGGAGCCAAAATTGAAGAAATTGAAAAAGAAAAGAAGGACGGCGTTATTCTTTTTGAAGCGGAGTGGGTCGAGGACGGCCAGGAAATCGAAATTCAGGTTTCCTCTGATGGTCAACTGCTTGGACGGGAAATAGAAGAAGACGAAAACGATTAGCTTTGGCCTGTGTGTGGGATCTGATATCTCACTCCACGACCAAACGAACAGCAGCGGTAGACAAATCTTTGGCTTGGAGAGAGACTTCCACTTCGCCCGGCTCGTCTTCGGCTTGGATGAAAAGGAGTAGTCTCCCTCGGTGGACTCTCC
>Ga0272442_10012959_pt1 | contig 10022 bp, 8 predicted proteins | sample SSMForm2O_FD_200262 | JGI IMG/M metagenome (GOLD analysis project Ga0272442, IMG submission 200262) | Marine sediment archaeal communities from Little Sippewissett salt marsh, Falmouth, MA, United States - SSM-Form-2O | ecosystem: Environmental > Aquatic > Marine > Wetlands > Sediment ... | reverse complement strand
CTTTTTCAAATCATTCGCAATCCAGCGCATAGCTGTCCTCCTCGTCTTTAGACCAGGAAGCAGGGATGTCTTCCAATTGTTCCGGACTTACCAAAATACATGTCAATGGATTGCCCTCAATATTAAACTCATTGAAAGTGGGGAGGGGCAGGGTTGAAACATCTATACTCCCCAAGTTATTATCGGCCAGATTTAAGAGCTGTAAGGTGGTGTATTCGCTTACATTTAGGACGGTAAGTTGGTTCCCCGAAGCCCCGACCTTTTCGATGTTCTGATTACTCCCGAGCTGTAAACTGGTCAGTGCATTATCTTCGGCCCAAACAAACAGAAGGTTTCTGTTTGAGGAAAGATTCAAAATCTGCAAAGCGTTCTCCCTTACGTTCAGGTCCGTGAGCTCTGTGAAGTCCGCTATACCCGTGAGATCGGTAATTCCCTCATTACTGACATCCAACCGGTCAATATTATCGATGCGGGAGGTGAGAACAGAACCGTCGACCACGTCATCCAGGTTACGGGCAACGAGGGCCTCTTCAAAAGCATTGTCGGGGATTGTAGTGCGCCGCTCAGGAGTAGGATCGACTTCATTGTCATCGGAGTCGGAATCCGAACTGCAACCTGTCATAAAGAGCCCCAGGAACAGGCTGTAAATCAAAAATCTTTTCATGATATTTTTGCGGTAAAAATACGAAACTTACACCAGAAATACATTTGACTATTCCGGCACCCTGAGAATAAAGCCCTGTCCATGCACATTTTCGATCTTCAAATTCGGATCATTTTCCAGCAGTTTCCGCAGGCGGGTTATAAAAACATTCAGGCTCTTTCGGTTAAAATAGTCGTTGCGCCCCCAAATACGCTTAAGGATGTCCGCATGGGTGCACAGGCGGTTTCGATGTCGGATCAGGTAGGAGATGAGTTCATTCTCCCTGGTGGTCAGGGAAATTTCTTCTCCTTCGAATCTCAGGCACTGATTCTGGGGGTCATACTGATAGCTGCCCAGGTTAGAAAGGGCGACTTCTTCGGCAGGCGATCCACCCAGACGGGTGAGGAGGGTTTCAATCCGCACCACCAATTCCTCTTCGTCGATAGGCTTTTTCAGGTAATCCACGGCCCCGACTGAAAACCCTTTTAACACATCGATCTTCATGGATTTTGCTGTGAGAAACAGAAAAGGGATGTCCGGATAGCGTTCGTGAATTTCGGCCCCCAGGCTAAAACCGTCCAATTCCGGCATCATGACATCGAGGATAACAAGGTCGAAGTTTCGTTGTTCCAACAGGGGTAAGACTTCTGTTGGGTTCTTAACCCATAACAGCTCCATCCCCTTCATTTTAAGGTATTCAGAGAGCAGGTAACCCAGGGAAGTGTCATCTTCCACAAGGAGCAGGTTATACATCTTTTGATCCATCAGATACTAAAGGTACGAATAACATAAAAACGGTTCCATTTACGGGATCACTGCTGACACTAACCCACCCCCGATGTTTTTCGGCTACGGTACGAACATAACTCAGTCCCAAGCCGTAACCCCTGACCCCCTGCCGGTCCCCGTCCGGTATTCTGTAGTATTTTTTGAAGATTTCCTCCAGGGCACCGGCAGGTATGGGTGTTCCTCCATTCTGCACACGTATTTCAAGTTGCTTCCCTTTTTTGGCAGCAGTCAGACGAATTTGAGAATCCGCTCCGTACTTCCTGGCGTTATCCAACAGGTTGTTCACCGCATTCTCGAGGTGGAAAACGGAGGCCTTCATCAGGTAAGGTCCGGGGGCTACATCATAGCTAAAGGGCTGCCCTTCCAGCACGCAAAGCCCGGCAAAATCAAGACATATCTGCTCCAAAGCAGGTCTGAAATCCAAATGCTCTTTCTCCAGCACGGTGCGCTTGTGTTCCAGGGCCCCCAACTCCAAAACCTTGTCGATATGATTTGTCAACTTCTTCGTCTCTTTCAGGATGCGCCCGGTAAATTCCCGCTCCTCCTCCCCTATTTTAGCATCGAGGATCTTAGTCGCCAGACTGATGGAAAAAACCGGGGTGCGGAGTTCATGGGTGAGGTTATTGATAAAGGCATTGGTCGTGGTGATGACCTTTCGCTGCCAGTAATAGGTTCTCAAAACCCATAAAACGACCGCGAGAATCCCCAAAAGAAACAAGATACTCGGGAGTGTCAGACCATTGAGCTGGGAAAGAAAATACCCATCCAGGTTTTGAAATTCCAGTTGAAGTACCACCCGTTTACCCAGTCGATCAGAGAGGTATCCCTTCACCTCGATGGGATACAGGAAATCTTTTTCCGCTTCCCTGGGTTTTTGGGCCGAACGCAAGTAAAAACTGCTGTCACGGGCCTTGAGGGCAAAACTGAACTCCCGGTCAATCTCGTGGTCTACCAGACGCTCCTTCAGATAATCCTCCAAAAAATATCGGGAAGCATCTTCGAGTACGGCCGGCTCGGTTTTAAAATAACTCGTGTCCTTTTCCAGGGCATTGGCGAGCAGGAAAGTGAGCTGGTTACGCCCCGACAAGTCCTTTTGCACATCTGCCCCCACCAGTGCAATTTTTTGGCTGAACTGTACCCGGGCCAGGTTCAGGCCGATCTTCAGGTATCGATATTGGATTACGGCTAGCCCAATTATGGAAATGACAAACAGGGTAATGAAGAAAATACGTTTGCGCACCATAGTATAAAAATGGAGAGACTATCTGTAAAATACGTTTTCTTAACCCCTTCTTAAGCAGATTAACTTTCTATTAGTTCTTTTTGTTTTGTGATAATCCCAACCTCCGCCTTTTTAGGGTACTTTAGCCAATGATAAAGGTACAGCTTTATTCATGGTCGAAAAGTTTAGTTAATTCAATAAAAGCCAGTCCGAGGACTGGCTTTTTTAGTGCAAAACATTTGCCTCCGGTTTCTACACAGATATTTATGAGTCAAACGTCGCGAATAATGACTTTGCCGGAAAAAGCCTATTTTAAATTAGCCAGGCTTTTTTCCAGGGTTTCAATCCGCGCCTGGGCGTCCGAGGCTTTTTTCTGTTCCAGGGCCACTACTTTTTCAGGGGCATTGTCTACAAAACGCCGGTTAGAGAGTTTCTTCTCGACAGAAGTCAGAAATCCCCGGGTATAAGTGAGTTCTTCCTCAATTTTCTCAATTTCGGAGGCTACATCCACCACCCCGGTGAGCGGCAAATAATACTCATTGCTTTTCACCCGAAAAGAAATCGCGCCCTCGGGAGCCTGGTCGGTATCCTGGATTTCTGCTGTATTTGTTAGTTTTTGAATTAAAACATCCCACTTGGGATCTGTACCTTCTTCGTTCAGGACAAAAAGATTCACAGCATCGCGGAAGGGAATCTGCTTCTCTTTCCGGATGGTCCGTATCGCGGAAATTACTTCCCGGGTAAAATCAAAGGCCTCCAGAAGATCCGGGTCAAAAGAATCCTGCTCAGGCCATGGGGCAACAATCAGCGCCTGCTCAGCCACTCTTGGAGCCATGTGCTGCCAAATCTCCTCGCTTAAAAAAGGCATAAAAGGATGGAGTAATTTCAGGTTCGCTTCGAAAAGATCAATCACCTCAGCATAGGTAGCCTTATCTATTGGAGCCTGATAGGCCGGTTTAACAATTTCAAGCAACCAGGAACAAAAATCATCCCAGATGAGTTTATAGGTCGCCATAAGCGCATCTGAGATCCGGTACTTTTCATAATGTCCTTCAATCTCCTCCAGGGTTTTCATAAAACGCGACCTGTACCAGGCAATACCCAGGCGCGCAGCCTCGGGTTGCGGGATCTCCGCTTGCTCCCAACCCCGGACCAGTCGAAAAGCATTCCAGACCTTATTGGCAAAGTTCTTGCCCTGCTGACACAGGTTCTCTTCAAAGAGCAGGTCGTTTCCTGCCGGTGCACTGAGCAATAGTCCCACCCGAACCCCATCTGCCCCGTATTCCGAGATCAGCTCCAGGGCATCCGGTGAATTCCCGAGGGATTTGGACATTTTTCGCCTTTGCTTATCCCGTACCAATCCCGTGAGGTAAACCGTACTAAAGGGTTTTTCTCCCCGGATATGGTACCCGGCCATAATCATACGGGCTACCCAGAAGAACAAGATATCCGGGGCAGTTACCAAATCGCTGGTAGGATAGTAATATGAAACCTCATCGTTTTCCGGGTCCAATATCCCCCCGAAAACACTTATGGGCCAGATCCATGAGGAAAACCAGGTATCGAGTACATCTTCATCCTGATGCAGATCTCCGGGTTCCAGTTTGGGATTCCCACTTTCTGAACGAGCCAGTTCCAAAGCTTCTTCCTCAGTCGCTGCCACTACAAACTGGTCCTTGCCCGGACCGTAATAGTAAGCCGGGATGCGTTGCCCCCACCAAAGTTGCCGGGAAATGTTCCAGTCCCGGATGTTTTCCATCCAGTGGCGGTAGGTATTTTCGAATTTGGAAGGAACCAGGTTCACTTCCCCGTTTTCCAATACCGCAGCCAGGGCGGGCTCGGCCAGCTCTTTGGTTTTCAGGAACCACTGGTCGGACAGCCGGGGCTCAATAACGGCGCCGGTTCGCTCAGAGGTTCCTACTTTATTGGTATACTGCTCTGTCTTCACCAAAAACCCGGCGGCATCCAGCTCCTTAACAATAGCCTTTCGAGCTTCAAACCGATCCATACCCTCATAGTGAAGCCCATTCGAGTTCAGCGTGGCATCCGAATTGAATATATCTACAATCTCAAGGTTGTGTTGCTGTCCGATCTGGTAGTCGTTCTCGTCATGGGCAGGGGTTATTTTAAGACACCCCGTCCCAAAGTCCATCGTTACATACGTATCCTGAATCACGGGAACCACGCGATCGCAAATTGGCACCCGTACCTTTTTATCCTTGAGATGGCCGTAGCGTTCATCCTCGGGATGCACACAAACCGCCGTATCGCCCAGGAGTGTTTCGGGCCGGGTGGTGGCAATAATTACCTTCTGATCTGTCCCCTCCACAGGGTAAGCGATGTGATAGAGAAACCCCTGTCTTTCTTCATAATTCACTTCTTCATCCGAGAGGGTAGTTTTGGCTTGTGGGTCCCAATTCACCATCCGATATCCCCTGTAAATCAGTCCCTCTTGATACAGATCTACAAATACGGCAATAACGGAGGCCTCCAGCTGTGGATCCATGGTAAAAGCTGTGCGCTTCCAGTCACAGGAGCATCCCAGTTTTTTGAGTTGTTCCAGGATGACCCCCCCGTATTCACGGGTCCATTCCCAGGCGTGTTCCAGGAATTCCTCCCGGCTGAGGGACTCCTTGGGAATCCCCTGTTCCTTTAACTTTGCAACTACTTTGGCTTCAGTAGCGATAGAAGCGTGGTCGGTACCGGGAACCCAACACGCATTTCGTCCCTGCATCCGCGCCCGTCGTATCAATACATCCTGCAGGGTATTGTTAAGCATATGGCCCATATGCAAAACCCCGGTTACATTTGGAGGAGGAATGACTATGGTGTAAGGCTCCCGCTCATCGGGCTGTGAATAGAAATACCCGTGCTCCATCCAATAGGAATACCATTGAGGTTCTACGCGCTGCGGATCGTATTTTGAAGGGATTTCCATGTTGTGGTATGGTTTTTGAAATCAGGGGTAAGTCCCAGAGGGTGCAAAGATGTTAAAAACCACTGAAAACCCCAATTAGACGGGACAAGATTATACGAAACAAAAATAAGTAACGTTTATAGAAAACAAAAGAATTTTGGATGTTGGAGCCTCAATGGCTACATTTGAAGTTCACCCAAATTCAATGACTATGAAAAATCTGGCAATTGTGCTGTTTATCAGCCTGATGACCCTCGGGGTCCAGGCCCAGGAAAAAGTAGCCAAAATCGAATTCACTTCTGATACAGTGGATTATGGAGAAATTGAAAAAGGAAGTGACGGGGTACGGGTATTTGAATTTAAGAATACCGGAACCGCGCCTTTGATTATCAGCAAAGTGAGCTCGAGTTGCGGATGCACTATTCCCAAGAAACCGGAAGGGCCTATTATGCCCGGGGAAAGTGGGGAGATCCAGGTAAAATACGACACCAATCGTCCTGGTCCGATCCGAAAGGCGATCACGGTACTCTCCAATGCAGATACACCCACAAAAATCCTTAAGATTAAGGGAACTGTAAAAGCTGCAAACGGAAAGTAGAATACAGGTCAAACGAAAGAATGCAAACCCCGCCTAACCGCGGGGTTTTTTATTCCTCAAATAAGTCCCGTACGACAAAGGAGAATAATAAATCCTGATTGTACCGCTCGATCAGGACTCGAATAGACCGGCCCTTTTTACTATTGATCATTTCCATGACCTCTTGCAATTTATACCGGTGGACAGGTTTGCCATTCACAGCCAGGATCACATCTCCTGTTCTCAGGCCAACCTCCTCAGCAGGGCTTCCTGCCCGGATGGCCGAAACCACAATCTCCGGGACCAGGCTCAGGCGGGTCTGGGAACCCACCATAATCTGCACACTGCTAAAAGAATTGTCATCACTCTGGACAAAACCATTGGAATCTGCGATGCGCTCAGCGATATATCGAATCCCCGCATGCTCCAGTTCTATCCCGGCCAAATTGAATTGAAAGGGCTTATTGAACAAGGCATTTTTTGAAAGGGTTATGCGGTGTCCGGGATAATCGACAATCATATTAAATCGCTTTAGTAGCTCTCCACCCGCGCTGCCATTGCGATCGCCTAAATTCGTGGCAAGTCTGAAAGACTCCATTTGCGGGAAGGCCGCTTTGGCATCCTGAAGAACAAAGTCTCCCAGGCGCACCTGCTGTATTTTGGTTCGCTTGCCAAAGATGGTACCACTCAGGCCTTTGCCAAGGTAGTCTTCGTAGTGTTTATCCGGCACAGTCAATCCCTTTTCAGCATCCGGGAAGAGCCAAAGGGCATCACTACTCCCAGTATCCATGAGGAGTTTTACGGGAATCTCATCTTCGTTATTGACCACCACGGAACCGTGCAGATAGGCTTTGTTTTCCGCTAAGGTCAGCGGGAGAGTAACCTCATCCCGACGGATTTTCCGGGTATAGGTCTCCGGATTGTGAAAACGCAAAAATTGCCTGCTGTAATTGATTTCAACGACATAATCCCTGAAGAGATCATAACCGATGATGCCGTGCACTGGAATTCCGAGGCTGGAAGAAAAATTCATCTCTTTATCCAAAACCACATAGAGTTCCTGACTTAGATTTTTAAGGGACTGCACGCTAAAGGTATTGCCCAAAGACCGAAGGGCTTCCACGGGTTCCCCGTCTCCCAGACCGCGGATGGTAATTGGGGAGACCTCTCGCAGCTCGATGGAGTCCTGCCCGGTCAGGTTAAAAAGTATGGGCTTACTCACTCCTGAATCCAGGATAAAATTCAGGGAGGCCCCATTGACCTCCATGGGTATGATCACCAGGTTGTTAATCAGTTCAAAGCGAATACGATCGGTGTGGTCTTTGCCTGAAGGGAGCAGGTAGTGTTGGGCCGTAACGGGCCCTGAGGCGAGTAAAAACCCCACGACAACCCAAAAAACATAACCCCGCAAAGACCTCATAACTAGATTCCTATAGCTTTAAGTTAGACAAAAAAACAATACCCTGATTTAATTTAACATTCCTTTCACCTGTGGTTCTTCACATAAGATAGTCGCCCCGGGGATTATTTTGTGTTGTTTACTCCAAAGGGATTTCTCATTTTTGTCTTTAAACTTTCCAAACCTATGCCCGCTCTATCCAAAAAAGGCCTTTCCATGCCGGCCTCGCCCATACGCAAGTTGGTTCCCTTCGCTGAAGCGGCCAAAAAAAGAGGGGTTGAGGTGATTCACCTGAACATCGGCCAGCCTGATATCAAAACACCCAAAGGGGCTCTTGACGCCGTGCGCAAGGCGCCAATTGAAGTTCTGGAATACAGCAGAAGTGAAGGTAATGAAAGTTACAGGGTAAAACTTGCCGCATACTACACCCGCCACGACATCGAGGTCACCCCGGAACAAATCCTGATCACCACAGGAGGTTCCGAGGCCCTTTCCTTTGTCATGGGATGTATTGCCGATCCGGGTGACGAGATCATTATTCCCGAACCTTTTTACGCCAATTACAATGGGTTTTCAGTGGCAAATGGGGTGAAGGTGATCCCATTGGCCTCGGACATTTCCGATAATTTTGCACTTCCCCCCGTAGAATCCTTTGAGGACTATATAACCCCCCGAACCCGGGCCATTTTGCTATGTAATCCCGGGAATCCCACGGGCTACCTCTACAGCAGGGAAGAAGTGCGGCAGCTCGCCGAACTGGTCCGAAAACACGACCTCTTTCTGATCGCGGATGAAGTGTACAGGGAATTCGCATACGACGGTAAGGAACACTATTCCATTCTGCAGGAACCCGGAATGGAAGCCCATGCCATAGTGGTGGATTCCGTTTCCAAGCGCTACAGTATGTGCGGGGCCCGCATCGGCTGTATCGTCAGTAGAAATGCAGCCCTGATGGCGGTATGCCTGAAATTTGCCCAGGCACGGCTCTCCCCCCCCACCCTTGCCCAAATAGCCAGTGAAGCTGCCCTGGATACGCCGGATTCTTATTTTGAAGAGGTCATTCGGGAATACACCTCAAGACGCGACCTGCTTTTGGAAGAGTTGTCAAAAATAAAAGGGATTCGGATCGCACGGCCCCAGGGAGCCTTTTACTGTATGGTGGAATTACCCGTGGAAGATGCGGATCATTTCGCCCAGTGGTTGCTCGAAGAGTTCCAATGGGAAGGTGCGACTGTAATGGTGGCACCCGCAGCCGGATTCTATGCGACCCCGGGTTTAGGTACCCGGGAAGTGCGCATTGCCTATGTCCTGGAAAAGGCACAACTAAAAAAGGCTGTTCAGATTCTCGGAAAAGCCCTCGAAATATACCCGGGCTGATGGAGATCCAAAAAAATATCTCACTAAAACCATACAATACCTTTGGGATTGACCTCCCGGCCCGGGAATTTGCGGAAATCAAATCCCTGGCCAGCTTACAAAATGTGTTGCAACTCGAAAACCGCCCGAAGCTCTTTGTACTCAGCGGCGGGAGCAACCTCCTGCTCACGGCTCCTATAGAAGCCCTTGTCCTTTATATGAATATTCAGGGCAAGACAATCCTCCAGGACGATGGACAAACGGCCATCGTTCAGGCCATGGCAGGTGAAAACTGGCATGAACTGGTCATGTGGAGCCTGTCTATGGGTCTGGGGGGCCTTGAAAACCTGGCATTGATTCCCGGGAAATGCGGCACAACACCCATACAGAATATCGGGGCGTACGGGGTTGAACTCAAAGATGTTTTTCACGCCTGTGAGGCCCTGGAAATGTCAACCGGACAACTCCGCCGCTTTACATCTGAAGACTGCAATTTCGGCTACCGCGATTCTTTTTTTAAGCGGGAGGGTAAAGGAGCGTATATTATTACTTCGATTGCGCTCAGACTCACCAGGACAAATCACAAACTATCCACATCCTACGGGGCCATTCAGAGCGAATTAAGCCAAATGGGGATTACAGAACCCACACCCCCGGATGTAGCTCAGGCCGTCATTGCGATCCGCCAGAGTAAACTGCCGGATCCTGCGGTTCTCGGGAATAGTGGGAGTTTTTTTAAGAATCCCGTGATCGGCACGGAGCAGTACACAGCGCTCAAAAAACGTTTTCCAGAATTGCCTGGATATCCCCAGAATGAAGGAATGACGAAAGTTCCGGCTGGCTGGCTGATTGAGAAATGCGGCTTTAAGGGATATCGAAAAGGAGATGCAGGGGTGCACGAGAAGCAGGCCCTGGTACTTGTCAATTACGGAAGCGCAAGCGGAAAAGAGCTTCTCGATCTGGCACACAGCATACAGGATAAAGTCCTTAGAACTTATGGGATTGACCTGATTCCGGAGGTAAATATCATTTGATTTCAGTTCCCGGGCCACCTTTAGGGACCTCAGCCCTTTCCCCCGCCATGGGCTTTACCATCTGAAATGTCTTTCGGGAATGGCC
>Ga0272442_10012958_pt1 | contig 10022 bp, 8 predicted proteins | sample SSMForm2O_FD_200262 | JGI IMG/M metagenome (GOLD analysis project Ga0272442, IMG submission 200262) | Marine sediment archaeal communities from Little Sippewissett salt marsh, Falmouth, MA, United States - SSM-Form-2O | ecosystem: Environmental > Aquatic > Marine > Wetlands > Sediment ... | reverse complement strand
CGCTTGCCGTTGGGCGCCTCCCACCAGAACAGCGGGTACGGCTTGCGAGCGCCGTGGTAGCTCTCGGCCCGGAGTCTGTAGATCCCTCGGCCGAGAAACGTGAAGCCGCAATCGGTCAGGACGTTGGCAATCCCCCAGGTCATGCCCGGATTCTCCATGACCAGTGCCGTCCGGGCCGGCACACCGGTGGCTTTCTCGATGGGGACGGCGCCATAGCAAGCGCGGATGGCGGTCTCGGTGTCCAGGATGCCCCAGAGCAGCACGGCATAGTTGCCGGCATACCCGATGTGCCCACCGCGAATCGCCTCGTAGAGATCGGCAGTGCCGGCCTGGCCGCGATGACGTCCGTAGACCTCGCTCCATAGCGTGCCGTCCAGGTTCCAGCAGGCCCTGCCACCCCGAGCCGCATCCACGTAGTAGTCAAGCAGTCCCACCATCCGCAGTTCGATCTCCGTGGTCGAGCCGCACCAGTTGTAGTCGAGATGCTTGTCCTGAGCCAGGTAGATGGTCCACTGACGCGCAGTCTCGTCCGCCACGGCAGCAGACGCGATCAACCATACCGACGTCACCACGAAAACGACCAAAGACCTCTTCCTGACGGTATAAGCATCCATTTCTCGATCCTGCCAAATCGGTGGCGCTGCAACGAAAACAGGGTAGGACAACCCTGCCCTACCCTGCGTGAATAACTGAGATCCGGAATCCGGCGTTCCCCGCCTTAGCCGTCGAGGGGCCAGCCCTTGCGATACTCCCGGCTGAGATACTCGTTGGCCTTGGCGTTGTTGGTGACGCGACCGGTGGCGCCGTCGTATTTGAGCTTCGCCCCGGCACGGTAGGCGACGAGGCCCAGCAGCATCGTCTCAATGAGATCGCCACTGTATTTAAAATCGCACGAGGTCTTCAGATCGCCCTTGCAGGCGTCGGTCCATTCCTTCTGGAAATGGCCCAGGTCGGGGATCATCTCGTCCTTGTCACGCCGGTTGTAGTAGCTCATATCGGCATCGTTGCCCCAGGGGATGAGCAGACGCGAGCCGAAATCGGCGATGAGGAAGCCCTTGCTGCCCTTGAACATCGCGCCGTGACCGATCTTGTTCAGGTCGACCCAGTTCTTTGGCGTGCGGGGCATCGCGCCGCCCTGGTACCAGCCCAGGCGAATGGCGGGGCGCCAGTCGTTGGCGGGCATGTCGAAATGCGACTCCATTTCGACGGGCGTCACTTCAGGGTTGTAGGGCTCGCCCTTGGCCTCGGCGGTGGTGGGCAGCTCCGCATCGATCGCGTTCCAGGCGAGGTCCATCGTGTGGCTGCCCATGTCGCCGATCTGGCCGACACCGAAATCCCAGAACATGTTCCAACTCAGGCAGTTGGCGCCCGGGCCGCGGGAGAAATACTCGGGGTTGTACGGGTGCCACGGCGACGGGCCGATCCACAAATCATAGTGCAGATGCGCCGGCGGCTCGCCCTTGGCCGCCGGATAGCCGTCACGGCGGAGCTGCCGATTACCCCAGGTGTAGACGTTCTGCAGCTCGCCGATCGCGCCGTCCTTGATCAGCTCGCGGACGCGGTTGAAGTTGGGCTGGGCGTGACGCTGCGTGCCGACCTGCGTAGCCAGCTTGTTCTTCTTCTGCAGATACTTCGCCCGAGCCAGACGGGCCTCTTCGACGGTGATGCCCAGGGGCTTCTCCATGTAGCAGTGCAGGTCGCGATTCATCGACCAAGTGGCGATGTGGCCGTGCGTATGGTCCGTAGTGCAGCAGATCACCGCATCCAGGCCCTTCTGGTCGAGGCATTTGCGCCAGTCCACGTAGGTCTTGGCCTTGGGAAAGCGCTTGGCGGCGTGGGCGATGTGGTTCTCGTCCACGTCGCACAGGGCCACGACGTTCTCGCTGGAAATGTCGTTGAAATGGGCGTCGGCCCGGCCCCACGTGCCGATCATGGCCACGTTGAGCTTGTTGCTGGGGGCGTTGGCGCCGGAGAGCACGCCGCTGGGCAAAATGACCAGCCCCGCCCCGGTGGTTGCTGCGGATTTGAGGAACGTACGTCGATTCATGGTGTCTGTCTCCTTTTACCTGTTCGGGTTTCGTTTCGTCCGCGAGTTGCCGCCTTGTCGGGAGCAGAACTTCTCCGACCGCTACGATCTTCGGCGACCCTTGCGAAATTTCTCTGTTATGCTATCCTTTGGGCCGTTGGCTGGCAAGCCCGAATCGGAAGGCCATGGCAGGAGAAAACGAACGCCGCAGGCCCCCTCTGCAAGGAACTATCTGACATGAAAAAGAGCATCGTCACCCGCTACGAAGGCAATCCGATCCTGACGAAGGATGATATTCCGTACCCGGTGCAGACCGTGCACAACGCGGGGGTCACCAAGCACAACGGGCGGTATGTCATGCTGTTTCGCTCGCATCTGGACACGGGGCGATCGATCATCGGCCTGGCCGAGAGCGCCGACGGGTTTCATTTCACCGCACGCGACCAGCCGTTTATAACGCCGGGGACCGAGCCGCCCTTCTCCCAGTACGAGGCGTTCGGCGTGGAGGACCCGCGCATTACGTTTCTCGAAGGGGCGTACTACATCACCTACAGCGCATACTCGCAGCACGGCGTCCGCATCGCCCTGGCCCGTACGACCGATTTCCAGAGCGTCGAGCGCATCAGCCTGATTACGCAGGCGGACTATCGCAACACCGTGATCTTTCCGGAGAAGATCGGCGGCCGCTACGTGCGCCTGGATCGGCCGCACTCGGAGATCAGCCCCTGGTCGATCTGGATCAGCTACTCGCCCGATCTGATCCACTGGGGCGATTCGAAAGTCGTGATGAAGCCCGTGACGTACCACTGGGACGAGATGAAGATCGGCCCCGGCGCTCCGCCGATCAAAACAGCCAAGGGCTGGCTCAACATCTATCACGGCGTCTTCCCCACCATGGACGGGTGCGTCTATCGCCTCGGCGTCGCCCTGCACGATCTCAACGACCCGGCCCACATCATCGCCGTCGGCGACCGCTGGATTCTCCAGCCCGAAGCCCCCTGGGAGATCGTCGGCTACGTCCACAACGTCGTCTTCACCTGCGCCGCCGTCGGCGAAGACGACGGCACGCTCAAACTCTACTGGGGCGGCGCCGACAAAGTCATGTGCGCCGGCACCGCCGTCATCGAAGAACTCGTAGACTTCTGCCTGACCCACCCCCGGCCGGCCATGTAAAACCCTGCCCCTACCCTGTGTGTGGCATCGTCAAGGCCCCTGGCCTTGGCGATGGGCGCCCCGCGCGAGGGAAACCCGCCTTCGTCACTGCCCCCGGTCTGTGGCGATTCCAGTGCTCTTCAGTTCGGCTGTATTGTTGTTCGCCGCTGGCACTCGAACAAGGAATATCCCCCCAAGCCAGTCATAATCTCGTCGTGTCGGGGGATGCTTGTAGCGATACTCCGCCAGAAAGATCAGGTTCTTGTCTGGACTGACAATGCCATCCGGCACGCTCTCATCGTCAAGATGAAATTCATTCCCGGGACCAACAGAGCAATCGATGCTCCCGACATCATGCTCGCCGTCCGAATAATAGGCATCCACCGATAGAACTCCGTGGGCGTCATCAACAGCCTCGATAACACACGTTCCCTGATCGCAGGTGTAAGGGACACTGCCGGGGCCGGTCTCAAGAAACCGAACCTGGTAGGTGCCGGCAATGTCAGCCATTTTGACCGCCTGGTCGGTCTTCTTGATCAAGGCAGCGTATCCCAAATCGTGACCACTCCTGCCTTCCTCAGGGAGAATTTGCCACGCAAGTCCAATGTCGCCCTTGCCGAAGAAGAGTGCATCCTCTCCAGAGAGTCGAACCACATCGTTTACGTCATCGAGGATCCAATTCATTGGGTCGGACTCAGGAACGCCACGATCGTTCGTCCAAGTAGCTGTAGCAGTACCATTGGCCTCGAATGTGACATTCCCCCAATTGCAGCTATCGCCGGGCGATATCGTGTCGAAGTGATGGCCAAATAAGCCATAGTCGCCGACAACATCATTGGCATCTACATCGGCTACTTTACGCGTGAAGATATCGATTCTTTCCCCACCTCCATGCAGAACCCTTCCCGCATGAATCATCAGGTCGCCATTCCAGGCAACATTATACGTCTCCCCCGGAAGCTCGGCGAAACGGACATTGATCGACCCATCCTGTTGTTCTGCAACGGCGAAATCAGACGTAAACGGCGGCTGAGAACCGTTGCCGTCATCCCATTCCTGATGCCATTGATTCCCGACAATCGACACGCTTCCCCGCTTGGCCCACGGCGCAAGCGTCTCGGGATCAACGCTGAGACTGCCGAACCAGTACTGCCCACCCAACTTGAAAATCAAATCCCGACCGCTTTGATCAGCCTGCTCGATGCGTGCCGTGTGGATTCGATGCTCTCGACGAATAACCTCGCCCCTTGCATCTTCGATGTCGATTCCTTCGACGAAATAGACGAGATCGCCCTGCTTGACCATGCCGTAGTACCGGCCCGAGTCGTCGAAAACGTCCCTGTTGAGATCAAAGGCAAAGGTGTAATGCATATCCGCTGGAACCTGATTCGGCTCCACAGCCATCTTCGCAAAGGTCGGAGCGTCATCGTTCATGGCCCAGAGCCAGCCATCCGAGAAACAGATATCGCTCATGTCGCCGAGAGCCAGCCATTTCCCAAGAGTGAAATCGCGATCAGATACAACTTCATCGAGCGACCCGTCAGCCAAATTGAGCTTACAGATGCAGACCGCGCCACAGGGCCCTTTCTCTTGAACCCATAACAAACTGCCATTCCAGGCGATGTTGACACTCCAGACAGTATCCCAGTCCACCCTGGAGGGCAAGTCGTGAGACACTCCCTGGGTGAAAGCCGTTCCGTCATAAGAATACTGGCGTATCTTCCACGAGGAGTAGTCTGTGAAGCACACCCACATCTCCGAGCCGATCCACTGAAGGCTGGTGCAGTGATCGATGCCCAGGTCGTAAGACGCAACCAAGCTTGCGGTATTCGGATCTACTTTGTGGACATCCGCAGGGCCGCCCAAGGCCGGCGTGGGAGTGTCACAGATCCAGAGATGGCCGGCGTGGTATCCCATATCACTGGCTCCCCCACAGAAGAAGCCCGGCTCGAAGGTACTAAGTAAGACACACTGCGGTTCGGCGTCGGACAAACAGATATCGGTGCCTGGAAGAGCGAACGACTCAGTCGAGAGGGGATCCAGGGGATCGTGGTCGCTCCTAATGCACCCCCTGTTGTCGCCGGAGGGTTCGTATGTCTTGAATGACTCCAGCGTGAAAACACCGGAGTTATCTATGTCCATTTGGGCAAAAACCAGATAGGAATGTCCTGGGTAAGCATGAAGAACCGTCAGAAAATACGGTCCTGGTTCAGAAATGGTCGTTTGGGCCGCGAAGGGCACATCATTCACATCAACATGATTCGAGACATCATTCTCGTCTACCGCAACAATGTGAACCGGGCCGGTGTGTCTACCGCTGTAGTAGACCGTGCCGCTGATGGTGAGTTCGGAACCTGATTGCGCCCAAAGACACGGCGATAGCGCGAGAAACAGCGTGGCACAAGCAAGGTGCCCGCCAAACAGACAGCGCTTCATTGTCGTCCTCCGTTCTCCCCCCAGAGATACCGCGTAAACTCGTAGAAAGCCCGAATTTCCACTATGATAGTGATTATAGCCCTTCTTCGTTGCAGCGCTCGTCTTTTTTTCGAATACTCCTGGATTCTGTTCTTGACGAGCCGTATACATAGCAATACTATGCATATAGCTTTGAGGTACAGAACAGGAGGTATGAACGTGGCGGTATCGAAGGATTTAGTGGCGGCGTCTGCGGCGCCGATGATTTTGTCCATTCTGGCCGAAGGCGACAGCTACGGGTACGCTATCATCAAGCGCGTGCGCGAGCTTTCCGACGGCCAGATGCAGTGGACCGACGGCATGCTCTACCCCGTCCTGCATCGGCTCGAACGCCAGGGTCAGGCGGAGTCGTACCACCAGGCCAGCGAGACCGGCCGAAAGCGGAAGTACTACCGGCTGAAGAAAGACGGCTCTAAAGCCCTGGCTCAGCACAAGGAACAGTGGATGCTGGTACATACGACGCTCCAGCAGTTATGGGAGAAAAACGCATGTCTAACGTAGAAAAACATATCGACCGTTGGCGCAAGGGTTTGTCGCAGTCCGATGCATTCACCGGCGGCGATATCGGCGAATTGGAAAACCACCTTCGAGAGGAAATCGCCGTCCTGCAGAGAAGAGGGCTCTCGGAGCAAGAGGCCGTTCTTGTGGCTCGTCATCGACTGGGCGACACATCCCAATTGGCCGAGGAGTTCGCCAAAGTCGACGGAGGTCGGCGCGCGATGCAGCACTTGTCGTCGATGGCGATGGGCGTACTACTCTTCCTGCTGGCAAGCTACGCCTCGAACGGAATCTCGCGCGGCGGCGTGTGGGCCGGAGCCATGTTCGGCCTGAACGGCTACACACTGGGCGGCATCGGCGCGGGGCTGAGGATTCTGACCGTCATCAGCCTTCTCCTGTTCGGCTGGCTGATCCTCAGGAGCTGGGCCCGCAGCCAGCCGGTGGGAGCGTCTGGAGGCATGTCCGTCCCGCAAGCGATCCTGTGGTTTCTCGTCGCAGTCCTGCTGGCCGGCACAACCATTGGCGGAGAGCTACTCTTCACCGCCGCGACAGTCCGGTCCCTCGGTGTAGCTGAATACGGACGCGCGTGTCTCGTAATGGGCTACGCACGATTCGCCTGGACGATTCTGACGCCGATACTGGCGGCCATCGTGTTCGTTGCGGCCGGGGTCCACGTCCAGCGCCATCGACGTGTATGTGACAACGTATAGGAAAAACAGTGCCAACCCGACGCTTTCAAATGTCCAACAGAATCTAGGATGACACGGGCGGCCGTGGCTTGCCGCGCCGCCACTTACGATCCATGAGGATGATGACTCTGTCGTGGATGTCGCTGGGCAGGGCTTCTTTGAGCATCTTGCGCGCCTCGTGCATGGGGGTGCGCTGGGTCGTGTGGGTGATGATGATGTGCTCGTTCTGCATGCTGCCTAAGAGCTTGGCCAGTTCATCGATGTGCATGTGCCGGCCGGCGGCGGCCCGGCTGGCGTGCTCGTCCTCGTAGAACGTGCACTCGGCGATCAGGATCTTGCTCTTGGCCACGTACTCGAGCTGGGCGAAATCCACGTACTGCGTATCGCCTAAGTAGCTGACGATGGGAACCTCCAGCGGTTGGTCGATCTGGATGCCCTGCTTCTTGAGCTCGACGAGCTGCGGTCCGGTCAGGCCGTGGTATTCGGCCTTGAGCTTCTTACGTTTCTCAATCACCGCGAATCCCACCGATCCCGCGCTGTGCTTGGTGGGAAAGACCCTGGTGAATAGGTTCGGCTTGAGCTGATGCTCGTCGCCAGGCCGGACTCCTACCAGCTTGACCGGGACCTTGTTGCCGTCGAGGTATCCCCAGGCGTCGATGATCGTGCGCATCGGCTTGATCAAATTGGCGGGAGCGAGAATCGTCCCGGCCGGCAAGCCGCTGAACTTGCGCTGCGAAAGGTAGTAGGCGAACCCGGCCGAGTGATCCATGTGGCCGTGCGTCAGCAGGACGTGGTTCACGGAAATGATCTGGTCCGGCGCCTTACCGACGTCGAAGCAAACGTCGAGCTGCGGCAGCGCCACCACCGTCTCTTCGCCGGCGACCGAGTAGCCGATGAGCTGCAAGTCATCGATTTCAATACGTGCTAAGTTGTGACTGGGCATTGATTTATCCTGCGGAAGCTTGGAGAAAGCCGCATCTTAGTGGCCGCTGGCCGTAGTGTCAATTTGTTTTTGACAGCACCAAGCCGGCCGATAGACTGGACCATGAGGACTCGTCAAAAAAGGTCCGCGCGACCGCCCTCGCGCATTGACATGGTGAAATGGAGAAGGAAGGGACAATGAACAGCCGGTCGATATTCCCCGCGTTTCTGCTTGCTCTGACGGTGCTCTCGCCTGGCTTGGCCGTACCTGCTGCGGCGCAACTGGACCGGGATAAGCTTCCCGGCCGGCAGGTGCGCGTAGCCGCGATCTGCATCGGCTTCGGCGGCGATCACGACGAGAAGCTCAAACTGGCCATCGATCATCTCCATACGGCCGGCAAGAACGGCGTGGACATCGCCTGCCTGCCGGAGGAATTCGCCGGGACCGAAGCCGAACCCATACCGGGATCGACGACGCAGGCCGTCGCCCGCATGGCAAAGCAGTATCACATGTACGTGATCTGTCCGATACGCGAGCAGGCCGGCGACGAGCAGTACAACACGGCCGTGCTGATCGACCGCCGGGGACAAATCGTCGGGAGGTATCGCAAGGTCTTCGTCTTCTGGGGCGAAGGACTGCATTGCAGCCGGGAAGGGGCCAAGGTGTTTGAGACGGACTTTGGGAAGATCGGCATACTGACCTGCTTCGACCTGAACTTCCCCGAGCTGTGGCAGCAGTGCGAGGCGCTCGACGCGGACATCGTGTTCTGGCCCAGCGCCTACAGCGGCGGCGCGCCGCTGAACGCCTATGCGACCCTTTATCAGTACTATGTCGTTCCCGTCGGTGTCGGCAACATCATCGATATCACGGGCGAGACGCTGCAGACCGTCGAGAAGCCGCGCGACAGGCAGTTCATCGCGACGCTCGATCTGGACCGCAGTTTCATCCATCTCGACTTCCATCGAGAAAAGGTCAACAAGCTGTTGGCCGAACACGGCGACGAGATCGAGGCCGAACGGGTCCCCCCTGCCTCGTCCTCCGATCCGCGCGCCCCGTGGTGGCTGCTCCGCGCGATGAAACCCGGCGTGCGCGTCCGCACGCTGCTCAAGAAATACGGGATCGAGACGCTGCACGAATACCAGCAGCGCAGCCGACGCCAAATCAACGAAAGACGAGAGAAGGGCGACCGCGTGTAGCCTTTCGGCTGGAAATTTGAGCATGCCCGACAAGCGCAGCCATCGAGGACCGCATCCTTCCGATGCGAAGCTGTTCGCCCCAGAGGCCCTCGCCGATCTGCGGGCCGCACTGGCCGACTTTTCGCTCCTGCTGACCAAAGGCTACGCCGACAAGAGCGCTCTGAAGCTGGTGGGCGACCGGTTCTCTTTGACGCAGCGTCAGCGGCTGGCCGTGATGCGCAGCGCCTGCTCGGACCAGCACCTGGAACGTCGCAGAAAGCACTGCATCGATGTCGATCTGCTCGCGGGCCATCCGGTCGCCATCGACGGCTACAACCTGCTGATCACCGTCGAGGCCGCTATGAGCGGCGGCTTGATCTTCCGGGGCCGCGACGGCTGCTTCCGCGACCTGGCCAGTATCCACGGCACGTATCGCAAGGTCGAGGAGACGGTCCCGGCGGTTGAACTCATCGGTGCCTTCCTGCAAGAGATCGGTGTTCCCCACGCGTTGTGGCTCCTCGACAGCCCGGTCTCCAACAGCGGCCGGCTCAAGACGCTGATCGGTGATCTCGCCCGCGAGAACCGCTGGAGTTGGAACATCCGCCTCACCCTAAGCCCCGACGCCGAGCTAAGCCAGACCGAAACCATCGTCGTCACCACCGACAGCGTCGTGCTGGATGCGTGTGCACGGTGGACAAATCTCGGAACGCAGCTTATTCTGGCGTGCGTGCCGAGGGCCCGCGTCGTCAGCATGACGGAAGAGCCGTCCTGACAACGGGTCGAATCGTCAGAACATGCAACACAGGAGACAGGCAGTGTGCAAAAGAAAGCTCCTCTTGATGCACATGACCTTGCTGGCAGCAGTCGTGTCAGCCGGCGCCGCCGGCCGGTCCGAGCGCAGCCCCGCCGAGCGCATCGCGGCCCGCGAGTTCCCTTCGGTGTTTCAGGCCTGGAGTCCGCTTGAGAATGTCCCGGATGTGAATTTCCTGGAGGCCGTGGCCAAACACGACCTGGCCTGGAGCTGCATCGGCTTGTGCGGACTGCGGTGGGATACGCAGCCGTACGGTCTGGCCGAAGGGTTCGAG
>Ga0272442_10012957_pt1 | contig 10023 bp, 11 predicted proteins | sample SSMForm2O_FD_200262 | JGI IMG/M metagenome (GOLD analysis project Ga0272442, IMG submission 200262) | Marine sediment archaeal communities from Little Sippewissett salt marsh, Falmouth, MA, United States - SSM-Form-2O | ecosystem: Environmental > Aquatic > Marine > Wetlands > Sediment ... | reverse complement strand
GGCAGTTCGAATCTGCCACATCCCACAAGAACCGCCTTCGTAGAAGTAATTTATTAAACCCCCAGGCCAGGAGAAAGCTTTCTTTTGGATGGCATGGGGGTTAAATAAATACAGGGCGTACGCCCTGCGGTTCATGTAAGGGCCCCCTCCAACCAGATCACGTCAGTAATCTGCTCCCTGCTAGCTGCCCTCATTTTTAATTGACACATGATATATTAATTAGTACCTTTTTATTCTTTTCTGATTTAAGGTTAATTAATGTTTGTCTTATTATTTAAATAAAGAAAGGATGGTCTTATGCATTATCGTTATTTTTTATTGATGCTCACGGTCTCATTATTTTTATTTGGCTGTAGCCAGAATTTTAAAAAGGTTGAGATAGATGTCCCTGATTCAGTTAAGCAAGGAATAGAAGAAGCAGCACCTGCCGGAAAGTATCGTTTCTGTGCTCTGGAAGAATCTTACCCGAAAAATTATGAGGATTTGAAACAGTCAACATTATTTATATGTGGTGAAATAGAGAGTAAGGTAGGGCAAGAGGTTGTTTTAGCTTCAATGGACGAAAATAATTCTCTATTATTCGGAATGATCCGCAGGTTCTTTATAAATACGAACATTATTTCCGGAGCACTATCAATGACCGAAATGACTAGGATTACACCTGATGGGGGAGAAGCCATTGTCATTCCAAGTGAACAGTCAATTTACGGTCAGGATCATTCATTTAATGCTGTCCTTGGCAATTGCCTGCAGGCAATGGAAGAGAATAAAAATGGTATCCTTCTGATTGAGAAAAAGGAAAAACTTGATAGTGACGCGTTAAACAGGATGGTTGAACTAAAATTCAAATAAACATTATCAACTCTATCAACATTATCAACTTTTATTAGCTTTCCTGCAGAAGCCGAACTCCAACAAAGGAACAAAGATTATCAACAACCTCACCGCTTTAGGTTGGCGTCCCTCAACCTGAAAAATCCTGGTCTCAGAGCTGTTCATTAACCACTCTGTCACTAAAATCTCAGAAGAAATGAAAGATATTCTATTCGTTTTCTTCATATTTGCTATGGTATTTGTATAATACCAGACAAAAACCGAAGTTATGACAGTTGATATGAATAAATCAGAAGAAGCAGTAACCAGGGTGTTAGATGCACATTGGTCTGCACTAAAAGCAAAAGATGCCGATGCTGTTATAACTTTAGTAACAGATGATTTTCTTTCTTGCGGCTCTGATCCGGAAGAATTCTGGAATAAGACCGATATGTACAATACTGTTAAACAGATGTTTGCCAATGCTGAATTACAAATAGATATCACCGTCGATAAACGTGAAATACGAATTGCCAAAGATGGTAATTCAGCAATTGCCCTTGAGCAGATGTTTTTGAAACCTTTCAGCCAGAAGATACCGGTGCGAACAGTTTATCATCTTGTGAAAGATAATAATACCTGGCTGATTGATTTTACGAGTACCGGTTTTATTCCTGACAATAAGGATATAGAAAAACTCAATAAGGCATTAGAGTAAGATTCATTTTTGTTATAAAGAGACTACAACTTACAAATAATTGATTTTCTTTCCTCGTTGTCTTAACTTGTCTACTATATTACACTTATAAAGGTTTTTATGAAGCCATTAACAAAACTACTGTTAATCTTATTTACCTCTGTATATTTATCCAGTTGTGAGAAGGATAAATTAGAAACAGTGACTGACGCTGATGGCAATGTTTATAGTACTGTGGTGATAGGTACACAAATTTGGATGTCAGAGAATCTTAAAACTACAAAATTCAATGATGGTGCTGATATACCTTTGGTAACTGATTACACGGAATGGGGAAATCTGACCTCTCCTGGTTATTGCTGGTGTAACAATAATGAGGAAATTTATGGGGGAATTTATGGAGCTTTATATAATTGGTATTCAGTAAATACAGGCAAGCTTTGTCCGGATGGGTGGCATGTACCGTCTGATGAAGAATGGAAAGTGCTGGAAATGTATTTGGGAATGAGTCAAGTAGAAGCTGATAAAATAGGTCATAGAGGCACTGACGAAGGGACTAAACTCATGATGGAAGATATCTGGCTACAAAACGGGACGGATTACGGAACCAATGAAAGTGGATTTTCTGCACTCCCCGGGGGTTATAGGAGTAGTGATGGTTATTTCTACTATATTGGTGGAAGCAGTGATTGGTGGACCTCTACTGAACTAGATGCCCATGATGCATGGACCAGGAGATTATTACATGATCCCTTTGTCTACAGGGATAAGTCTGTTAAGGAAAATGGATTGTCTGTTCGTTGCTTGAAGGATAATTAATTTAATCTTTAGCAAATTACTCTGACTCCTGAAAACTCAATACTACATGCTTGAAGAAATGCAGCACACCCCTGGACTTATTGTCCGGTTGTTTTATTTTATAATGTTCTACACTATTTTATACTACTAATTCGACATGTTATATAACTATTGAATTTGGCTTACAAATGATATAACTTTAAATAACTAATAAACTAAATTAAGTAGTTATGGATAAAATCATAAAAACAGAATATGAATGGGGTAAAGCTGCTCGTAATACAAATTTAGTCTTAGGTATTATCCCTGGTTTAATTGCATTATGGATTTTGGGAGCCTTTCTCTTGACTGGCACTAAGATGCCAGCTGCAAATTTCGCAGTGTTTATATTTTTTGCAGGAGGCTCAATTATAGGAATTGCCTCATACGTTTCTCAGACAAAAAACAGGATTTTTATAAAGACCACTAATGAAGGAATAAACATATCTCCAATTGTAGTGGACTTTATTTTTTCTCGACAAGTCATTAAATGGGAAGATATTTCAAAAATTGAAATTAAAAAATTTGGTAAGTCTGAGAAAATTGTTTTATCCCTGTTGACTGGGAAGAACATCAATATTAAATTAGGATACCTGAATAAAGATGATCGGGAAAGTCTTAAACAAAGTTTATTGAAGGATCAGGGTCATTGATAAAGAAGTGAATCTCCAGGATATACTATTGATGGAAATGTATTTGGTATGCATATTACAATAATTGAAAAGTCAGGTAGTACTTCAAACTCAGCGAGGCTGGCAATATTATTATAGGTGCCTTCCATAGATATTTTTGAATTAGCTAAAAAGCAAAATGTAAAAGTTAACGCGGTTAAAACAAGAAGTATAATTTTATTGGATTTATCACACTATTTTTCGATTGATTGCAGATATTTTTTTTGGGCTGTTTTAATATGATATTTTTGTTAGACACCCTCAAAGCTACGCAAAAGGGTATGTAGCACACCCCTGGCTTTGCCCGGGGGTTTTTATTTGATAATGTTATATGTTATTCTACTACTTATTATAAATGCTATGCATGAGCAAATACAGTACACCCCTGGACTTATGTCCGGGGGTTTATATTTGATAATGTTATATATGGTTTAACTGCATCCATTCTCATTTATAATTGACTTTTTGATAGTTATGATGTAAATTGCTTTTATTAACCACAAAACCATACTAATTATGAAAAAAATCTATCTACTTTCAATTGCATTATTTCTTGTATGTGCCGCCAATGCTCAAACTGAGTTCACTGTGCCTACACCTTCTCCGGAACAGAAGTATAATCTTGCAAGGGGATGGTGGTATAATACTCTTTTGACATCAATGAGTGTGGCAAAAGATGCTGGAATGACTGTTGAAGAATTCAGCAGGAAATCCGGAGAAATATATGCTGCGTATTGGGATGCCGAAATGGGTTTTACCAAGTTCACAAATAATATGTTGTATTACATATCTTGTGTATCAGATAGTATTAAAATTGTTGAACAGTCAGAGGTAAAAGTTGTGTTTATCTCTTCTCCTATATATCCTCCATTGGTAAATCAAGGGATTCTTTTCGGTTCATCATTAGAAGAAGTGGTTTTATGTTTGGATTTAGTTTATAGTGAAATTGCTAATCATTTAAACCTAAACTGTAATGTAACTTTGGTGGAGGGGGGACTTCAATTTGAGATATCACAATAATCTCATTATAAATTCGAATTTATCCCTCAACATTCAATTTATCTAACCACAAAACCATACTAATTATGAAGAAATTATTGTTCTTACTCCTCGGGTTTGTTATTATAACCACCGCCTGTCAAACTAACACCGAACTCACAGATGCTGATAAAGATGCAATAGTGCAAGCTGTTAAGCAAAAAAGTCAGGGATACTGGAGTGCTCTAGGGCAGATATATGACGAAGATACTTACAGTACGTTGATGAAATATTTTGACGAAAATTCTGATCAAATGTGGCAGACAGAACCTGTTTCTATGATTCTAAATACAACCAGCATTTTCAATAAACAGGAAGATTGGTTGACAACATTTGAAGAAGTTATTTCAAACAGAATTTCTACTCCATGCAAAATATTGGAAGCATATTATTCTGTATTATCAAATGACAAAGTTCTCGAAGTAATTGTTGGGAATGCTTCTTATACAATAAAAGACAGCACTATAGTTGGTCCTTTTAAATATGTCAATACAGCTATATGGTCAAGCATAGATGGAGAATGGAAAATTCAATTAGACCATCAATCTACTGATCGAGAATAATACTTCATAACTTGAATCATTTGAGTAGACATACTGGATTCTAATTTCAGCACACCCCTGGCTTTGTCCGGGGGTTTTTATTTGATAATGTTATATATGGTTTAACAAATTTGCTCCTTTTGTATTGCTTTGCTTTACTTAAGTCCCTTTTTTAGTAACTTGCGTATTATATGACAAATATGTCAGTTGATGATGAAGGCAGTAATAAAACTCCTGTTAATCTTATTGGCCTCTGTTTATTTTTACAGTTGTGAGAAAGATAAATTAGAAACTGTAACCGACTTTGACGGCAATGTTTACAATACAGTAAGAATAGGAACACAAATATGGATGGCAGAGAACCTTAAAACTACAAAATTCAATGATGGTGCTGATATACCTTTAGTTACTGATTATTCAGAATGGGGAAACCTAACCTCCCCTGGTTATTGCTGGTACAACAATGATAAGTACACTTATGGGGGCATTTATGGAGCTTTATATAATTGGTATACAGTAAATACAGGTAAGCTTTGTCCTGAGGGTTGGCATGTACCATCTGATGTAGAATGGAACGTGCTCGAGAATTATCTGGGAGGTGAGACTGTTGCTGGTGGTAAGTTAAAAGAAGCTGGGACAGAACATTGGGAATATCCAAATACAGGAGCAACTAATGTCAGTGGGTTTACAGCTCTACCTGGATCAGGGCGATATCAGAGTGAAATGTTTACCGAAATTGGATTTTTTGGAAACTGGTGGTCCTCCTCACAAGAGGATCAAGGCTTCCCTTACTCAGTGTACAGAAATCTGACATATTTTGATGGAGGTATTTATTGGGGTGGCAGCGGTATATCAGATGGACTTTCTGTCCGCTGCATAAAAGATAAATAAATTGCTATGGTCTGTATTTCTAAATACTAAGCTGAATCAAAATTATTTTACTTCTATACTAAAATCAGACCCCTCATAGCTTACACCACGAGCGAATACGGCACACTTTTGGGCTTAATGTCCGGGTGTTTTTATTTGATAATGTTATATATGGTTTAATTTAATATTATTTAAAAACTTGACTTTCCCTATGTATCTTATTAATTTAGCTAGTAATAAACAACAAAACCTACCTATCATGAAGCTCATAATCAAAGGTATTGTAGTCATGCTGGCGATTACTTTATTAAGCCAGTGTGAAAAAGATAAAGAGAATTATAATGTTAACATTCCAGATGACAATTTCCTAAATCTATTGATTGAACAAGGTGTTGATACGGATGGAGATAGTATCATTAGTCTTGAGGAGGCAGCAGTGGTAAATCATTTGAGTGTTTTTGGGCCTGATATTTCAGATTTAAAAGGTATAGAGAAGTTTGTAAATTTAGAAATGCTTATTTGCTGTAGCACTAACATAACGGAACTAAATCTTGATAATAATACCAAGCTAAAAGTTATAAATTGCTCGTCTAACCAGAACTTAACATCGTTAAGTGTTTCAAAATGTACTGAGTTAAAAGAACTAAAGTGTTATAAAAGTAATCTGACATCCTTGGATCTAACTTATAATGGAAATCTTGAGATATTAAATTGTAATGACAATAAATTAACCGAACTCAAATTATTGTATAATACCAGTCTTAAAGAACTCTATTGCAGTAATAACAATTTATCATGGGTTGGGTTTGATGTCTCTAATAATACAGAATTAAAAGTATTGGAATGTAATAATATTTTTATTAGTCTAAATACTTTGGACCTTTCAAATCACACAGAGTTAAGGTATTTATATTGTAAAAATTGTAGCCTTCATACTTTGGATATTTCAAATAGCACAGAATTAATAGAATTGCATTGTTCCGGAAATCCATCTTTGTCCGGTCTCGACGTTTCTAATAATACAAATTTGGAATATTTAATCTGTAGTACTTGTGATTTAAAAATGTTAGACATTTCGAATAACCCTTTATTAGAAAGTTTAGATTGTTCAAACAATGAGCTAACAAGTCTTGATATTTCAAACAATACCAAATTGATATGGTTTGATTGTGAAGAAAACTATAAAATAACAAATTTGGACATCTCAAACAATTTAGAGTTACAAAGAATAGACTTTACTTATATGGGACTTACTTCACTGGATATAAGTAAAAATGTTAAACTGAATTATATAGATTTATCTAGTATGAGTTATCTCGATCAGGTATGTGTCTGGGAAGGACAGTTCCCACCAACAGGATGCTTGTTAGATATAAGATATAGCCCAAACGTATATTTCACAACGGAGTGCAGTAAATAAAGCGATTTAAGTTATTTTAACTTTAAACATGGCAGACCTTTCATAGCTTACAGCACGAGGGAATACAGTACACCCCTGGACTTATGTCCGGGGGTTAATATTTGATAATGTTATATATGGTTTAACTGCATCCATTTTCATTTATAATTGACTTTTTGATAGTTATGATGTAAATTGCTTTTATTAACCACAAAACCTAACTATCATGAAAAAAATCTGTCTTCTTTCAATTACATTATTTTTAGTTTGTGCTGTAAATGCTCAAACTGAGTTCACTGTGCCTACACCAACCCCGGAACAGAAGTATAATTATGCAAGGGGCTTTTGGTATAATAGTCTTTTGACGTCAATTAGTGTGGCAAAAGATGAAGGAATGACTGTTGAAGAATTCAGCAGGAAATCCGCAGAATATTATGCTGCACTTTGGGATGCCGAAATGGATTTTAACCAGTTCACAAACAGGATGTTGTATTTCAATGCATGCATATCAGACAGTACTAAAATTGTTGAACAGTCAGAGGAAAAAGTTGTCTTTATCATTTCTCCTTTAAGTCCCCCATCTCTTTTCGGTTCATCAATAGAAGAATTGGTTGAATATTGGGATGTATTATATAGTTATTTTGCTAACAGGTATAAACTAAACTGTAATGTAAGCCTTGTAGAAGAAGGAGTTCAATTTGAGATATCACAGTAATCTCAATATCTATTCGAATTTATTCCTCAACATTTAATTTATCTAACCACAAAACCATACTAATTATGAAGAAATTATTGTTCTTACTCCTCGGGCTTGTAATTCTAACAACCGCCTGTCAAACTAACACCGAACTAACCGATGCTGATAAAGACGCTATGGTGCAAGCTGTAAAGCAAGCAAGTCAAGAATATCAATCGCTTATATCCAGTATTTATGACAACGAAACTTACAATAAATCATTAAAATTTATTGATGAAAACTCTGACCAGATGTGGCAAACTGAGCCTGTTGCCATCATCTATAATCTCAATATTATAAATAAACAAGCAGAGAGTTTGGCAACCCTTAAGTCAATGTTTGAAAATAGACTTTCAGGTATCGATAATGTTCAGGAAGCTCATTATTCGGTATTGTCTGATAATAAGGTTCTTGAAGTAATAGAAGGTGATTTTTCCATAGTTTTTAAAGACAGTACTGAAGGAGGACCTTTTAATTGGGTTGGTACATATATCTGGGCAAACATAGAAGGAGAATGGAAAATTCAGTATGCTCATAATTCATATGCACAACAATCAGAATAGTATCATATACTTTACTAATTGTCTAACTCCCTCATAGCTTACAGCACGAGGGAATGCAGCACACCCCTGGGCTTATTCCGGGGGTTAATATTTGATATTATTATGTCCACCGCTTATATCTTAAACTCTTAATCTTAAACTCACTCTCAACTCACGTGTAAATATCCCCTAACTTAACCACTACCTTTAATAATGTAGCTGTAAGTTTTAAGACGCAAGACCTGGTGTCTCTACTTTGTATTTATCAATTATTATTTCCTGCCAGGTTCAAGGCGCTTAATTGTGCGCCTCTACTTTATAAACTCTATCAACTCTATCAACCCTATCAACCTTATCAACATTAATTACCCCTTTCCTCACTTTTATAATTATCCCGTATCTTTACCTGGCAGTAAAAACAAAAACAAATACCCATGATTCCCCTCTCAATATTCAATAATGTACTGGGACCTGTAATGCGTGGACCCAGCAGCTCACACACTGCCGCTGCGGTTCGAATAGCTCTACTGGGACGTAAGCTGCTGGAGGAAGAACCCCAATATGCGCGTTTTACTTTCGACCCGGGCGGATCACTGGCTACAATCTACCGCGAACAGGGATCAGCAATGGGACTGGCAGCCGGACTGCTTGGCATGGAGATTACAGATAAGGATATTGTCAAATCTGAAGAAATATGCCGGGAAAGAAACCTCGAAATAGAATACAGGATTGAGAAATTCTCCACTGAGCATCCGAATATATACAAAACATATATCAGGGGAATATCAGGTAAGGAAATAAGGTATAATGCAATATCAACAGGCGGCGGAACAGTAAAACTTACTGAACTGAATGGCGATAAGGTGGAGGACGATTTTGATTATATAAACATGCTGATGCCTGTGAAGCTAAAGCGTGAGCCCGTAATGCCATTTAAGGATCTTAATGACCTTGTTATTAAGCTAAAAAATAATGGGGGGCTGCTATCAGATTATGCCATAGATTATGAGACAGGTGTGGGGGAACTGTCTTCTGAAGATGTTCTCGTGCTTGCCTGCTCACATATATATATAATGAAGGAATCAATACAAGATGGATTGAAGGGGACGGATTGCGACGACAGGATCCTGCACAGGCAATCACACCTCTTCTCGAAGCTGCCTGAAAAGGGACAGTTCCTGCCGTCCGACCTGACTAATAAGATTATACAGGCAGTAACAGCCGTCATGGAGGTAAAAAGTTCAATGGGCCTGATAGTGGCTGCCCCTACAGCCGGTTCATGCGGTACCCTGCCGGGTGCTCTTATAACGGCAGCCGAAGCAGGATTTAAAACGGAGCACCAAATGATGAGAGCTATGCTGGCAGCAGGAATGCTGGGGATATTTATAGCTGAGGAGTCCGGTTTTGCTGCTGAAGAGGGTGGTTGTCAGAATGAATGTGGTTCAGCCTCGGGGATGACCGCTGCCGCCCTGGTCGAACTGATGGGAGGCGATGGACTGATGTCACTGAATGCCGCTTCGCTGGCACTGCAGAATACCCTTGGCATGATATGCGATCCCGTGGCCGGAAGGGTGGAGGTCCCCTGCCTGGGGAAGAATGTTATGGCAGCACTAAATGCCCTGGCTGCCGCCAGTATGATCATAGCAGGATACCAGCATGTTATACCCCTGGATGAAGTCCTTAAAGCAATGAAGGAAGTGGGTATGGCTATGGATCATAAATACCGTTGCACCTGCAAAGGCGGACTGTCAACAACACCAACATCCCGTCGTATAATGGATGAGCTTTCATCCCGGCAAAGTGGAAAAATATAAGGAACGGACCTGCAATAAGTTTTAAGACGCCAGGCCTGGTTTCTCTAACTTATATTTATCAATT
>Ga0272442_10012956_pt1 | contig 10023 bp, 11 predicted proteins | sample SSMForm2O_FD_200262 | JGI IMG/M metagenome (GOLD analysis project Ga0272442, IMG submission 200262) | Marine sediment archaeal communities from Little Sippewissett salt marsh, Falmouth, MA, United States - SSM-Form-2O | ecosystem: Environmental > Aquatic > Marine > Wetlands > Sediment ... | reverse complement strand
TACTCCTGTCTCCTACTGGCCGTATTCGTGGTTTCGGCCCTGGATTCAGGTCGATTCGGATGGTCTTTCATGCCGATGGGCATACGGATAATCGGCTGGATCGGGCTTGGAGCCGCCTTGGCCATAGTCTGGTGGGTGATGTCCGTGAATCCGTTTGCATCGCGCTGGGTACGGATTCAGGATGATCGGGGGCATGAGGTCATCACAGGAGGACCTTATGGATACGTCCGTCATCCGATGTATGTGGGTACAATCATATCCATGATCAGTATTCCCATCGTCTTAGGCTCCTTGTGGGGGCTTCTCCCCGGAGCTTTGGCGGCGCTCTTGTTTATTTTCCGGACCGCTCTGGAAGATAAGACGCTCCGAATCAAGCTGCCCGGTTACGGGGATTACGCCGGACGCGTACGGTATCGGCTTCTGCCCGGGATCTGGTAGCGTCTCCTGAGGGACAGAAGCCGAGAGATCGGCTGCATAATAATAGGCAGGCGGCCTAATTTAATTGAAATCATGGAGGATGGTTATAGCTCAGGAAGAACATAATTTAAGAATTGACTATATTGAACTGCCTGCAGCTGACGTTGGCGAGGCGAAGCGGTTCTATTCCACGGTATTCGGGTGGTCTTTTACAGACTACGGCCCGGACTACACAAGTTTCAGTGATGGGCGTCTCGCGGGAGGATTTGCCAAAGCCGAGACGGTTGCGCCGGGCGGCCCCTTGATCATCATCTACGCTCTGGACCTTTCAGGCGTTGAGAAAGCCATCGAGGAAAATGGAGGGAAAATCGTCCAAGAGACCTACGAGTTCCCCGGAGGCAAACGATTCCACTTCCGAGATCCCTCCGGTCACGAACTGGCCGTGTGGTCGGATAAGTGATCTGCGGGTGGAGTGACGGTCCGCCCAACAAATCATTTCAGCGGATCAGACGGCACGCTCCGCGCACGCCGGCCGCTGAATTATGCGTTATTTAGACATGGGAGGAGAAGATGAGCGACGAGATCCGCCTACTTGAAACATTCGACACATTTCGAGAAGCCTTATTCACTAATGACGGGCAAATGCTGAACCTGTTGATTGCGGAGGATTATGTTGGATTTGATCTCATCGGCAATATGCAAGATAAGAAGATGTGTCTCGATGCATACCGACCGGGTGCAACAAAGCTCGATAAGTACGATGTCGAGGAGGTTACATCAGTGGTGATCGGTATAGTCGGGATTATCACCGGCAAGGGGTACATTCACGGTGAATTCGCGGAATCTGAGTTCGAACACAATTTACGGTTTCTTGACCTTTATGTTAATCGAGAGGGCAGGTGGCAGCTGTATCTGTCACAGGTGACACCGTTAGGAGCAGGTTAACCGCTGCTTGCAGCGGTAGTAAGATGCCGATCCACTATCATTCAGCATCTATGTATTCATTGACCTTTGATCGCAAGCTCCAGATCTTGACGGAATAAATCAGAAGCAAGCCGCCGCTCAAGATGAGCTCACCCGGAGTTTTAAGACCCGGCCAAATAAAAGAAGCAACCAATTTGATTCCGACAAGCATACTGATGATTCCAAACCAAAGGAGATGCGTTCTTATATGCTTTGCCAAAACGGGAAAAGATTTTCCATTCATGCTGTCCCCCTTCACAATGCATTCAAAAACCAATGTGCCTACAATGTATACGGCACCGCCCCGTCTCTTGCGGGATTGCGGTTTTTACCGCTGTATAAAATGATGCTATCGAAATCATTTTCAGAAATCCAGTAGACCTTTCGATCACTTTTTCCGATCCGGCTAATGGAACAGGGAGCGATATGATCCATAACTTCTCATGAGAAACAATCGTATAATATGTTAGGCCTTAATATATTCAACAAATATAAAGGGAAGAATGAAGAATAACGTATTAAACACAATATTCTTTTCAAATTCTAATTTACGTTGGGGATGGATTATTACATTTTATCTATTAATAGTTATAACAACAATATCTATAATTGTAGGTCCCCTAGTATTTATTCTATCTCTCATAAATTATACACCCCAACCTGGCAAACCCGTGACAGGTTGGTCTTCAATTATTGGTTCAATAATTACTCTTTTGGCAGGATATTCTGCATTTATAATTGGAACGCATATTGCGCAACGTTTATTAAGAAAAAGCAATCTCAGTAGACTTGGATTATCTATTAATAAAAAATGGAGTTATAATCTTGTCTTAGGTATTGGATTGGGTACATCCATTGTCATTGTTTCTACTTTTTTATCCTGGTTAATGGGGTGGTATCAATTTTTAGGTTATTCATGGCAGTTTCGTCCAACAGATATTTTACTACCAGCATTCATACTATCATTTATAGCCAGTTTACAATCTCCTATACTTGAAGAAGTCATTTTTAGGGGATTTATATTTCAAACTTTATTAGATAGATGGGGATTACGTATTGCTGTTTTCATATCTTCTATTTTATTCGGCTTAGCTCATTTAACAAATGTGGATAGTAATTATAGTTGGTTGGCAGCAGTAATTAGTACATTTTTAGCAGGATTGATGTTTGCACAAGCATATTTAGTTTATAAAAGTTTATGGCTCCCAGTAGGAATACATTTCGGTTGGATTTTTTCTGGCCGATTATTAAATGATGTTGGAATTCCAGCAGAGAAAGCATTGTTAATAGTCTCAAAAGTAGAAGGTCCGTCAATTCTAGTAAATCCATTGGGAGGCGGTGCCGGTTTATTTGAGTTGATTGGTGTCGGTCTGGTTTCATTGATATTATGGAAAATATTTAAACTATCTAAAAAGATGAATAACAATAAAGTTTTGTAACCGATGTCATGAAACTGTACCCCATGAAGGCCTAACCATCGCACCAACCTGACGCCTTCGTGCTCTGCACTTGACAGTCAGATTGACGCTATCGGCGCAGGTTATGCGTAGACGTTATACCCATGGAGGGATAGGATGGAAGGCACAGCATCCGGTCAAAGGGCGACAATCGAAGCCTATATTTCCGCATACAATGCACTCGATGTCGATAGGATGCTCCGTTTCGTACACCGGGATGTCGAATTTAAGAATGTCTCCGGAAGCGAAGTGAACGCAACGGCCGGCGGAATCGATGAATTGCGAAAGATGGCTGAGCAATCAAAGCAGCTGTTTTCTTCCCGGCACCAATCAATAACATCATATGAGGAAGACGGTGAGACGGTTCAGGTGGGAATCAAGTTCGAAGCCGTCCTTGCGGCCGACTTACCGAATGGAGCGAAAGCCGGAGATTCGATAAACCTGAAAGGACAATCGGTCTTCACGTTCCGGGATGGAAAACTCTGGCGCATTACAGATTACAGCTGAGTGCACGGGAATGCCGGCGTAGAACACATCACCAGACCGGACGCCGGGACCGCCCGGAAAGATCGGCGGCGCGCTTCGGCCTTCGGAGCCCCCGCTTATGATAGGAGTTTAATCATGAAAAGAAGCTTACCGATAGTGATTTCGTTTCTTATTTGCTGCTCGGCATGTACATCCATGCGCGAGGCCGAACCCGAAGGGCTTATCGCCGGATTCGGAAGCACGCCGACGATCGACGGCGTGTTCGACTCGGGGGAATGGGACGACGCGGAGATTGTGCAAGCGGATACGGCGGAGCTGTTCAGGATAAAGCACGATGGGGTCAACCTGTATTTCGCCGTGCGGGCGGGCGGAGGCAACCTCTTGTTCAACACGGATGCGGGTGTTCGTGTCCTCCATTGGTCCGCTCAGTTGGGCTCAGCGGAATACGTAAAGTCCGATACCTCAACCCAGTCGCTCGACAAACCTCTTGCCCCTGAACTATGGGGGCTGCAGGACGAGCCCCCCACCGTCATCCAAGAGGCTCTGGCCGGGTATCTGGCTGAAAACGGCTGGGCGGCGAATACGGCCTCGATGGGCAGCTTGATGGAATCGGAACTGGCGGTCTCTTTTGATCGGCTCGGCGTCGACACCGGATCGGGACGATTCGTCGAGATACCCGGCGTGCGTATCGAGGCCGGCCTCATGATCACCCGAAGCGACCCAAGAAGAGAAGAGCTTCTGGCGCTGCCTCGGGAGGAGCTGAAAAAACGATATCCATTCGTGTCCTGGCCGGCGTCAAGTGACATCATCGGTCAGGGCAACCTTCCGGATACCATACGCGTCGAACCGGCAGATTTCGGCAGGATCTGGATTGATCTTCGGAGGTAACGTCTCATTTCAACGATGAGATGGTGAAGCGTCACGGCCTGTTTATTAAAAAAGGAAAGCGGTTTTTCCGATCCATCAAAATGGTATAATATGTTGGCAGCTGAATACGCAAAACAAAGAGGAGATTAAGAATGGACGCCGTTGAAATGATCAAAGAACGCCGGAGCGTTCGGAAATATAAAAACGAGAAAGTCGACCGCGCCACCATGACGGAGATCGTCGAGCTCAGCCGATGGGCGCCTTCTTGGGGCAATTTCCAGATCGTAAGATATACTCTGGTTGACGATGCATCCATCATCGAAAAGCTGGCGGCGGGTGGTGTTAAAGGTTTCAACTACAATATCAGGACGCTGAAAAATGCCCACGGCGTTGCCGTGTTGAGCTTTGTCAAAGGCAAGAGCGGCAAGCTCGATCCGGAAAATGGGGGCTATTCGACATCCAAAGCCAGTGTCTGGGAGGTTTTCGACGCCGGCATCGCATGCCAAACCTTCTGTCTGGCGGCCCACGCCAAAGGCGTTGGAACGTGCATCTTCGGGGTTATCGATGAGGAAACGATTTCCGAGATCGTCGGTCTCCCGGAAGAAGAAACCGTGGCCGCACTCATCGTCTACGGGTATGAAGAGGGAAAGCACGCCGCGCCTACCCCGAGAAAAGAGGTTGACGACATCCTGCGTTTCGTAGAGGCGTAAGAATATTCCTATAACCCGGAAACCGGATCTGAAGTGTTATTACCGGTGCGATCGACGGTTCGGTACTTTCAGTTTTTCTTCAACGCCTGAGAACAACACCTTTCATTATGATCTTATTTTGATTCGGATTTGATCATATTGGTCAACTCCATGATCGTGTTCAGAATCAGTTCCGGATTTTCAGCAAGAACACCATGACTGTTGTCTTGCGCGATTATCATTTTATGTTTTTCGGAGTCGGCAACCATTTCCTCATGGCACTTACGCCATATCTCCTTGGAAATGGGCGGATTGCCGGTCGTTATCAGGATCACCGGTATCTGTTTCGGCAGCTCCTTGCCCCTCAAAGGTACCAGAGCTTCAGGAAAATGATCGACCATTCTATTACCGGCTTTTTCATGGTTCCTTGTCGGATTTTCAAAATATGGGGTAACGGCATTCAGGTTATCAAGGCCGAACCTGTCGACGAATTTAACGTTCATCGGATCAATCAGGACAAGACCGCTGACCAGTTCAGGGTATTGCAAAGTGAAAAGTTGAATCAATAATCCCCCATACGAATGCCCAACAAGAATAAATTTATCCTTGAATCCCTGCACTTCCAAACATTTTTTAAGTGCGGCGATTTCATCTATGGCATTGAATTCATCAGGACCCAGTTCGCTTTGCCCAAAACCCGAGCGATCATAACTCATAACCCTCATACCGGTTCGTTCAGCGAGAGTATCTTGTACCGCCTGATATGCATCGGAATATTCCCCTCCGCCGGCTTCCAAAATAATCGTGTATTCACTTTCAATGTCCGATAATACGACCCTCAGCTTGTGTGTCCCTATATCTACAACTTTATCGGTTTTGACAACTTGTGATGATTTTTGTTCAGCATTGATAGAAAACGTCATAACAATGATGCAGCAGCCGATTACGATGAGCTCTTGAAAGACTCTTTGCATCTGTCCCTCCTCTTGTTAATAAGCTGATCGGATATTATGACTCGCGCAATTTAAAGTCAACCTGATCTTAAACGCCTGAAAATTTTTGATTCAGCCGCGGGACCTGCCCCCGCAGGTCCGTGACAGGGAAGATTCCAACGGCTACATCGACAGTTCGGCGCTGTTTAGAGTTACCCTTCTTCAACATACCATCCCGGATAACCTTTTGCGCTTGAGGGGTTTCCCATCGCGGTCAATACAACCTACTCCGGCAGCACTACATAGCTGAAAAAGACACGCCAACCCTCCGTTGTCTTCGTCAGCATGTCATAGAACACAGCCTGCATTTCTTTCTCTCCGATAATGTTAATAAAGAGCCCTGTTACCCATGCGGTTCTTTCGTCTATTACAAAGACCTTTAAATCATCAAAGCGGACTGCCGCTCGACGTGCTACAGACCGTTGATAATAATCCAGTGAACCCTTTCTATATGCCTCCCAGCCTATCTCCATGTGCTTGCCGTGCATATTACATATGTTCGGTGAATTCAGAAAGTAATCCTTCCATTTTTCCCAAGTCTGTACTTCTGATTCCCCTTCGAAAGACCGATATCTTGCAATGATATCTTTCGTGATGCTCTCCTCAGAAGAAACCGCATCCTGTGCCGAAACCAGTACTGGAACCAAAGCCAGTAGTAGAATCCAACAGAATCTTGTAGCTATGATCGCTTTTCTCATAATACCCCTCCATGTTGATGCTTTCTTTGATTTCAAGGCCTACTCTTTCCTACTATAAGTGCGCCTCACATATATTATACGGCCGTTTCTAGGGCGGGTTCATGGCCGTATAAAGGCATAGGCAGCCTGAGATATTGGATTCGATTCTCCCGGCGAGGCGTACATGAAGGCGGGGAAGAAGGATCCGGCGATCGCCAATTACGAGAAGTCCCTGGAACTGAATCTGAATAACAGCAACGCCGTAAAAATGCTGAAAAAAATATTAAAAAATTAAAATAACCGCTTGACATATATTACTATTATCGTTATATTCTTAGTGCGTTACAAAATAACGAGAGAGAAAACGACATGACACAAGAAAATTTCGAGCAGCAGATCGAAGCTATCAACCGGGCCTTCCATCAAGTCTGGTTCGCGGTCATGTTCGACCGGCCGGACACCCGGTCCGAGAACATGCAGACCCTTTCCTTCATCGACATGCATCTGATCGGGATCGCGAATGAGAACCCGGACTACATCCTCAAGGAGATCCGGGATATCCTCAAGGTTCCCCAGACCACGCTCAGCAGCATCGTGGGCAAGCTGGAAAAACTGGGCTTCATCCGGCGCGTGATCAATCACAGGGACATGCGGTCGTTTTCGATCGAGGTGACCGAAAAAGGCAAGCGTATGCACGAGGAACACAAGGCCGACGACCGTAAAAAGGCGGAGCACCTTCTCGGTCTGCTGGATGCGGATGAGCGGGACGATTTCATCCGCTTGTTCCGGAAAGTTGCCGACGGAATGGCACGGCATTGACAGGAGATCGAAATGCGCCATCAAGAATTCGTATTCGAAACGGGAGAGAAAACTTTTTTTTCGCCCATTTACAACGATGTTCGTAGGTTACGACATCATATATTATCTATCATCAATGCTATATGCGGACAGAGCGATATTTTTTTAAAGCAATACAACGAAGTTAGCATATTTAATTATTCGTTTTAAAGGAGGCTCATCATGTTGAAACGAATGCTCATGATCCTGATACTCATCACCGCTCCCCTGTTCGGACAGGGACTGTTCGAAGGCGCCCTCGATGAAGAGATCTTCGATGCCAAGTCGGCCGCCGGCCTGAAATTCGAGCTCAACGGTTATGTGCGGAGCGGAATATTTATGGGAGCGCGCCCCGGTCGTTCCGGCCTGGAAGCCAAGTACAGCGCGGCGGAGAACGCCCTCAAGCTGAGGGCCAGGAAGGGCGATTTGGGCGACGCATTCGCCGAGCTCCGGCTGTCCGAGCACTTCCTGGATGGAAACACCCGCGTCGATGTGGATATACGCGAGGCCTATGTGAACCTGTACCCGGGAAACATCGACCTGCGGATCGGAGAACAGATCGTGGTGTGGGGACGGGCGGACGGATTCAATCCTACCAACACCGTCACCCCCATGAACATGCTTGTTTTTTCTCCGGACAACGACGACCGCCGCGAGAGCAATTTCCTGCTGCGTTCCTTCTGGAGCCTGTCGGATTTTCGCCTGGAAGCGATCTGGGTTCCGGTTTACCGGCCCTCCACGCTGGCCTTCGAACACGCGGAACTGCCCCGAGGCGTGTCGATAGGGAAAAGCGACGATCCAGACGCCCGCCTTTCGAACGGCGCCGTGGCGCTCAAGTTGAACTATGAAAAACCCGCGTTCGACGGATCGCTCTCCTACTTCAACGGCCATGCCCTGATGCCCGGCATTCAGGCGGACTTATCCGAAGCTGCCGGATGCCGAATCTCACAGGTTGCGTATCGAATCCAAATCCTGGGAGCCGATTTTTCCACCTCCCTGGGCCGTTATGGCCTGCGCGGAGAATTCGCGCTCAGCCTGCCCAAGGGCGGCGATCCGGCCTGGGGCGCCGTTCCCAACTCCCAGCTCGAAGGAGTTGTGGGACTGGACCGGGAATTCGGGGACTTCAGCCTGATCCTGCAGTACATCGGAAAGCATGTATTCGACTTCGACGGCCTGCCCGGCACGGCATCAGAGCCGGAACAAGGGATACCAGGCGAGATCCGGCTTTGGAACCGTTTGCTGGCCTCTCAAACGAAAGAATGGGCCCATTCGCTGTCCTTTCGGCCGAGCTGTTCCCTGCTTCACCAGACCCTGAGCTGCGAGATCCTGGGCCTGGTCAACTTCACAACCGGGGAGGCTTTCCTGAAACCTCAGGCTTCGTTGTGCCCCGTCGACGATCTGACTGTAACCGCCGGCTTTCAGTGGTACTCCGGCCCGGACGACACCCTGTTCGGACGCATCGACAAGAGCGTCAGCGCTTTTTTCCTGGAGATCAAAACGTCTTTCTAATCCATAAGAAAAGGAGAGAATCATGAATAGACTATCAGAAAACATCATCAAATTCCGCTGGCTCATCATCATCGCCTTCGCGGCCACGGCGCTTTTCTTCGGCGCCCGGATCCCCAAGGCTGAGATGAATTCCGACATGCTGACTTACATGCCCGAGGACATGGCGTCACGTGTGAACAAGCAGCGGATCGAAGACCTGTTCGGAGGATCGGAAATGATCATGATCCTGGTCAGGACCGATGACGTGCTGAAACCCGAAACCCTCATCCGAGTCAAGGGCCTGTCCCGGGGCATGAAGCGCATTTCCGGCGTGGATAAGGTGCTTTCCCTGTTCGAGCTCAAACACATCAGGGGCGAAGACGGGGCCATGATCGTCGATCCGGCGGTCCGGCGGATTCCCGGAGATGAGGCGTCCCGCGAGGCGCTGCGCGCCGACATTCGAAACAATGACATCGTATACGGCAATGTGATTTCAAAAGACTTCACCCTGACCGCGGTGATCGGCATGATCAAGACCGGCGTGTCGGACGAACGCCTGCTGTCCGACATCGAACGATTGATTCAAGAACATCCGGGAGACGAAGAGGTCAGCCTGGGCGGTACGCCGTGCACCCGCTACAACACTGCGCTCAACACCAAGAAAGACCTGGCCCGCCTGCTGCCCATCGGCCTGTGTATCATGCTGATTTTCCTGCTGTTCTGCTTCCGGCAGATACGCGGATTCGTCATCCCCTTCCTGGTGGTGATCATGTCGATCTTCTTCGCCATGGGCCTGATCGCGCCGCTGGGCTGGAAGATGACGGCGATCACCGTGATCCTGCCCGTACTGCTGATCGCCGTGGCCAATGATTACGGCATCCACATGATCGCCCGTTACCAGGAGGACAATACGGCCGGCAACTCCTTTACCAGGCAGCAGCTGGCCCGGCGCATGTTCCGCGGCCTGGGCGTGCCGATTTTTCTGGCCGGATTGACCACCATCATCGGCATGCTCTGCCTGCAGGGTCACATTCTGATCCCGGCCGGACAGTTGGGCGTGCTGGCCGCGGCCGGCATCGCCTTCGCATTGGCAGCCAGCCTGTTCTTCATTCCGGCCGTGGTATCCCTACTGCCCAAGGCCAAGCCTATC
>Ga0272442_10012955_pt1 | contig 10024 bp, 8 predicted proteins | sample SSMForm2O_FD_200262 | JGI IMG/M metagenome (GOLD analysis project Ga0272442, IMG submission 200262) | Marine sediment archaeal communities from Little Sippewissett salt marsh, Falmouth, MA, United States - SSM-Form-2O | ecosystem: Environmental > Aquatic > Marine > Wetlands > Sediment ... | reverse complement strand
TTCTCGGTGATAAGGCCATTCGACCGGGCTTCGTGATAGGCAATCGGGATCGAAGCTGCCGAAGTATTGCCGTAACGTCCGATATTCACGTAAACCTTTTCCTCTTCGATATCGAGCCTTTTGCGCAGCGAGTTGATTATGCGGATATTGGCCTGATGCGGAATCAGCAAGTCGATATCTTTCACGGTAAGGTTGACTTTCTTGAGCGTGCGATGGGCGGCATCTTCCATGGAGCGTACGGCCACCTTGAACAGTTCGTTGCCGTTCATTTTAATGTAGTGCAAGTCGCGTTCTATAGTTTCGATGCTTGCCGGCATACGGCTTCCGCCAGCAGGAAGGTTCAACAGGGGGAAAAAACTCCCATCGCTTCCCAGATGGCTTGCGAAGATCCCTTTTTTATCCTCACCCAGGGCAACTATCATCGCACCTGCTCCATCACCGAAAATAACGCAGGTCGAGCGGTCCTTGTAATCGGTCATTTTGCTCAGGGTTTCAGCCCCGATAATCAGCGCGTTGCGGAAAGCGCCTGAGTTGAGCAGGCTGTATGCCACGGTCAGGCAGTAGAGAAAGCCGCTACAGGCGGCTGAAAGGTCGAAAGCCGTAGCCCGCTTGGCGCCGAGCTTTTCCTGGATGATACAGGCAGTTGAGGGAAAAGGGTGGTCTCCGCTTGCAGTTGCCACCATAATCAAATCCAGCTCCTCCGCCTTCAGGCCCGAATTTTCCAAGGCCATTTGTGCTGCCGCCGCCCCGAGATCACCGGTGGATACGTCTTTATCGCTGATCCTTCTTTCACTGATCCCGGTTCTGCTGATAATCCATTCATCGCTGGTATCGACCATCTGTTCGAGATCCTGATTGGTCAACACTTTTTCCGGGACGCAAATCCCGGTCGAGAGAACTTTAAGATAGGTTTCCATTATGATTCGCGCTTTCTGTCTGATATTGCTTGACCTCTTCCCTGATAATCTCGTTGATATTGTTCTGCACGGCAAGCCGTGCAAACTTGATTGCATTAAGAAAAGCCCTTGGAGAGGAACCTCCATGACAGATTATCGTGGTACCGTTAATTCCAAGAAGCGGAGCGCCTCCGTATTCGGCATAATCAAAGGTCTGTTTCATATCCTCGAATGTCTTTTTGAGGAAGAGAAAGCCGGTGGCAGCCACCGGGTTTGTTTTAATCTGGCTTTTCAGGTGGTTGACCAGAATGCTCAGCACCTTTTCACTGAGCTTGAGCACCACGTTTCCGACAAAACCGTCGCAGACCACAACATCCGCTACACCTTCGAAAATACCTCCTCCCTCGACATTTCCAATAAAGTTCAGGGAGCTGTCGGTGAGGAGTTTGTATGTGGCCACGGAAAGCTCATCACCCTTGCCCGGCTCTTCGCCGATATTCAGCAAGCCTACTTGCGGGTTTTGTATGCCGAGGACTTTCTCCGAATAGATCGCTCCCATCAGTGCGAAATGGAGCAGGTGTATGGGTTTGGAATCCACGTTAGCCCCGACATCGAGAACCACACAGGATTTCTTGCTGGTCGGGAAAACGCTGCAGATTCCCGGGCGCTTTATCCCGCCGATACGCCCGAGGCCTCTCAGGCAAGTCGCCATTACCGCGCCTGTATTCCCAGCGCTGATAAAAGCCTCGGCCTTTTTACCGGCCAGCAGATCAATTCCGATCGCAATCGAAGACTGCTTTTTCTTGCGCAGGGCCACGGAAGGGCTTTCGCCCATCTCCACTACCTCCGGAGCATGGACAATTTCGATTCGATCCAGATCAAACTCCCTGTATTTTTCAAGATGGCTCTTGATCAGAGCTTCGTTTCCAACAAGAACGAGACCAAAATCGTTTTCAAGCTCTCCAAGCGCTTCGATCGCACCCTTGATCGGAAATGCAGGGATATGGTCCCCACCCATGACATCCAGGGCAATCCTCATACCGGGCGTCCCAATCTCTTCGTATTTCGAATTGGCAAAAACAGTACTGTTGAATATCCTGCAACAAGAAAAAACAAGCTGTCTGCCAAAAATGCCTGAACCAGCTCGATGCCTTGCCTCAGTCCGGACAAAAGCCGGACCCGTTCACTCGGCGATTTCTATAACTTCGCGCCCGTTGTAGTATCCGCAATGGGGACATACCTTATGCGGCTGCTTGGTTTGTCCGCAGTTGGAACATACACTGGAGGCAGGGGAAGCAAGCTTGAAATGCGTTCGCCTTTTTCTTTTCGCTGACTTGGAGGTTTTTCTCCTTGGAACAGCCATATTCTCTCCTTAATTGGCAAACGGAAGGTGAACAGAGAATCGCCTTCCGGATAAAATGCCGTAACTTTAGAAAATTCAATTAGTTCTTTTTTCCAAACCGGCCAGTTTCGCCCATCGCGGATCACTTGACTCCTGTTTGCACTTGCAGTTTTTCTTATTCAGATCGGCACCGCAACTGGGACATAAACCCTTGCAGTCCTCTGAACACAAGATGTAGACCGGATAATCAAGGACTATGCATTCCCGGACCAGACCGGTAAGGTCGATAGCTCTCGATCCGTTTTTCAATGGGAAAACATTACCGCTTTCCCGGTCCGTAGCGATCTTTTCCAGCGATTCAGGAAAAGCGAAAATTCCTCGAATCCTGCAATCCTGATCCTGTTCCACATCTTTCAAACAGCGCCTGCATTCGCCGGACGCCTTATAACTCACCCGGCCTGACACGTAGAAAGTCAACTGATCTGTAGAGCTCACCCGCACATCGAGTGTAACGGGTCCGTAAAACTTAAAATTGTTGTTCGGGTCAAAATTCAGTTCTTCCTGTTTAACAGTACCACTGGAGCGGAAAGAACCGGATTTCAAACAGTCCAACTCTATTAATAGCACAGACATGCAAAATATCCCCGCTTTCGATTATTGTCAAGACAAAAGACCTGATTTCCCTACACGCCGTGAGAGGAAGATTCACTGACCCTGATCAGAGCTTTATTAATACAGCCTATCATGTCCGAGGCGACCGGGCTGTATTCACCCAGTTCTTCGGCAGCGATATCACCGGCCAGGCCGTGAAGATAAGCGCCGCAAAAGGCTGCGTCGAAAGGCTGGAGGCCCTGCGCAAGCAGCGCGGCGATTATGCCGGTCAGAACATCCCCGCTGCCGGCCTTGGACATCCAGGGGCCGCCGGTGGGGTTCAGGATTGCCCGCCCGTCCGGATGGGCCACAACGCTTGGCGCGCCTTTGAGCAGAACCACCACTCCGTTATCTGCAGCATAGCTGCGGGCTGTTTCGATCGGGCTTTTCCTGACCTTTTCCACGCTCAGGCCAGCCAGCCTGGCCATCTCGCCCGGATGGGGCGTAATCACAACGGGAGCTTTAAGCGATGCAAACGCGCCGGCACTGCCTGCGAAAGCGTTGAGACCGTCAGCATCCATCACAGCAGGCAGCTCGATCTTTCGTGCCAGCTCATTGACAAGTTTTACCGTGCCCTTGTGCCGCCCCAGGCCCGGGCCGAGAGCAAGCACATCCATCCCGGCGGACAGCGCATCCAGGATCGTTTCCAGGGCCTCGGGTTGCAGTTCTCCTTTGCCGTTGTCGGCAAGCGGGAGGGTCATCGTTTCCGTGAGCTTAGTCTCGAATATGGCGTTAAGCGATGCCGGCACGGCCGCTGTGACCATCCCCGCTCCGCAGGCCAGCGCAGCCTCGCTGGTCATCACCGGCGCTCCGGTGAGACCGGTAGAGCCGCCGACAACCAGAATTTTACCATAATCGCCCTTGTGGCTGTCAGGCCGGCGAAGAGGCATGCGGTTGTTGATATCCGCTGCTTGGCTGACAAAAAGCCTGCAGCCGATTTTGGCAGCCGCTGTCTCGGGGAAACCGATATCTGCCGCCACGACCTCACCGCAGACCGAGCGTCCGGGGTAGAGCCTGTGGCCGATATTCTCGAACCCGAAAGTTACGGTAAGCTCTGCAGCCAGCGCAGAGGCCGGGACTTGGCCGGTATCCATCTCGACTCCACTCGGAGAGTCGACAGCCACCACGGGAACCTGGTACTCGCGGGTCAGCTCGATAACACTGCCGATCAAGCCGTGCGGGGCGCCGGCAGCGCCCGAGCCGAGCAGGGCGTCCACAACAAGGTCAGACTTATCGAGAGCCTGGGCAAGCTCATGAAGGTTGTTTTTGCTCAGCTCCACAATCCGGACGCCGCAGTTTTCGGCGACCCGGGCCATTGTGGAAGCATCGCCGGTAAGCTCGCCGAGCTTTCCGCAGAGCAGAACCAGCGGGAAACCTTCCCTGCAGCGCTGCTGGAGGTGGCGGGCTACCACGAAACCGTCACCGCCGTTGTTCCCTTTTCCGCAGAGAATCAGCGCACGGCGCTTCCGGCCCAGGCGCGGGTGTCTGTCAATCGCTTTGACCACGGCCCTGCCCGCTGTTTCCATCAGTACGGCGCCCGGAAGACCGAGAACTTCAATTGTCTCGCGGTCGATCTGCTGCATTTGAGCAGATGTCAGAACGGGAAGCATCGCTCTCTTCGCCCCTCTTAATAAACCACTTCAAGAAAAAAGATATATTTACTTTCAGTCAAGATAGAAACCAGGCAAAGTTACCCCTTGAAAAGCCGATTGCTGAAAACGCCCTGATTATTCGATCAGAGAAATTCTCAAAGCCAGCCAGCACCTGCCTTTCCAAAGACCCGTAGTGTTTACCGGTTCCGAAAGAGCCTGGAACTTTTTTTTTATTTGAAAGACTGCCCGATGTCCTTGCCGATACTCACTTCCCCGTTATCTATCCGCAGGTGGAATCCACAGTCCGGGTTCGTGCAGACCCAGGCTTTGTACATTATCGAAGCCCCGTCGCGACCATAGTCGCTCAGAGGAATTAATAAGCCAGTATTGCATTTCATACAAGTCGGAAACTGAAGTTCGCTCATTGTGCTGCTCCGCGTCCCTAAAGGTTAAAAGTCCCGTTCTAAGGCAGAATCGGTTGAGGAAGGTATAACTTATTCGGATCGAAATCTCCTTGAAGAAAGTTCAAACGGAGAAAATTTCCCAGTTTTATTATATACCAGCGGTTTTCTTCAGAATCAAGTCTCATCGTGATCGTGAATTCAAGCTCTTCGTTCTTTTTGGCCTTTGATTCCGGCAAGCCGGGAAAGGAAAACTCGATATGCGCGTCACTGTCACCCCGCGCGATATAAACAGTTTTTATCCTGTATTTTACCTTTCCGGCGGCAGGCAGGTAATCTGTATAAAATTTGTTTTTGTACTCCCGGATAATCTTTTGTTTTTTTTCGGGGGTCTGGACGTTGAAAAAATCTCCGGTCACGTAGTATTCGTTAACCACTACCTCGTCCCAGTCCACGATCGAATCCAGGATAGCTGTTGAGCCTGTGCGGATTGCCAGAACGAACTGTTCGGCAACCCGGTTGGGGCTGTTAAACGGATCTCTGCTGCAGGCGGAGGTGAAAATTGTAGCTGCAAGCAGCGATATTACAGCAGCCTGCATTACGTATCCGGCGAGCAAATACAGACCGGTTCGGGTACCGGTTAAGGCTGATCGATCCATTCTTCTATCTTTTGCAGAATTTTTTTCGGGGTCAGCGGTTTAAGCAGATAGCCGTTACATCCCTTTGCCACTGCTTTTTTGGCGCTGAACACCGAGTGAGCCGTGATGGCGATTACCGGAATATGATAAAGGGCATCGTGCCTGCGCAAGTGTTCGATGAATTCCAGCCCGCTCATCCCCGGCATGGAAACATCCAGAAACATCAGATCAGGGATCTCTTTTTCCGCCAGTTCAAGCCCTTCCCTGCCGTCGGCTGCCTCGATAACCTGGTATTGATCCTCGAGCAGAGTAGCAAAGATTTCCCTGTTCTCGGCAACGTCATCGATTATCAGTATCTTTTTCATTCGTAATATTCCTGCAGGGATGCTACTTCCAGCTTTCCTTTTTTCAGGGCCTCGATTCCCTCGACAGCCGCAATTGCCCCGGAGGCGGTCGTAACGTAGGGTATCAGATGGATCACAGCGGCCTTGCGCATGGCGGCAGCATCGTAATGGCTTTCTCCTCCATGGGGGGTATTGATCAGCAGGCAGATTTCATCGTTCTCGATCAGGTTGACGATATTGGTCCCGCCTTCGCTCACCTTGAAAATATGCTTGCTTTTAATACCGTTCTTTTCAAGAAAATCGTGCGTTCCTCCGGTTGCGTAAAATTTGAACCCGAACCCGTAGAGCTTTTTCAGTGAGGGCAGGAGGCTTTTCTTGTCCTTGTCTGCCAGGCTGACCGCCACTGAACCCTTTGTGGGTAATGCGTTCCCAGCGCTGAGCTGTGCCTTGGCCAAACTTATCCCGTAACTGCGGTCAAGGCCGATAACTTCACCGGTGGATTTCATTTCCGGGCCGAGAATAGTATCCACATCTGGGAATTTGATAAAGGGAAGCACGCTTTCCTTGACCGAAATGTGTTTGAACCTGCGCTCTTCTGTAAAGGAGAGTTCCTCGAGGCTGCGGCCGATCATGACCTTGGCTGCCAGTCTGGCCAGGGATACGCCGATTGTCTTGCTGACAAAGGGCACTGTGCGGCTGGCCCTGGGGTTCACCTCCAGCACGTAAAGCTCTTTGTCTTTAACCGCGTACTGGATATTGATCAGCCCTTTGACCTGCAGGCTCTCGGCCAGCTTGGCCGTGACTTTCCGCATCCTGTCCAGGACTTCGTTGTCGAGTTTAAGCGGAGGCATCACACAGGCAGAGTCCCCGGAATGAATCCCGGCCTCTTCGATATGCTGCATGATCCCGCCGATCACCGTTTTTTCGCCGTCCGAGATCGCATCCACATCGACTTCCACTGCATCCGCGATATAGCGGTCGATCAGGATCGATTTGCCCAGCGAGGCGTCGATTGCCGATTTCATATAGCGGGCCAGCGAGTTTTCATCGTGTACGATAACCATGGACTGGCCGCCGAGCACGTAGGAGGGCCGCACCAACACCGGATAGCCGATTTTCCCGGCGATCTCGCGCGCCTGGTCCGGATCGTAGGCAATGCCGTATTCCGGGTGGTCCACACCGAGACCGGCCAGCAGATCGCCGAAACGCTCTCTGTCTTCGGCAAGGTCGATACTCGAGGGCTGGGTGCCGATTATCGGCACGCCGTGTTCTGCAAGGGGCACGGCGAGTTTGAGCGGTGTCTGGCCGCCGAACTGTACGATCACGCCATCGGGTTTTTCGATATCCACAATATTGAGCACGTCCTCGAGTGTGAGCGGCTCGAAATAAAGCCTGTCGGAGATATCGTAGTCCGTGCTCACGGTCTCGGGGTTCGAATTGACCATAATCGACTCGTAGCCTTCCTCGCGAAGAGCAAATGCGGCCTGCACGCAGCAGTAATCGAACTCGATACCCTGGCCGATCCGGTTGGGCCCTCCGCCCAGAATCATCACTTTCGGACGCCTGCTCGGAAAAGACTCGTCCTCGCTTTCGTATGTACTGTAAAGGTAAGGCGTATGGGCTTCGAACTCGCCGCCGCAGGTATCCACCCGCTTGAAAACGGCCTGGATGCCTTTGCCCTTGCGCAGACGGCGGATCTCGTTTTCCTCCATTTTGCACAGCCTGCCGATCTGATAGTCGGAAAACCCCATCTGCTTGGCCGTGCGCAGAAGTTCAGAGGTCAGGCCTGAGGCGGATTTAACTTTGCCCAGGCGCTCCTCCATGTCCACTATCTCCTTGATCTGGTAAATAAACCAGGGATCGATCTTGCTCAAAGCGTGAATTTCCTCCGGTTCCATGCCCTCCAGCAGGGCATGCCGGATATAGAAAAGCCTCTCTGAATTAGGCCTGGCGATATTTTTTTTCAGATTTTCCGGGTCCCCGATCTCCCTTCCGTCCGCACCAAGGCCGAAACGGTTCGTTTCGAGGCCGCGCAGGGCTTTCTGCAGCGATTCCTTGAAAGTGCGGCCGATTGCCATCACCTCTCCCACGCTTTTCATCTGAATGGTCAGGGTATCGTCCGTGTCTGGAAACTTATCAAAAGTAAAGCGCGGGATTTTGGTCACCACATAGTCGATAGTAGGCTCAAAGGAAGCGGGAGTTTTCCTGGTAATGTCGTTGGAGATTTCATCCAGAGTGAATCCCACGCTCAGCTTAGCCGCAATCTTGGCTATCGGGTATCCAGTGGCCTTGCTTGCCAGCGCGCTGGAGCGGGAAACCCTGGGGTTCATCTCGATAATCACCATTCGCCCTGTATCCGGATGCACGGCGAACTGGATGTTCGAACCGCCGGTTTCAACGCCGATTTCCCTGATCACGGCCCGGGCTGCGTCTCTCATCCGCTGGTATTCCTTGTCAGTCAGAGTCTGTGCCGGTGCCACGGTGATACTGTCGCCTGTATGCACGCCCATCGGGTCGAAATTTTCGATAGTGCAGATAATCACCACGTTGTCCTTGAGATCCCTCATCACCTCGAGCTCGTATTCCTTCCAGCCGACCACCGACTGCTCGATCAGTATCTCGCTGACCGGCGAGCAGGCCAGGCCCTTAGTGGCAGCCTGGCGGAACTGTTCCATGTTTTCCGCAAACCCGCCGCCTGTGCCTCCGAGAGTGAACGAGGGCCGGATGATAACCGGGAAACCGATTTTTTCCACGATCCGATTCGCTTTCTGCATGCTGCGCGCATAATCTCCCTGGATGATATCCAGCCCGATACTTTCCATCGCTTTGCCGAACTGCTCTCTGTTCTCGGCTTTCCTGATAGCTTCAAGCTTTGCTCCGATCAACTCCACGCCCAGCTTGTCGAGCACACCGGATTCTGCCAGCTTCACAGAGACATTGAGCGCGGTCTGGCCTCCCATGGTGGAAAGAAGGGCGTCGGGGCGCTCCTTCTCGATTATTTTGGCCACGAACTCAGGAACCAGAGGCTCGAGATACACGCTGTCGGCCATTTCGGGGTCGGTCATGATCGTTGCCGGGTTGCTGTTGACCAGCACGACCTGGTAGCCTTCCTCTCTGAGCGCCTTGCAGGCCTGGGTGCCTGAGTAGTCGAACTCGCAGGCCTGGCCGATTACGATCGGCCCGGAGCCGACAATCATGATCTTTTTTATGTCCGTACGCTTGGGCATTAAACCAATTTATCAGGTTATTGATGTTAAGATGCAAAAATAAACATACTTGCAATTATTCATGATTTTATCTCTTTGCCCGGATCGAGACTTAGATCGATGATTTCCACCTCGAGCGATTCGGTGTCCAGAAGCGCAACCGTACAGAAGCCGGTGAGCCAGCCTCCGCATTCACCGGGATTGATCCCCACGGGACGGTCTGCTCCCTCGGCCCTCTCGACAACTGCATCGTGCGTGTGGCCGAAAATCACGACATCGGCAGAATGTCTGGCAGCCTCCTGTTGCCAGAGGCTGCAATCGTGAATGACCAGGATACGCGCTCCAGCCGTCTCGATTACGAGCGGCGGCTCCTCTATCGAGCCTCCCAGGGCGGCGGCTTTCACTTTCAGCCCCACCTTCTCGCCGTCATTGTTGCCGTAAATGGCTTTAAACGGGCAGTCGAGCCCCTCCAGCACTGCAACGGCAAAGGGGGCGATCAGGTCCCCGGCGTGAATCACAAGCCCGCAGCCCGCGGAGTTGAAACGCTCTACCGCGCGCCTGATCATCGGGACATTGTCGTGGCTGTCCGAAATTATGCCGACCAGCATCTGTTATTGCCTTTCCGCCAGCAGCTTGCTGTTCAATAGGCTTTTGCGGCCACGACCCTGCCGGTGCAGGGTTTGCCGGAAAGGATGCAGTTTCCGGGATCATCCTCCGCATCCAGCGGGATGCAACGGATAGTGGCTTTGGTTTCCTCCTGAAGCCTCTCTTCATCAGCAGAGGAACCAGCCCAGTGAATAAGGGCAAACCCCCTGTCGGCGGCCATGAACTCCTTGAACTCGTCATAGCTGTCGATCCTGGCTGTATTTGCCCCACGGAACTCGATAGCTTTGTCGAACAGATCGCTCTGGATTTCTTTCAGGGATTTATCCACGGCTTCCAGCACGCCGTCCA